>Ga0265295_1006613_pt1 | contig 13913 bp, 7 predicted proteins | sample Munlansysbiofilm_FD_192503 | JGI IMG/M metagenome (GOLD analysis project Ga0265295, IMG submission 192503) | Leachate microbial communities from a municipal landfill in Southern Ontario, Canada - Methane capture system biofilm | ecosystem: Engineered > Solid waste > Landfill > Unclassified ... | reverse complement strand
TGAACCCAAGAGTTCAAAATCTTTGGTTTTAATAGGGTCAAACTCATGTATAGAACCTATTGTGTCTCCGATGATTGCACCAAGCATATGATTTTATTCCCCTTTAATTATGTCTGAACTTAGTTCATAAATTATTATTCAAAAAATCTTTTAAACTTCATTAATGTTTGTTCTACTTCAGACCAAATAGTCACATACTTTCCATCATCTTCGAATACTCTACCATGACTCTTCGGACCATCTAACTTCATTGAAGCATAGTTTGCTTTAAAAGTTGGTACATATAGTTCCGGTTTCGTCGAATCACTACATAATAGTTCCATGTTATATAAAGTAACTTGATCAGATGCATTTAGTAGTTTGAAATAAGACTTTATTATTTTATGATTATACTGATTTGGACTATGAGCCCACTTTGGTATTTTATGATTCGCTTTACCTCGATAGTCATCACTAGTAACAGTTCTTGCTAATGTAATATCCTTGCGGATATCCTGTTCCATTTGTTTTGTTGCATAAGATAGAAGAAAATTTTCAATTACTTCTTTTTCGTTATGATTAGATCTTTTCAATACTATTTGAAAAATGTCATAAAAATCCTTGTTAATGTTAAACTTGACTTCGATATCCATATTAACCTCCAATATTCTATCTATGCTTTTATTATACACCTAATAAGTACAAAGTGAATACTTTTACTCATAGTTACTTTAATGTATATTTAATGAATAGTGTGACGGGACTAATTTAAATGAAAAAGGTAAACACAATAAGTAGTTTTTTTCTTTTAAACAGGACAATCACACAACTTCATTTTATATATCATAGTGTGATCTTAATCAAATATTTTTACTAAATCAAGTTTGTAATCGTCTTTATTCATTTCATATCTATATAAACTTAATCTTTCCTTTGTGCAAACATCAGTCATGAGTTGTGTAAGTCCTTCACTCGCATTGACACCAAGTATGATAGATTTTATATAATTAAACGGAATTTTTCTATCATCATCTTCTTTTAGATAGATTATGTTCCTAACTTCTTTCTCATAACTCCAATCCCTGGATTTAACATACATTAGATTAATAATCGTTTTAGAGAGTAAGGGAGTTGTCTTTGATTCATCATATTCATTTTTAAATTTTTGTAGTTCGATCGGGTTTAATCTAGGTCGCTTATTATCGTATTTTACTTGCATTAAAAATGGTATCTTTTCTGCGTCTTCATTTGACAAATTAGTGATATCATACTCAATTACAAAACCCTTATGTTTATTTGAATAATGAGACCACATTAGTGGGATGTCGCTCTTTTTACTAAAACATGTAATTCCAAAATGTTTATCCATGACATCACGAAGGTTTTTTAAAGCCCCAGAAGCAATCTCATAAGCTATTGTTAATGATTCTCTAAGTCTATTAGTGTCCTCAATATTCGTTACAGAATTATGTTGACTACCTAATAAGTTCAAATTATTCAATGATATCTTAATCTCATTAAGACTACTTTGTGAATCAAATGAAATAGTGACTGGATCAATGAGAAGTGTATCTAACAAGAAATCGCTATTCTGAAAGAGGTTTTGCAATCTAGCGGATGTGTTTTCACTTCGGTATTTCTCATCTAAAAAGTTCCTTATAAATGAGTCTCTAAATTCTTTTTGAGAAATCATTTCATACATCATCATCTTTTTTTGATATATTGTCATTGCTTTTTTCTTCACATACTTATGGTCATCTTGCTTAGTGATTTGAAAATATATTTCATCAATTTTTATCATTTGTATGATGAGATCTCTTATAATAGTCGGTTCCCAGCTTTGAACTTCATCTAGTTTAGCACTTCTGTTTTTTAAATTGCCAAATAGATTTTTGATAGCTGACTTATTTATTGGTGTATTTATATATGTTAAATTAAGAAACGACTTTAAAATATCACTTAACATACTTTCCGTTGATACTCCCATTACACAATCAAATGGATCGTTAAAATTACTAGGTTTTGATGCATAAATAATCTTGTTTAGTAAGTTCCTATAGCTGTAGTTAAAGTTCCCATCAGGCATTTCTACTTTGATTGGATTATAGTCGTCATCGAACGAACAGTACTGATACAATCTATATTTATTGTTTTTAAACCTCTTAAGGACAATATCTTTTATCTTCGAAGATGTTTTAGCATTACTTACTTTTGAAATTTCTATATCGTAATCCATAAATCCTCCTCATCAAAGTTAAAATTATTAAATGTAAATTATTCACAAGGCGCAGTAGAAAAATTATTAGGTTATAACTTTATAGGCTAAATTTGTAGTTTGGTTTATGTATCAACTCTAAATCATCATTTAATAAAAAAGGTGCAAGAAAAATTGATTTTGAGTATAAAGTTGTTCAGTTTATTGAAAAAAGACCGAAGGGGTGTAAAGTTGTGTCTCATTTATTAATTATCCGACATATGTTTCCATATCATATGATCTAACACTGCAATTGTAATACTTGGATATTTTGACAGAACTTTCTTATGTTCCTGAAGAAATAATTCTTCTAGCTTATTAAAATCGTTTCCTGGTTTCAAAGAATAACAAAGTTTCTTAATAAAGAAGTTATATATATGTGTATCATCCTTAAATTTATTTTGATCACCAGCAAGCATACATAAATATCGCCAAGTAACACCACTGGATTGACCTTGTAGTTTAAACCAGCTTAACTCTACTTGTTCTCTTTTTGACGTATTATTAAAGTCATCGATTGTTTCAATGCCAAACTTACGAAGCATGCTTAATGCGTCAATAACTACTTCAGCCTTTAACACACCATTACTTGTAGATGTTCTTTGTTTATTGCCAAACAAATTAACAGCAAGCTCTTCCGGTTTTTCATTCTCACAAAAACTTAAAAAATCATTCACATTATAATATTCAAATCTAGATTCTAACCCTAATGCTTTAGCAGTTCTATCTAGAACATTAATTGTTGTAGGATTGTATCTAGCACGAATAGAAAATATAGCATCAATCACACAAAAAACGATACTTTTGTAAGGGACAAAGCCTTTTGCCTTAGATAGATTTTCCTCACCTAGTATTTTAATAATATCGTAAGGTTTAAAATCTTCAAAAATTATAAGCTGCTCGTTTAATAGCTGTAAAGATATGTCTAAAGCCAATAATCTTCTCTCTATGAGTGTTCTTTGAGATTGTCTCAGATTATTTGCATCAATGGCTTTTAGTTTTCTAATTAAAGATTCAATTTGTTTGATTGATTCTTTTAAGTTATCATCTGTTAGTTTAATCATAATAAGACATGCTCCTCGCTATAATAAGTTGCCATATGTGTATATTGTTGTGTTTTGAAAGATTTGCTCAATTCTATTCATCTACTTATAAGAATTATTTGTTTAATTGTATGAATAATCGTTTAATATTTGCATTAATCTGGTTTTCTCGTTTGATTCATTAGTTTTAAACCTGTAAATTGCTATCCCATTTTCAAGAAGAACTTTATTTTTAATTTCATCATGGGCTGCTTGTTTTATACTTTGTTCATGATACCTAATCCCATCAACTTCAATTACGAAAAGTCTTTCTTTGGTAATCTTATTATAAAACAGGAAATCCACGTGAGTCCACGGATGAAGGACATACTTTATTTCCTCATCATTTAGCATTGTTGTTTCATTGACTATTTTAGACAATCTTGTATGCATAGCGTAGCCAACCTTCTTGTATGATTTTAGTATTTCATCAACTAATTGACTAAATAGAAGTTCAGTTTGATGCTCTTTAGGATTACTTGCGATGAGTTCTTTTAACAGTTTATTATTTTCATTATAGAGGTAGTCAAATACTGATGTGATACTAGATGACTTGGTTACAGTGTTGCCATATAGATTTTCTATGTAGTGAATAAAATCATGTATAATGTTATTCTTTGAATAGTAAATCTTATCTGATAAAATAGCAGTTACTTTGTTTTTCCCCCTAGAAATTGCTACATTTAGCAGTTTTTCATCTGTAACAAAATCGTAAAGTCTATTTTCTACTTGATTAGGACTCATATCTAACGAGTTTACAACGAATGATAAATATATTTCATCTTTTTGTCTTCCTTGGAACTTATGTATTGTGTCAGCTTCAAGTTTTGTATCCTTAAAATGTTCTTGGATTAGTCTAGCTTGATACCTAAATGGTGTGATAACACCGACCCTTGATAGTTCGTTATCCTTAAAAACCTCAGCAAGTTCATCGATTTCTCTTTGATTATACATACCAGCACCATTTGGATTCTTTCTAGCATGATTACCTGGTACGGTCTTTATAATTTCAAGGTGATATCCAGTATTATTTGTCATTGGTATGAGTTCTTCATCATAAAACATTTTATTGCAGAAATTAATGATGTCTGGAGCACATCGATAATGTTCGCGTAATAATGTTGTTGGTACATTGAAAACCGATTCTCTTACTGATTTCAATATTGAATTAGATTCATATCGATATGAACCATTAATGTTATACTTTAGAGCAAGTTTATTGGATTCATTAAATAATCGCTCTTCATCTATTTGCTGTAGTTGTCTAGAATCACCAACAACAACCAACTTTTTGGCACAACTCATCGCAATTACACTATTAAGCAGATCACCTTGTGATGCTTCATCGATGATAAGATAGTCAAAGAGAAACCCTTTTGGAGCATTGTTTAAAAGCGATTGTGAGGTACTCAATACAACCGGATAACGTTTAAGAAAACTATGGTAATCCTGTTTGTATGATTCTTTATCAAATATCGTCTTATCAATCTTATCATAATGATTCTTGATGGCTTCAAGCAGATAATCTTTCGATATTTTTTTCAAATCATACAATATTTGATCTTTGTTATTTTTGATTAACTCTGTATTCAGCTTATCAATCTTAATATTGAGCTCGTTAATCCTAGAATTATAAAACAAATTTTCTAACGTGTAAATCGCTTCAATGACATCTATTTTGTGTATCTTAACTTTATACTTTCGATTGATTTTCCATCCTTCAAAAAATCTTATTTTATTTTCTTTTTCCAAGCGATTTATAAGTTTTAGATAATCTTTTGAATTGAGTTTTTGATTTATAGATATCTTGTTAACTGATTTTTCATGTTGATTACTTTGTTCAACGAGCACTGCGTTCAACTCGTTTTTGAGTCTTGCTATTTTTATTTCAGTTTCATGTAATCTCTTCATTAAAACACTTAACGCATCAATGCTCTTCTTTTTTGTATCATCTTTGCTCATCACAACTGACTCTACAAAATGATCCAAATCTTGATCACCACTATTTTCAAAGAAGGTAGTTACGTTATCTAATCTACCCAAAGTTGCAGAAATAAATCCAATGCCTTCATCAGAGAGTTTATTGTAGACATTATCAATCGCAGTATTATTATTTGATACAACAGCACAGTTCATATTTCTAGATATAATATTACTGATTAGATTTAATATGGTTTGCGTTTTGCCAGTTCCAGGTGGCCCTTCAATCACAGATATACTATTCTCAAGTGCTTTTTGAATGGCAGTATGTTGACTTTGGTTAAAATCAAAAGGAACAATGATTTGACCTATTTGCTTATCTACTTTATCAAATTTACCCTCAAGATAATGATATAAAACTGATTCAAGAGAAGGTTTGATTCTCTGGTAGTTTTGAGATAGAAAATAGAGAGGTTCATCATCTTTAGAAATGTATCCAGCATAACGAGCTAAATCAGTATAGTATGCATAGATATCTCGATACTTCCCACTTTTAAGCTTTAAATTCCTCGAGATAATGGTTTTTGTGCTAGTTGTAATTTTGTAATATCCATTTTGAAATAAATCAACTGACTTAGTTTCAATGATTTCATTCTCCACTATGACATCTTGACTATCTATATCAATATTTTTAATAAATTCTAGAATTTGGACATTCTCTGCTTTATAGAAAAACTTTGAATTAGCTCCTCTGAAATAAATGTCATATCCTGTAAAATTGCCATAATAATATGCCTTAAAAAGTGACATTATAGATGAGGTTCTATCTTCCCACATTCTTTTTTCACTACTATACAGTAAGATTAAGTTTTTGATTTTGTCGTATGTAATTCTTTCTCCCATCAAAACACCTCAACTTATATAACAAAACAGATGCAAAAAGAAGCTCTATTTGCATCTGCTTTTATACTATAAAATTCCTTTTTTCATAATCTCAGAACCAGTATACATACTATAAGTCATATTACTGTCCTCTGCTAATTCAAGAGCTGCATAGTATTTAGCCTCAACAATCTTATCATCAATCATATTATCACCTTTTACTTCAATGATTTCATAATGTCCATCATCATGTAGTGCTATAAAATCGGGATAGTAATTTCTAACAATCTTTGATTCTGGGTCGATGTATTGAATACTCAGTCCATTGCTCTTACCCGTAAACATACCTGTAAAATAAACTTCTTTAATTTTGGAGCTCTTAATGTATTGATAAAAGAGTTCGAGTTCGGGTTTTGAATCAAAACAATAGTTATCCACATGAAAACTCTTATCTCTAAATCGAGACAAACTAGGCTCACCTATATTGACTAATAATTCGGGTTTGACATGGAATTCAAACTCGTTTTTACCTAATGAATTAATCAATTCAACTTCTTTATGAGTACTTGCTGTTGTGTATTTGACTTCGTAATAATAGTTGAAGACCTTAGGTATCAATTCTTCAAAAACAATATCATTATATTTGTTAACTAAATCTAGCAATAAATCAGAACCATCCACGCATTCTTTAATTAACTTCTCAATTCTTAATGGACTAATATTGAGGTATCGAGATATTTCAAACACCAATTCAATTAATGAGTATGGTTGCTGGCTGATTTCGATTTCTTGTTCCTTTACTGTTTGTTTACCCGTTAAGTCAGATGTCGTGTAAATTCTTGACTTGTATTTGTCTAAATCAATTTGTTTTAATTTGAATTCAATTGGCCTTGTATTGCTTAGTTCTATTAACTCGTAATGATGTTGAATTTCAGATAATGTAACTGTTTTAACTGGCGGAATAATCTTGGATAAAACTGGTATTTTATCTCCTTTTGCAGCGGATACTTCTTTAATTGAAACCTTAAAGTTTTTAGCCAATTCACTATCTAAGATATCGAAGTTTTCTTTAGATAAATAGACATTTCCTTCTTGTTGCGATTCCGTAATTTGTCTCAAACATCTCATGGTTGCCTGTAAAACAAATACCGTAGAGTTCGGTTTTCGATACAACGCTACAGCAAAAAGAGATCTACAGTTCCATCCTTCTTTGCCTTTACCTACTAAAAGAATGACTTGTTTTTCTGAACCTTGTGTACCTATTACATCAAGATTATTAAAGTCATTAACATCATTGTCTTTGGTATACTTTCCATCTCCGACGTTAACTAGAATCTTATCTAATGACACACCTAGATTACTGAGAACTTCTTCTACTGCTGGTTTTACAGTGTTTATGATTTCATCAACTGTTGCACCAAAAATCGCAATCTTTGGCAATAAACCTTCATATATTTTCCCTTCATGCTTTTTAAAGAAGTCTTTAAGGATGGTATTTAAGAATGTAATATCTTTTACATTATCATAACCTTGAATCTTCACAGTCTTTAGATACTGTTCATTAATGGCTTGTTTCAGCCCATAGTAAGAGATAACATCAGGTAATACACTATTATTAACATATGGTGTACCTGTGTAATTATAACAAGCAACAACCTTAGTACCTTTACTTTCAAGTTCACTTGCAAGCTCATTGATGGTGTTTCTTAAACTTGTTTTTCCTTCCCTATCTTGTAAGGAACTGAAAAGTTCTTTACCAAACATATGGTGTGCTTCATCCACATAAATACCAAGTTGTTTCAATCGTTTAAGTTTTTCAAATCTTTGATTGGTAATCACTTCTTTTTCATTTTTTAATTCGTCTAAATCACCATAAAAATCATCAATATCAGTGAATAAACCAGATTGAGTATTTGAAGTCATGTTCATCATTTTTTCTTTGGCAGTTAATTCAGTTCTTTTTGTTTTGAGTATGATTTTTTGTGTGTTTGAAATGATTAGATTAAAGTCTGATCCATCAATAGTATTCAATGTCGATGAATCATCATCTAAAAAATGAAACTTGACGTTAGCATTAAGAATAGAAGCATATTCCGGTGGAATAACTTGGTTTCTATCGAATGTTTGGATTTCCTTTAAAGACTGTCTAACGGTTTTATCAGGAGCGAATACCAATGCATTGTGACAAAAACGTGAGTCTTTTGGGTATTTTGAAGACAATAAAAATTCATAAAATATACAGGTTGCCATCAAAATGGTTTTACCAACACCCATGGTAAGTGCATAAATGTAGTTTGGATAGTCTTCAGCACTATCTTTCATAAAACTGAAAATATCATCGTAGTTTTCTGCTTCAGCTTCATACATCGATATTTGCTTAATTCGATTTTCCTCACTCGCATAATATGAGCGTTCAGAAAACATATCCATTTTATCTTTCCATAATGAGAATATTTCATGAACTTTTTTATTATCCATAAACTCTTTTATAAAGACATACATTTCAAGAGCTTCAAATTGAGGTTTTCTTAGATATGCTTTTGGATTGATTAATTTGTCATTATAGTCCAAATATTTTCTTGAAACATCTTTATAGTTTCTTCTAATTTTCCCTTTATTATCCAGATAGAATTGCTTTAAAGCATCAAAGAAGGGAAAACTATTGGAGTAGTTTCCTGATCTACCTTTCTTTGCCATATCAATCCACCTCTATTTCAAGTGATTCTGAAAGTAGGTCTGTAATCTTAATTTTAATCTTACCGTGGTTTGATGGTACAGAGTATTTCCCTTTGACATACTCATTTTTATCTGGAATATCAATAACTGTAGGTCTTAAGGTTTGTCCATCATAATTCCAGTCAATCATAATTGATTCAACTAATTGTCTATAGTTATCCACATGTTCTTTTTGTAAAGAGAGTTTTTGCATTAGGTTCATAGGATAAAATGACTCAATTATTAGTTCTTTATTGATTAGTTTAATCTCTGCTTGAGCTTCACGTTTAAACTCAAAATCTCTCTTATCAGTTAGTATATCTACAATTTCAACATCAATTTTATATGCTGACACTTCTTGTTTGAAGGCAGCAGTTAAGTCAGGCTCATGGCCCATACATACTAAAGTGATATAATCAACTGATGAATTTGGATTATCTTCCTTCTTTTTGTCATATACAGTATAGGGTAGATTTGCTATTAATTCTTTTAGGTCAGCTTTTGTCGAAATTCTGTTGATTGGCATGATTTTGACATTTCTACCATCAAGTTCACCATCAAAAACTTTTCTTTGACTGAACGGTTGAATACCTAGTGCTTCGATTAATAATTCTCTAGCCTCAATTGGGTTTCTAAAGAAATCGTAGTTGTTTACATTGTATACCTCGAAACCAGTTTTTTCACTTGAAAGCAAGTTGCTATCCTTTAGAATACCATTTAATCTCTTTGAAGTTGTTTGCACTGCTCCTAAGTTTATGTCTGCTCCAATGAATCTTCTTCCCATTTTCAATGCAACTGCTTGAGCAGTGCCTGATCCCATAAAGCAATCAAAAACTAAATCGTCCAAATTTGAAGTTGATTTTATTATTCTTTCTAATAATTCTTCCGGTTTTTGTGTTGGATACCCTAAATGCTCATTACTCATCGAATTGATTTTGATATCCCAAACATCGGTTGGTATTTTACCTTTAGGCATTTCTTTCCCAGCTTGGCCACCTTTTGTATATCGCCATTCAGTCATTTTTGAAGCAAATGGCACAAGGATTTCATCTGAGTTAAAAAGAAATTGTTCTGTCTTAGAATACCAAAATATATTGTCGTGTTTTTTTCCGAATCTGTCTTTACCTCTGGCTCCTTGATCATAATGCCAAATAATCTCATTGACAAAATTATTAGGGCCAAAAATTTCGTCTAGCAACATTCGCAAATGATGTGATTTATGCCAATCGCAATGCAGAAATATGCTTCCTTTATCATTTAAGAGCTCACGTAAAATCATCAACCTTTCATACATAAACTGAAGATATTCATCATTGGTCCAAATATCGCCATATTGTTTCTCCTCAAAAATCGAAGTGGTGTTAAATACTGTTTCACCTTTAACTTCAATCTTCATTTTATAGTCAGCTTTAGAATCAAAAGGAGGGTCTATATAAATCAAATCAATTTTTCCTCTGAACTCTTTTAAAAGATGGCTCATAACCTGGAGGTTATCACCCCAGAATATTTTATTAAGCCAACCACTTTTATCTGGATTACCATATACTTCTTTCTTTTGAGCTGGATAATATTGGGTTGATTTATACGGTCTTTTTCCGGTCCATCTAAGTTCTGGATAACCTTTAATCGTTTTTCTTTCCTCAAACTCAAATAATTCCTGTTGCGTATACTTTTCTTCTTGCATTATTGTTCCTCCTAATTTGTCTTGCAATAAAATCTTAAATCACAGTTCTTGCATATTTTTGCATCTTTAGCTCTACCATTAAATTGTTTATCTTCTATTTGGTTAACGATACTACCAAATAGATCAATTGTCTTGTTAACAGAGTAGTCGTCTTTTTTAAACTCAATAATTGGATTCGAGTTAGTCTCCGAAGTGTAGTATATCTTAAGTTTCGATATCTCATATCCGTATCTTTCTTTAAGAATATGTGCATAAACTTCTAATTGTCTTCTTGAAACCTCAATCTTATCTGCATCAGCAAACATATCTGGTTTCTTCTCGGTCTTAAAATCAACTATTTCATAGGTATTGTTATCACCTTGAATCAAGTCGATTTTACCGGACAAGATATATTTGTCCTTGACTAAGCTTACTGGCACTTCAGCTTCACGTATCATACCCCATTGTGATTGTCTTTTCTCGAAATATGATAAGACTTGCTCATAAGCTGTTTCTAAAAATCGTGGAGAAAGATATTTCTTTTCTCTTCTACTAATGGTTTCATAATTAATCATCATCCATATATTGATCGAATCAGGATTAATATTTTCTGTCTCGCCTCTTAAGACAGCCTTATGTATATCTTCTATTGTTTCATGGACTAATGATCCGAATAGTGTTGTTCCATATGATACTTGTTCATAACCCAATTCTCTAAAGAACAAATACTGAGTTTGGCAGTTCTCATATAACTGAACATCTGATGTAAAAGAGTATTGAGGTTTTAATTTCGAATCCTTTATTTCAGAGACAACCAGGTTCTCATAGTCAACAACTTCTGATAGAACATTAAAATGTTCTTCGAAATATTTACTTATGCCACGAGACTCATTTGATCCTAGTAGAACAAGTAAATTTTGAGCTCTAGAAAATGCTGTATAATAAAGTCTCCAGAAATCAAAAAATTTAATGATTTCTCGAGGTTCAAATGGAATTCTTTTTGCGAAATTATCTTCAACAAAGCATAATATATCATCTAGGTTTTCCCTAGGATTTGAAAATAATGACCCCACGAGAACAATTGGAAATTCCATGCCCTTAGATTGGTGAATCGTTAAAAACGACACACATCCACTTGGTGCATATTCAGAATCATCTTCATACTCTGAAATACCGCCTTCATATAGAAACAATAGAAATTCTGAAAACAATCGATCCACTGCTTTGTTGACATTTCTCGGTGTAAGAATGTTGATGTTATTGGAAAACTCAAACTTGATAATTGTATGAATCAGGATTGATATATTTCTTGATTGAAGTGTATCAGCTAGTCCATTTTTTAAATCTACTGTGACAATCTCAGCAAACGTATCATATTGTAATAGTTGATAGATTAACTGTGATATCGAATAATCTAATGCTTTTTCTTGTTCTGGTAAATATACATGGTCACGAGCCTTAATCCTGACAAAAGTGGCCAGATTTTGATTTTCTTCTTTTTTAAGTTCTGCAACAGCTATATTCATGCATTCGATGTAGTAATTATATATATCAATTAACCATTTTTTATCGTTTTGCTTAATTTCACTAACCATTGATGGGAACATCAGTAGCAGAGTTCCTATGAATAGTTTAATCTCATCCCGTTGAAAGAACAAATCTGAACGTGGTGAATACACACTAATACCATTTTTCTCTAAGTGTTTGGATAATTCGATGATTTTATCATTTTTAACAGATCTAAAAAGAAAAGCTATTTGATTGTAATTGGTGATATTGCCTTTGTCTCTAAGATTATTGATAAAATCCGATACTTGTTGATTTAAGTCTTCATAATCAGAACCTTCAATCTTAACAACCGAATTATGTTTACTCTTGTTCTTTTTACTAGCAACAATCCTTTTATCAAAACGGAATTTATCCCATCCGAAAGAGAAATCTCTACCTTCTGTAGTTTTCATATACTGGTTATAAAAGCTTATGATGCCTTCTTCGCTTCTGTAATTATCACTAAGTATTATCTTTTGACATTCAGAAAAATGAGATTCAAACTCCAAAATATTTCGTATAGTCGCGCCTCTAAAGCGGTATAATCCCTGATCATCATCGCCAACAACGCATATGTTATTGCTTTTACTAGAAATCAAAAATGCCAGTTGCTCTTGAATGTAGTTTGTATCCTGATATTCATCTACCATTAAGTATTGAATTTTATCCTGTAACTTATTTAGTACGCCATTAGTTGAATCTGATAGTAATTTATATGTTTCAGTTTGAATCGTTGTAAAGTCAATGAAGTTGTGTTCAACTCTTAACTCATTGTACTTCTTTAATACTGAACCAATGACATTTGCCAAAACTCTTTCACTTTTGATCATCGCTTCCATATCAACGAGTTCTTCAGATATTAAATTTATATATTTTTGAAGTTTACTTACTCTATCCCAAATGGAACCTACTGGATCAATAATTAAGTCAATGTTCATTATGTTTTTGAAATGACTCCAATAGTTTTGGAAAAGAAAGTATTGTTGGTCAAAATCATCAAAGACTTGATAATTTTTCTTCAAGGATGAATATTCAAGATTTTCTTTTAAGATACGCAAACATACAGAATGAATCGTTCCGACATACATTTCATTAACGTTTAAATTGATGTTTTTTTCTAATAATTCATTTGATAATCGAGTAATGATTTCTTTAGCAGCTTTTTCAGTATAAGTAACTAACATTATGTTCTCAGGTTTAATCTCTTGGGTTTCAATCAAATACATAGCTCTTTTTATGAGTGTAAATGTTTTACCTGTTCCTGGTCCAGCAATAATTAATAATGGACCTTCAGTGGTATTAATTGCTTTTATTTGGTTGTCATTCGCTGTTCCAAAATCAAAACTCATAAGTCCCCTCCGGAAGCAATCAAATTTGCATAAAGTTCATTTAGTATATTTTACCATCTATTGATTAAATATATAAGACTTTTAGGAATCATTACTCTTTTCTAGTATTTTTATATATAATTTTTGAAATTACCTTATAAATCTTTTTCCCACTCAATATACTAATGGGACAAATCATGATTACTTAAGCTTTTTTGTCCCTCATTTTCAGTTTTATTATGAATCTCTTAAAATTCTCAAAGACACTAGCTTTGTAGTATAAGATTAAAAGATTATTTAAAATATATTTGAGATATCATTTTTCTATAATTAGCTATTTAAAGATGAAAACATCTCAAACGTATTGGTTTGAGATGTTTGGTAAATGAGTCATAAGCAAATAAAAAAGATATAATATATAACCTGTACCAAAAGAAACTGTTTAGTTAAAGTAAATGTACGGGTTAGTTAATAACCTCAAAATTCTTACATATAATGGTTCCACCACGTTTCTTAAGTGTTAGTGTCCCCCGAACAATAAC
>Ga0265295_1006612_pt1 | contig 13917 bp, 14 predicted proteins | sample Munlansysbiofilm_FD_192503 | JGI IMG/M metagenome (GOLD analysis project Ga0265295, IMG submission 192503) | Leachate microbial communities from a municipal landfill in Southern Ontario, Canada - Methane capture system biofilm | ecosystem: Engineered > Solid waste > Landfill > Unclassified ... | reverse complement strand
TTTACGTGGGCTAAAAATAATTATCTGGAGAATCCGGCAGAAGCAAATGTGGAGGTGGTGGTGTTCGGGCATACCCACGTGCCTTCGTATCGCAGTATCAGCGGAAGTAAATGCTATCTGAACTCCGGAACCTGGATAGACCACAACACCGATTATCCGGATACCCGTACCTTTGCCGTCGTAACGACCGGGTCGGCCGCCGGCAAGGACAAGACCGCACTGTACCGATTTGTGGGGGAGGGCTCTGTTATCGACATAACCGCAAGCGTTGCAAGTTAAGTCCCAAAGACCGATGATACTGCGCGGGTAGCTGCGTGGGAAAGTAGGATGCCGCCAGAATTAATAATAAAACGCCCCGTACATTATGTGCAGGGCGTTTTTGTATTTATATTTAACAGAGCTTTGAAAAACTACTGTGGCAGCTGTCTACGTCGTTGCGCGGTACTCGCTTCCTCGGCTAACTATTTGTTATGCCTCGTCGCTGCGTGACCTGCGACCTTGTATCCAGCCTTCCTCATAACGTTTTTCAAAAGCCTGTTAAGTAACATTATATTCTTTCGAGCTACAAAAAAGAGCTTGACTTTCACAGGTAATGATATTAAATATCAATATCCTCGAAACATGAAGCTGCATAAACTCTGCGTTATACATTTTTCATACACCCGCTAAGCCAGCCACACATGCCTTTCCGGCGCCTGCAGCCAGCACAGAATAAAAATATTGCCAGGGTTATATTAATTGCCCGGCATACAAGGAGAGACATATTATGCTGAATCAGTGCATGTCAGTTCCGGTATATTCCCGCACAGCAGGCAATCCGGGAGCTACCACAAAAACAATAACCAGTACCGAGCTTTTTGGCAGCTCCAAGCTTATTATTATCCGCCATGCCGGAGAAGAATACCGACTGAGTATTACAAGTAAGGATAAGTTGATACTCACAAAATAAGATTGCCAGTACCCCGTATTATGCCAGCCATGTTTGCATCTTTGTGTGCCCAGCCAGCTATAATTTTAGTCTGAAAAACAAACTGTTTCATTACTGTTTACTATTTATCTTCAACTTACTCACGCTTGCTGCGGCTGTAATACAGGCTGTTTGTATGGCTATGTCCTTATGCTGGTTGGGCGTACACAAAGGTTAACAGGAGGAAGTTTAATATGCAGACAGAATGGCTGGAAGTGGCCATTGATTACGGAATTATCGGTACATTGCTGTTGCTAAGTGTGGTTGTGGTTGCTGTTGCTTTAGAGCGTTTTTCATTGTACCGCACCATAAATATAGAATCATTTGAGGATATTAAATCGCTGGAGTTGTCTCTCACCAGAAAGTTGTTCGTCATTGCTTCGGTTGGCAGCAACGCTCCCTATATCGGGCTTTTGGGTACAGTGCTGGGAATCATGCTGACATTTTACAACATGGGTCAGGATACCGGTATGGATACAGGCAAGATTATGTCTGGTCTGGCTCTGGCACTTAAAGCTACGGCTGTGGGTCTTGTGGTGGCTTTGGTGGCAGTGGTTTTATACAACGTATTATTGCGCAAGGTGAAAGTGCTGATGCTTGAGTGGGAGATTGCCAATGGACGAAAAGCCCTTTGAAAGCATGAACGTCATACCGTTTGTGGACATTATGCTGGTGTTGCTGACCATCGTGCTGACCACCTCAAGCTTTATCGCCACCGGCAGGATTCCGGTCAACCTGCCCCAGGCATCCCCTGACCAGGCAAGCACTTCAAATGCGCAGATAATTGAATTGGGACCTGATGGTGAGATAGTTTTCAATGGCAATGTCGCAACTCCGGCTGCTCTTAAAACAGTTCTTGAGCCGATCAGCAAAGAAACGCCCCTGATGGTGCGCGCTGACAGGAATATTCCTTTACAGCAGTTTATTGATGTTGTGGATGTGTTGAAACAGTTGAACTTTACTAGAGTGGCTGTACAGACCGAAAACCGGTAACCAAAGTTTTGGTTTTTCAATGCAGCAAATGGCTTCCATATTGGTTTTCAGCAGCCCGGCAAACAGTTATTGGCAACAAAAACAGTCAGTACAGGTATTGATTTTCTTGCAACATCCTCCTTAGTGGTGCTTTGGGGGGAGCTTGTCTCCCCCAATTTTTTGTTAATAAAATATCTTGACATATATACTAAAAATGATTTTAATTATCATATTCTAAGGTAAGATCAATGCAGATGGTCTGTATCAGCAGACAGTCTGCCCCACCAGCCAGCCACACCTGCCGTTCCGGTATTTACAGCCAGCTCAGATAAAACAGAATAAATTTATTGCCAAAGCCAGATATCGGAGATGTCTCTGTGTTTTTGTATTGCACAGAATTATGTCCGTATAGAGAGGTGTTTCATTATGAGCAACAGTGCCGCACGCCAGGCTGAACCCCAGCAAGCTAAAGCAGCAGTTTTTAATTACGAAAAGTTTTTTGCCTGCACAGACAAAGATCCGTTGATGTACGCCTTTGGCGATAAGGTTTCAGGTCATCCTGGTCTGAAGAGCAAAATTGTTCCTCCCGAGGAATCGGCTGAACTTTTCCGTACTCTTCAGTCTCAGCAAAGACACGGAGCATCGGCTGCATATTTTAATATCCCCTTTTGCGAAACCCGCTGTACTTACTGCGGTTTTTTCAACCAGTTCCACAATGCCGAACAAAGCAGACAGTACACTGACATGCTGATTGCCGAGCTTGAAGCCAGTGCGGATACAGCTGCTGTCACAAGTTGGCCGATCCATGCTGTCTACCTTGGCGGCGGTACACCCACAGCTTTGGCACCAGATGATCTACTGCGTCTTTTGCAGGCTATACAGCGGGTGCTACCCCTTGCCAATGATTTTGAGATCACTTTGGAAGGTCGTATCAGTGGTCTTAAAGATGAGCTGATTGATGCTGCGTTAAAAGGTGGTGTCAACCGTTTTTCTGTAGGCGTACAAAGCTTTGACACGGCTTTGCGCCGCAAAACCGGCAGGATTGATGATTGTGACACCGTTGTTGCCACTTTAGAGCGGCTTTGCGCCTATGACCAGGCTGCTGTGGTTATTGACCTTGTGTTTGGTTTTCCGGAGCAGACAATGGAGATGTGGGAAGAAGATCTGCGTATCCTGTCGAGTCTGCCGCTGGATGGTGCCGATCTCTATCAGTTGAAGCTTTTGCCCCACACTGTTCTTTCCCAGCGGATATTGGAAGGTAAAAGTGCCCCTATGGCTACTCTTCCGGAGCAGGCAACCATGTACAACCGTGCAGTTGAGATGATGTTGCAAAATCTGTGGCAGCGTATTTCTGTTTGCCACTGGCGGCGCAGCAATTGCCGTGAGCGCAGTCTTTATAATCGCATGGTTAAAAAAGGAGTACCGATTCTGGCCTATGGCTGCGGTGCCGGCGGTAATCTGAACGGTCACGGCTATTTTGTCACCCGTGATTATGCGCAGTATATGGAACAGATGGGGCAGGGAGAGAAGCCGCTGGGAATGATAGCCTATCCCCAGGATAACCGTATCCTTTCCCATCTGATTTCCGATGGTTTTGATCTTGGTTACCTTGATCTTGGTCAGTTTGAACGCAGCACCGGTTTAAGGCTTGAAAACCTTTGTGCTGTTGTGCTGGAGCAGTGGCAACAGGTGGGTCTGCTTGAGATTGACGGCAATGTGCTGAGGCTTACGCGAGCCGGAGAATTCTGGCAGGCGACTTTGGCACAGGCTCTGCTTGAAGTCTGTGCGCATCAGGCTGATAGCAGCATTGCGGTGTAAGTGCCATGTTACGGGGATTCAAGTCGTTTGCTGTGTCGCTGGCACTACATGTTGGTATTGCCGGAGGCGGTATGGCTATGCTCAGTGCCATGGCGCAGGATTCAGAAGCGGTGGTGATTGATCTCAGCATGATGGATTTACCTGGCTGTGATCCGTTACCTGCCGCTACTGCACCGGCGATGCAGCAAAACTGCCCGCCTGCCCCAAAACCTGTGCCACCGCCCCGTGCTGTTGTTGCGCAGTCGGCACCGCTTGAGGCTATAAAACCACTACCGGAGGTAACAGACAGTCAGGCTCAGACCCAGGCATCGCCGGTGGCAGTGACAGCTTCAGAAAGTTCTGATCATCCTGATGATGTTGCAGAGTTGGTACAGCCTTCAGCATATCAGCCTGTAACAAAGGCTTCTTCCGGTTCAGGAACAGCACAAAAAAACGGTAATGGACAGGAGCAGGGCAGCAGCTCTGATACCGCAGGCAACGAACAGCTATTAAAGCTCTACAACAAGAATCATTTTGCTTACATCCAGCAGATTATCGGCAGAAAGATACGCTATCCCAGGGCTGCCAGGGTAGCCGGACAGGAAGGAACAGTGCTGGTTGCCTTTATTGTAAGCAAAGATGGCAGCATTGCACATCTGCAAGTAGAAAAGGGCAGTGGTCATCCTCTGCTGGATGAAAACGCCCTGGATGCGGTTCGCTCTGCCGCACCTTTTCCACGTCCCCCGGTTGTAGCGCAGTTAAGAGTACCGGTTTCATACAATCTCAGCAAACGCTGATTCAGCCAGCCTTTTGCCAGCCCAGTTTAATACATACACAGAAAGGAATATGTTCAATGAACAGAAAAGTTCAGGCAGCATTAATTGGTACCGGCATAATTTTGTGCCCCTTGCTGGCACAGGCACAGGAGACAGATTTACAAACTTCCCAGAAGCTGACTACAGATACGGTAAAAGTAACGGCTACAAAAGTGGAGCGTCCGCTGGAGGAGATTCCCTATTCAGTGGAAAGCATTGCCGCTGAAGAGATACAACGCAAAACAGCCGTGGGTATTGCTGAAGCCTTGCGGGATATTCCCGGGGTAGAGGTGACCGATGGTTCTATGGCAGGTTCAAAGCGGGTTTCTATCCGTGGTGAGACTGGCGCACGGGTGTTGATTATGATTGATGGGCAGAAAATATCTGAACAGAAATCAATGGATGGTGCTGTCTACATGATTGATCCGGGGCTTGTTGAGCGGGTTGAGGTGATTAAAGGTCCTGCCTCGGTACTTTACGGCTCTGAAGCCATTGGCGGTGTGGTGAACATCATTACTAAAAAAGGAGGAGAAAAACCGGTGCAGATTGAAACCGGTATTAACTATGATTCTTCCACTGATGGCTGGAAAGAGAATATTGCACTGGCTGGTAAAATCAACCGTTTTGGTTATCGCCTCTACGGCAGTTACTCTGATCAGGGCAAACGGCAGTCAGCAAGTCGCACCCTGGACAATACTGCGTATCGTGAAATGAACACAAAGGCTTATCTTGATTATCAATGGGATGATGCCACAGTTGCCTTTAGTTATGAGAACTTTAAAAACTCTCTTGATGTGTACGGGATGGATCCGCTGACTTTCCCTTTTACCCGTTTTTACCAGAATCTGCCCACCTGGAATCGGGAAAAGTATTCACTTTCCTTTGATATCCGCAAGCTGCCTGCGCCGTTGGTAAAATTATCTGGTAACGTGTTTCACCAGAACACTTATAAAGATTTCCTCATGGAAATGGATATGCAGCCCACTGCTAACATGAACGTTGAGTATCGCGGCAGATCCAAAAATGACCTGGATACAATTGGTGCGCAACTACAGGCGGACTGGCTTTTGTTTAACGACCATTATGTGGTGACCGGGTTTGATTATGTAAGGGATTCACTTACAGCCGATGACTTTGCCCATCAACAGGCATGGATGCAGATGAACCCGATGATGCCGCCGATAAAGATTGTGGACGATGGTGGAATACTTTACCGCAACAAGGCTGAAAATGACACTTACGCCGTATATCTTCAGGATGAGTGGAGTTTTGCCAAAAACTTCATGCTCACCGGTGGCTTCCGTCATACCTGGGTTTCGACAGAGCTTAGCAAGACAAATAACCCTAACTTGCAAACCGGCTCCCACAGTGACAACAGCATTGTCGGTTCTGTAGGACTTACCTACAGTGGGATTCCGGACACCACCTTGCGGGTGCTCTGGGCACAGGGATACAGAAACGCAACTCTTCAGCAACTATACATCGGTACGCAGCACGGCGACAGCAAGCCTACTTATGGCAATACAGATCTGAGGCCGGAGGAGTCTCAGAATATTGAGGTTGGTGTCCGCTATGATAACGGTGGGTTCTATCTTGATACCGCCTTGTTTGGTAATCAGACCAAAAACCTGATTACCACTGGAGAGCATCTTACCCTTGGTGATGCTGCCAGCCAGTTTATCAACATAGATAAATCCACCAGTTATGGTCTGGATACCTCCATTGGCTACCGTTTTGCCGAGCTGGGGCTTAATCCCTACGCTTCCATAGGATTCCTGAAACGCCGCTTTGAATCCGCCGGTCTTAAAACCTGGAAGACCGGCAGGGCTGCGGTGCAGAGCAGGCTGGGTATGCGTTATGATAAAGAACATAGCTCAAGCTTTGGTTATTACATTGATCTTTTCGGTCGCTTTGCCGATGCCGCTGACTATGAAGAAACAGCCGGTAACATTGAGCGTAATCCGGGCTGGGCAACACTTAATCTGGGCGGTGGCATCAGGTTTGGCAACAAGCAGCAGCACAGCTTTGTAATTAATCTTAACAACCTGCTGGATAAGGAATACAAGGCTGCCAGAGAAAGCATACCAATGGCTGGTGTCAGTGTTGCCGCCGGTTTGAACCTGGCGTTTTAGGAAAGCATATTTAACTATGGAAAAAGTATTGCAGAAAACAAAACAACCGTACTGGAATGTCCGCGAGCTGGTGGTAATCGGCATTTTCGCTGCAGTGGTCAAAGTATCCAGCATTCTGGTGGCATTGGTGGGAGGCGGGATGAATCCTGCCACCTTGCTGCTTAAAAACCTGCTCTTTACCACTTTACTGGTGGTGCTGCTTTACAAGCTGCGCAAGTTTGGTTCGCTTACTCTTTTTCTGGGGGTAAGCGCCCTTATATCTGCCCTGCTGCTTGGTGGCAGTATGGTGCTGATCCCTGCCTCGCTTTTGGCTGGTATCATTGCCGAAGGGCTGATTTTGGTTGTGGGTGGTTACGCTTCCACCTTTGCCCTGATGCTGGGGGTGGCAGTATATGATGCGCTATCCAAAATAATGTCGCTGGGGGTTTCCTGGCTGATGCTGCGTGAACAGCCGAAAATGATCATCATGGTGGCAGTATTTGTGACCATCGGATACGTGGGGTCGGTTATCGGTCTTTTTACCGGACGCTATTTTGTCAAGGAGCTGCGCCATGCGGGCATTGTACACCACTAATACGGTTGCACCGGAAACACCGCTGCATCATCTTGATGTGCGCACCAAGATGACCATCAGTGCTGTTGCCTCTGTTGTTGTTATCTTCCTGAAAAGTGTGCCTGCACTGGCTCTGCTGGTGGCAGCCAGTACCTTGTACCTGATGTTTACCCGACGCTGGAAGATTATTATTATCGCTTATGTCGCGGTTATGCTGATGTGGGTGGGCGCGGTTATCTGCATGGAGCTTATGGCACTTGTTTCGCCGCGCATGGCAGCATCGAGTCTAAGCAGTCTGATGCTGCCGTTTCTACGCTCTTTGGTGCTGATTAACACCTTGCTGGCCATGGCTCTTTCTTCGCGGATACAGGGGATTCTTACCACCTTGAAGGCGTTGCGGCTGCCCTACTGGCTCTACATTCCGGCGGCGGTAATGGTGCGTTTTCTGCCATCGCTGATGGAAGATGTGCGGCAGATTTCTGAAGCCGTAAAAACCAAGGGCTATTCACTGCATCCGGCATCTTTACTGCTTGCACCCCGTCAGACCATGCGGCTTTTGTTTGTTCCGGTACTTTTTCGGGCATTACGTACTTCCGATGAACTGGGCATTGCTGCCGAGTTGAAAGGGGTGGGGTACAGCAACAATATTTCCCGTTTCCGTGAGCAGCATTTCAGCAATGTTGATTACGGAGTGCTGGCATTATCCACCGGGCTGTTTGTCCTTTCCTTTGTAATCAATGCCTATACCAAACTATCAACTTATATGGGGATGTAGCATCCCTTGATTTTAAAGCCGAACAGGCTGTTTGAAAACTACTGCGGAGCTTATGCAATAATGCTTGTTTTTGACAATGTACATTATCACTACCCTTTTACAGAAACGCCTGCTGTGCAGGAGATCGACTTTTCTGCTGCTGCTGGACGGGCGATACTTTGCACCGGCGGTTCTGGGTGCGGCAAATCCACTTTAATCAGGCTGGCCAACGGCCTGGCTCCCCACTTTTTTCGCGGTACCCTGGCAGGGAAAATTATGGTGGCAGGCACTGATAATGCCCATCGCCTGATCCATGATATCAGCCATGACGTGGGCACTCTCTTTCAGGATCCGGAGCAACAGTTTTTTGCCCTTAATGTGGCAGACGAGTTGGCCTTTGCCCATGAATGGCGTAATACGCCCCAGCAGCGTATCCAGGCTCTGGTGGATGAAGCTGCCAAACGTTTTGGTATTACAGAACTGCTTGATTCCAGCGTGCATCAACTATCTGAGGGCCAAAAACAGAAAGTGGCTCTGGCTGGTATTATGTCCCTTTCTCCGTCAGTGCTGATTCTTGACGAGCCATCGGCCAACCTTGATCCGGAAGCCACAGAAGAGCTTGCATTAATGCTTGTAGAGCTGAAAAAAGCCGGAGTTACGCTGATGATTGTGGATCATCGCCTTTACTGGCTGCAAGGGCTGATTGATGAAGTACTGGTGATGGAAAACGGTGTAATTGCACAAAAAACCAGTTTTGATGCACTGCATGATGAAGGTATGCGACAGCGTTATGGTCTGCGCAACACCGTGGTGAATGACCGGAGACAGGAAATATCCTGCGTACGCAGTCGCCAGGGCAGTATCACCATCAATAATCTTACCTTTGCCTACCGTGGCAAGGCACCGCTTTTTGAAAATTTTTCCGTTACTTTGCCAAAGGGCGAGGTGGTGGGGATTGTCGGTGACAACGGTGTTGGCAAAACTACTTTTGCCCGCCTTATGACCGGGCTTTTAAAAATGCAAAGCGGCAGCATCAGTATTGATGGCCTGCCGGTGCCGCCCGGACAGTTAATGAAGCGTTCTGCCATTGTGCTGCAAAATACCGATCACCAGTTGCATATGCACACAGTAAGGCGCGAACTGGAGGCAGCCTGCCGTCTGCTGAACCCGCAGCAACAGGCTTTGGCGGTGGAACAAACCCTTGCCGATTATCGTATTGAACATCTGGCAGAGCGACATCCCCAATCACTGTCCGGCGGAGAAAAGCAGCGGCTGGTCATTGCCTGCGCTGCCATCCGCAAACCGGAACTGCTGATTCTTGATGAACCCACCAGCGGTCTTGATGGAGCCAACATGGCGATGATCGCCGATAACGTGCGTAATATTGCTGCACAGGGAACCTGCGTGTTGGTTATCAGCCATGATCTTGAATTGCTGGAGCGGGTATGTACTTGTCAGCTTGATCTGGGGCGCAAAAATGCCTCGGTCGCACAATAAAAAACAAAGGAGATATTGATTTATGAATGAATGCAAACCAACTTGTGCCGATACCCTGGCAAAGGTAAGAGCTGCTGTGGCGGAAAAGCCAAACCAGATGCTGTCTGACCTGGCTAAAGAGTTCAATCTTAGTGAGGGAGAGGTGGTATGTATGCTGCCGGAAGAGATGCGGGTTGCCGCTCCTGCCGAAGATTTCGAGAAGATCTGGCAACAGGTATGCGCCTGGGAAAAAGCTACCTTTATCGCCATAAATGCCGGTGGGGTGGTGGAATATAGCGGTGCCATGCCCAAGGGCAGCTTCGGCCACGGCATGTACAATCTCCACCAGGCCGGTATTTCGCTGGGCGGACACCTGTTTGTCAATCGTCTGGGATCTATCTGGTTTTTATCCAAGCCGCACTTTGGCAAGGAAAGCCACAGTATCCAGTTTTACACCACTGAAGGCGACCCCATGTTTTCCGTATATGTCGGTCGCGGTGAAGACAAAGAACTGCTGCCATCGGCACTGAAGCAGTACCGGGAACTGCGTAACAGCTATGCAGGAGGTGAGGCATGAAAGCATTGGTAGCCTATTCAAGCCGTACCGGTAATACAAAAATGGTAGCAGAAGCGATTCATGGGGTAATGCCGGCTGATGCAATGCTGGCAGCGGTTGAAAACGCGCCTGATCCGGCTGATTTTGATTTTATTGCCGTGGGTTTCTGGGTTGATAAAGGGATGCCCGATGATCTTGCCAAGGAGTTTATGGCAAAAATAAGTAACAAGCAGGTGGGTCTGTTCGGCACCCTGGGAGCCTGGCCTGACTCTGAACATGCACGGGAGTGCATGGCACATGCTGTAAAGCTGATGGAAGATAATGGCAATACAATAAAGTACCAGTTTATCTGCATGGGCAAGGTGGATCCCCGCCTGATCGAGGCGATGCAGAAGATGCCGGAAGCAGCAGCCCGCCACGCCATGACACCGGAGCGCAAAGCCCGTCTGGAAGAGGCTGCCAAACATCCCGATGCTGCGGACCTTGAGCGGGCGCAGATGGTGTTTAAGGGAGTCTGCTTCGCGTAATGATACGCATTAACGAACTGACGAAAAAGTACGGCAGTCGCACCGCTGTGGATAAACTGAGTGCAACAGTGGCACAAGGGGAGGTGTTCGGTCTGCTGGGCACCAACGGTGCTGGCAAGACCACCACCATCCGCATCCTGACCACAATGAGCCGTGCCGATGGTGGCACGGCAACGGTGGGGGGACACGACGTGGTGCGGGAACGGCATGAGGTGCGCAAACTGATCGGCACCGTGCCCCAGGAACGCAACCTTGACCACGAGCTGACCGTGATAGACAATCTGGAGATTCAGGCACGTTTGTACAGCCTCAGCCACCGCCGGCAGCGGATTGATGAGTGCCTTGAACTGTTTGGTTTGGGTAATGAGCGCAAAAGCCAGGTGGACAAGCTTTCCGGTGGCATGCAGCGCAGATTGCTGATCGCCCGCGCGCTGTTATCCCGCCCTCAGGTGCTGGTTCTGGACGAACCGACCATCGGCCTTGACCCCCAGGTGCGCCGTGATATCTGGGATACGGTCACCCGCATCCGCAACGACGGGGTGACGGTGCTGCTGACCACCCACTACATGGATGAAGCGGGTTATCTGTGCGACAGAATAGGGCTTATGAAAAGCGGCAGGCTGGTGATGACCGACACCCCCGCCAATTTGCAGGGGCTTGCCGGTTCCTACATGGTGGAAATCCAGCGCGACAGCGGTATTGACCGCATCCTCTGCCGTGACCGGAGCGAAGCGGAACGGACGGCGGACGGGCACCCCGACGCGCTCGTTCGCCAGGCGAATCTTGAAGATGCCTTCATTGCCCTGACCGGACAGGAGAGTCACGCATGATGCCGATCAATCCGGTTTTTTTTCGGGAACTGCTGCTGCTGCGCAAGAAGACCCTCCGGCTGGGCTATATCTTCTCATCGTTCTTCATGCCGCTCATCTACCTGTGCGCCTTCGGTTGGGGGCTGGGCAGCAGGGTGCAGCTCGAAGGTACCAGCTATGCCGGTTTTCTGGTGCCGGGCCTGCTGGCCATGACTGCCATGAACAACTCCTTCAACCTCTCCGCTTCCTCCATCAGTATGGGGCGGCTCTTTTCCCGCAGTGCCCAGACCATTTTCATCTCCCCCATCGGTCCCTGGCGGATCGTCAACGGCTACCTGCTGGCTGGCATGGTGCGGGGGCTTTTGGGCTGCGGCATCGTGGTCGTTGCCGCGTTGCTTTTGTTCGGCGGCAATATCTTGAGCCTGAGCTGGTATTCTCTGGCAGCACTGACGCTGGACATGGCGTTTTTCTCGCTGCTGGGTGTCATCGTCGGCATCTCGGTCAGCGACATGGAGAACGTGGCAGTCATCACCAATTTCGTAATTATGCCGATGGCGTTTTTTTCCGGCACCTTTTTCCCTTTGCAAGGGCTGCCACCGCTCTTTTCGGGCATCGCCCACCTGTTGCCGCTCAGTCAGGTCAATCTGCTGATGCGTGCAAAGGAGACAACGCCAACGATTTTATTGACCGCCACCGTGCTTGTCGGGCTTTGCCTGGCTGCCTATGCTGTGGCAGTTATGCTGCTTCACCGTTATCAGGAGTAATACTGCGGGACTATCTGCTTATTTTGTTGCATGATTTACGCCTTGTATCTGCGCCTTTTTCATGGTTTTTCAAAAGCCTGTCAGGGTAGCAGGGTGCAGGAAAATCAGCCGCTCATTTCATACTGTTTTACTATGGGTTGACTTTTGAGGTCGGGCTGATTACTATTTTTTTACGTCGTTAAATTTATAACGAAAGGAGAATCCTGTTATGTGGACTCAACGTTTCAGAATCCGTCCGGTGTCTCACTGTAAGGAGGGTTGCCGAATCCTGCCTGCCGGATAAATTAAAATCTGGCAGGCGTTCTAACTTGAAACCCCGTGTCTGTTGACACGGGGTTTTTCTTTGCGTAATGTTTAAAAGCTATGAAAAAAATATATGTAATTCTGATTATCATACTGGCTGTCGGTGTCTGTGTTTTCTGGTATTTAGGAAGACGAACCCCGCAAACAGGTTACAAAACCGTCCAGGTTGAGCAAGGTACTGTAATTGCATCAGTATCTGCCACCGGAACTGTTAATGCCGTTACCACTGTTGAGGTTGGCTCGCAGGTTTCCGGCACCATACAAAAGCTTTTTGTTGATTATAATTCTGATGTGAAAAAAGGTCAGGTGATTGCTGAAATTGATCCTGCCCTTTTTCTTGCCCAGGTGGAGCAGGCGCGGGGTAATGCCCTTAATGCCCAGGGTAATTTGCAAAAGGCAAAGGTAACCCTGGCTGATGCAAAGCGTACTTTGGAGCGTAACCGTCTTTTGCTGGAGCAAGGAGTTGTTTCGCAAAGTGATTTTGATGCCTCGGAAACCGCATATGAAGCGGCTTTGGCAGGCATCAAAATTGCTGAAGCCGGTATAACCCAGACCAGCGGCGCGCTGCGTCAGGCAGAGACAAACCTGAAAAACAGCGTCATCCATTCTCCTGTGGATGGCATAGTTATCTCCCGCAGTGTGGATGTGGGGCAGACAGTAGCTGCTTCTTTCCAGACTCCCACCCTTTTTACAATTGCCCAGGATCTTACCAAAATGCAGATTGAGACCAGCGTGGATGAAGCTGATATTGGCAAAGTTCGCCTTGGTCAGATTGCAACTTTTACTGTTGATGCTTATCCAGAAAAAGATTTTCAGGGCAATGTAACCCAAATCCGCAGCGCACCTGTGGTTACCCAGAATGTGGTTACCTATGTGGTTGTTATTACTGTTGATAACCGCGACTTGCTGCTGATGCCCGGAATGACTGCCAATGTGTTTATTGAAACCGGACGCAGTGAAGAGGCTTTAAAGGTTGTTGCAGCAGCTTTGCGCTTTAAGCCTCAGCTTGCCGGTGCCAGCCAATCTGGTAAAGCAGGGCAGCAAAGCAGGGCACCAGAAAAGAACGGCAGCGCAAAAGCAGCAATTTCCGGTGAAGTGGTATATCTGCTTAAAGAAGGCAAACCGTTGGCAGTACCGATTAAAACCGGTCTTGGTGATGGTCGCTTTGTTGAAATAACAGAAGGTAATTTGCAGGCTGGCGATGAGCTGATTGTCGAGCAGACTGATGCAGGCAAAAAGAAATCATCCATGGGTGGGGGCGGCAGGATGCCGATGGGACCACGCATGTAGTTTTATGTTGCTGACTATTAAAAGACTGGTTTCCGGATGGGGGGTTATATATGAAAAAACCGCTGATTTTAATGATTCTGGATGGTTGGGGAATCAATCCACAAAAAGATAACAATGCTGTAGCCTTGGCAGATACTCCCAACCTGGACAGCTTGCTGGCTGCATACCCTGCCACCACTATCCGCACTTCTGGCATGGCAGT
>Ga0265295_1006611_pt1 | contig 13921 bp, 11 predicted proteins | sample Munlansysbiofilm_FD_192503 | JGI IMG/M metagenome (GOLD analysis project Ga0265295, IMG submission 192503) | Leachate microbial communities from a municipal landfill in Southern Ontario, Canada - Methane capture system biofilm | ecosystem: Engineered > Solid waste > Landfill > Unclassified ... | reverse complement strand
ATTGTCAACCAATAATTTTGCGACCAGTTTGGCCAGCAAACGCTGGGTTGTTCCATAATCGGTACCTGCATTGACCGCTGATTCGATTCCGATAGAATTGCGGTTTCCACCGTGATTGGAAATTTTTCCGTAATCGGTATTAAAGTAAGAACGGTTCATCCAGTAATTGCCGTTTTCCCCGATAGTGGTGTAAATACCCGATGGTGTAATGTCTTTTGTAGAGAGAGTTCGGCCGTCACTGGTTGGTGCTTTAATGGTTGTTTTGACGCCGTTTAAAGCAAAATAGCCATCTGTTGTTATGGTTTGTTTGGGATAGGCTGCTCCGGCCACAACATTTGTATCCACCAATTCAAAAGCTCTTGCTCCGTCACCGGCATGCCATGCTACTTCATCATTTGGAATGGAGTGATAGGCTCCCTTGTCATCAATTGAATAATGCCAGGAAGCAGAAAAACCATTTGTAAGAATATTGGCATGGGTTTGGGCGCCTGCAGTGGAATTATTGTTGGCGGTGTCGTGAATGGTCACAAATTCAACACTGTAGAGTTTGGTCCCCGGTCTGCTGGAGTCAGGTTTCACACTTCTTAAAGCAATAATCTGTTCGACAACAGGAGTCGGATTCGAATCGTAAAAAGGAATATAATTATAATATTGGTTGATATTCGAGTAATAAGTAAAGGATAAGCGATCAATTTCACTGACGGCAATGGCATCCAGAAAACTGTTTACTTTTTCTGTCAGGGTTGTAACAGGGTTTGCTTTGACGATAACATCAAAACGACTCCTTGTCATCAAATCATCAATCCTGATCTCCGCATAAAGAGTCAGGTACCGATCAAATGCATATTGACGGACCACTCCGCTGGAACTGATTACATCCGGATTGCTTGCAATCCAATCAATGGTTGCGCCGTATTTTTCATCTTCGCTGGGAAGCGTCAATGCAGAATCAATGACACGGTTCGGTAAATAATTTTCTTCAATCCAGGCTCCGATTTCATTTGCTTTTTCAATGAACGGTACTCCCTGAACAATTACGTCTTTTGTAAACACTTGACTGTCCTCTCCAAAATGAATTTCATATGTAATTGTCAACGGCATATTGTCAACCGGCTGAGTATAAATTCCCTCATTGGAGAAAATGGATTCATCCGATGAAGTCCAAGTTATTTCGTATCCGGGATAAATATTCAGTCGAACATCATAATCCCTTGTAATGTATGCACTGAACTGTTTTTCAAATTCAAGAGCAACATCCTCCAAAGTCAGAGCCGATACCGTTACAACGATAAATTCCTGCTTTGCTTTGCTGTTCAGGGTAACGGTATATTCCAAAATTGCTTCGCTGACACCACTTTCCAAATGGATTGTACCGTCGGCATCCACTACATCCTCATCAAAAGATGTCCATTGAATAATGCCTCCCAATTCAGGGTGTGTCGAAGGCAATACAATGTCTTCCCTTGTATATTCCGGCACCTGAGTTTGAACCCAGGTAGTGATTTCATTTAAAGTTAGAATCGTTTCATCTGCCTGTGGAGCAGCGGAACAACCGGCCAACAGTCCAATCAAACCGATGGCAACAAAAGTGAATAAGGCTTTTAATCTCATAATTCCTCTCTTTCCCAATTTCCCTTCTTAAATTATACAACAAACAGAAGTAAAATGAAAGCATTTTAATTCCCGGTTTTAGGTTGGCTTAAGATTACCACAGGTTATTGTATATAAAGGAAATTTGAATGGCAAAATAGAGAAACGTAAAATGAACAAGCAGGGAAATAATCGTTAAAAATACCTGGCGGCGGAAAGTGTATTTCATGTGCCATAAAAGAAGCCCGACAGTGATATGAATAAAAACAGCAGTGCTGATTACGATAATCCATGCCACCATCGCTTCTTCAATAAGAGCCTGCTGGAACTTGATAAACCCAGCCAATTCCAACAGAAGAAATCCTCCCATTGGAAGCAGATGATGAAAAGAAAACTGATTTTCTTTTTCCTGAAAACAGGCAAAGAGCCCCCAAACGAGCAATAACAGGGGTCCGACAAGAAAAGTAATCAGAAAAACGATAAAGGTAATATCATAGATTACTTCATTTTTGGGAAGAAAAATGGACAGATATAACAGAGCAATGTCTGCTGTCCATCCAATCAAAATGATTTTCTTTTTATTCATGAAAAATTCCTTTTACTCTTTTTAATTTTTCGATAATTTTTAAAGAATACGGGCACCGCATCTCACATAATCCACATTCAATGCAGGCATCGACTTTCACCGCAAGGGTTTGATAGCGTTCTTTGGCCCATTCTTTCAAATCATAACGCCTGTAATATCCTTCAAACAAAAATGCTGCCGGTATATCTATGCCTACACTGCAGGGCAGGCAATATCCACAGCGATGGCAAAAGTCCCCCTCCAGTTCCCGTTTGAGATGATACATATACTCTTCTTCGGCCTGGGTAAACGAGCCTTTTCTACAGACCGCATTTTCTTTTACCTCTTCAATGGTAGCCATTCCCGGAATGACGATATCCACATCCTCATTTTGGAGGATGAACTTCAGGGAACAGGTTGCTTTTTCAATCACACCGCCGGCCAGTGGTTTCATCACTATCGTACCAATGCCTTTTTTATGAGCCTGCTGGAAAAGGGTTTCTGCATCCTGTTCCAAAAAATTATAGGGAAACATGATTGTTTCTGTTTTTCCTTCCCGAATAATTTTGTTCATTAAAGAAAAGCTGTGGGAAGTAATTCCGATATGATGGATGAAGCCGGCCTGTTTTGCTTCTTCCAGTGCTTTCCATGCTCCCGAATAATCTTCATTTGCCTTGATGTTATGAATCTGATACAAATCGATCCATGTCGTCTGAAGGTTGTTTAGGCTGGTCTGGATATCTTCCTTCATACCTTCATATGTCCTTTTCAGCGATTTAGTCGCTAAAACGAACTGATTCCTGCGGCCAACCAGTGCTTTTCCAATCATTTCTTCACTGGAAGTATATGCTCTGGCTGTATCGACAAATTGAATACCTTGCTTCTGCATCTCATCAAACAGTGCACATACATCCTGTTCTGTAACACGCTGAATCGGTATTCCACCAAACCCTATCTGATTTACTAAAAGGGAAGTCTTTCCCAAACGTCTCATCTTATCACCAATTGTATTATATCAATCCTGGACCAATAAAGCAATAATAAAAACCAACAAAGCATGCTTTGTTGGTCTGTTCCTTATTTTTTCACAAAAACACGGGTTTTGATATCCTGAAACGTCTTATCTTCATCCGGAGCCGTTGCTTTTCCAAACGGCATCTGCGCCATTAATTTCCATTCTGCAGGAAGCACAAAACGCTTTTTTACCGCTTCATCAATCAACGGATTATAATGTTGGAGGGAAGCACCAAGTCCTGCTTCCGCCAGAGCGGTCCATACTGCAAACTGAACCATTCCGGCACTTTGATTGCTCCAGACCGGAAACACTTCTTTATACAGTGGGAAATCTTTCTGCAGGCCCGAGACAACCGCCTGATCTTCAAAAAACAAAATGGTACCGTATGCCTGATCAAAAGCATTCATTTTCTTTTGGGTGCCGGCAAACTTATTTGCTGGAACAATCGTTTTTAGGGTTTGGGTTGTGATATCCCACAATTGATGGTGGGCTTCCTGAAACAGGATAACAGCACGTGCACTTTCTGAATGAAAGGCGGAAGGAACATGTTGAACAACCTGTTCCACCAGTTCATTGATCTGTTCTTCCGATAAGGGCGATGTATTGGTCAGTTCGTAACGCGAACGACGCATTTTAATCATATCGATAAAATTTTTATCCATTTTTTTATTCCTTTCTTTTTCTTCCATTATAGCACAGAAAAAAAGATAAGGGGTTTTTTTGCTTTAAAATGGACAGGGAGCATGAATCGTGAACAGTTGGTTGGAAAGAAAAGGAATAAACTTCATTTCCAGGCAATGGAGCTGGAGACGGGAAGCGGGGTTTCCCCCATACAGCCTGTCTCCTATAATCGGTGAACCGATTGAAGCGAGATGGACCCGAATCTGATGTTTACGTCCCGTCACAATTGCAACCGTCAGCCTGATATCTGCTTTTTCCAGTTTTTTACTGATAATATATGTAATCGCATCTTTTCCTGTTTGGGAGATCCGCTGTTTGTTTTGATGGCGGTCTTTTCCGATTTTTGTTGTAATCTGATCGATAACGGGTTTTGTCTTAACCAGGCACTGATATTTTTTTTCCACCTGATGCACTGCAAACAGATGATTGAAATAAGCGTGAGCCAGGGGATGCTTGGAAAATAAAACAGCACCGCTTGCTTCCCGGTCGAGCCGATGGATGGGTAGAGCCTGTTCACTGTTCGCCCGCAGATAGGTATTCACTCTTCCCAACAAGTCATCAACCGCAGTACCGTCATCATGAATCAGCAGAAAGGGCGGTTTATTCACAATCAGCATGTCATCATCTTCATACAGAATATCAATTGCACCCTTGCAATAGTGATTTTGTTTACTCACAAAAGAGCAATCCATATCCAGGCAGTCCCCTTCCTGCAGGACAGAATCAAAAGTAACGGTTTGGTCATTGACTCTTACCCAGTTTGGATTTGCAAATGTCTTTTTGATATGGGTATATTCAAAAAACTCTTTAATTGTTTTACCGGCCAGAAAAGAAGGAATGATTTTCTTCATTTCATTTTTTCCTCCAATTCTTCCTCCGTCAGTAAAGCAATAATACTTCCCTGTGCCTGAAGAGCGAGAACCTGCATAATATGTTCTTTCTTCGCATTTTCCAAAACAACCAGATAATCAGTATGCACATCAACCCTTGTATCTACAAAACCACCCCGTGCTTCTATTTGTTTAATCAACTCACTTTTTTGGAGTTTGCTCGGTGATCCCGATAAAACAAATAAAGAATCCAAAAAGAACTCTTGAGCAATAAAAACTGATTGTTTTCTTCGTCTGGGAAGACGGGTTGTATTGCGGTATTTAGTGGGGCTGAATAAGCCAAACCGCAGTTCCAATCGGTCATACAGCTCTCTGGGTGTATCTACCTGATGCATTTTCATTCCTCTTTCAATAATCGCAACACAGGCACTTGCATCACTTAAAGCATTATGATGATCCAACTCAATTTCCAAATGACCGGCCACGGTATGCAGACGATGGTTGATCAATTCGTGGTTGGGCCACAGTTTTCTGGCAATCTGAACGGTACAGCCAAACCGAAAAGTAGGTTTGGCAAGACCATACTTTTCCAAACATTTGTTTAAGACGGCAAAATCAAATCCCGCGTTGTGCGCAAAAACAAGCTGATTCGCAAAAACGGATTCAATTTCGGGCCATACTTCATTGAATTTCAGCGCATCACGAACCATATCCGGTGTAATGTGATGGATACCGACATTAAAATAGGAAAATTCTTCATCAGGATTAATTAGTATATGGCGTGTTGAAACAATTTTTCCGTTTTCCACACCTACAATCCCAATACTGCACGCACTGGCAAGAGAGGCATTGGCTGTTTCGAAATCAATTGTGTAATAATCCATCCCCACTCCAATCTAGCGTCGCAGCTGTCTGCTTATCGCTTTCATTTTTTCTTTGTCTACTTTAATGACTTTACGGTCATATGTCAATAATCCGTTTATTTCATCTTCCACATCGCTTAACTGTGTATAAATACAGGCACATAATCCGTTTTCCAGTTTAGGAATGATTTCTCCTTCATAAAGTACCAGAAGCGCATCTTCCAATGCTTCTTTGGTTGGGAAAATCCGATATCCGAATTGCTTTTCCAGATTGAATACGTGATCCTCCACTTTCAAACCATACCCACCGAATTCACTTAAAACCCAAGGTCTTTTTCCACTGTCATCGGGGATATTGCGATAATAGATATGTTTGCTGATGACATCGGACTGGTTTTGTTCATACCATCCTGATGTGGCATCGATTATTCTGGTAGGATCTGTTTTTTTAGCGATTTCATAACATTCATCACTTTCAAACTGTCCCCATCCTTCATTGAATATCGTCCAGTAGACAATACAGGAATGATTGGATAAATGATTCATAGTATCCTTCATCGCTTCTACAAAAATAGTTCTTGCTTCCCTGTTTGGATTCTTTTTATGATCATCAAAATGCTTTTTTCCTAAAAACGGTAAAACGGTATCTTCCAGTAATGAATAACTGCCGTTGTTGACCATATCCTGAAAAACCGCCATTCCCAACCGATCACACAGTTCATACCATACCAACGGTTCAATTTTGATATGTTTGCGAAGACAGTTAAAACCCATTTCCTTCATCTGGATGATGTCATTCTCGTAGGCTTTGCTGTTTGCAGGCAAAACTATTCCATCACTGAAATACCCCTGGTCGAGAACACCGTGAAAAAAGTAAGGTTTGTTGTTTAAGCGGAGTACCGGAAAGGCACCCTGTTCTTCGATATCAATTTTCCGCATCGCGAAATAACTGGACACCCGGTCGGTTCCGGCCTGCAAACGAACCTGATAAAGCGCTGGGTCTTCCGGTGACCAGGGATGAAATTCAGGTAGTCTGATCGTTATTTCGTCTGCAAAGGATGCTTCGCTTATTGTTTTTCCTGCAAAGACAATTTGGACTTTCTTTTCCTTTTTGCCCCCTCTGACCTCAATCGTGATACTTTCGTCATCAAAATGAGTGCGATAATTGATTGCTTCGATATATTCGGTCGGTACAGCTTCCATCCAAACAGTTTGCCAGATGCCACTGATTGGGGTATACCAAATACCACCCCTTTTCTTTCGTTGTTTACCGTGGGGGTATATTTGTCTGTTTTCATCGCGGACCTGAACAATCAATTCTATTTTTTCATTTAGATAGGGGGTCAGTTCAACAGAAAACGGTAGATATCCGTTTTTATTTTCCAATATTTTTTGACGGTTGATATAGATATAAGCAATCTGATCAACTGCTCCAAAATGAAGCAAAACCCGTTTTCCCATCCATTCCGACGGGACTGTAATTTCCCTGCGATAAACCAGAAACTCGTTTTTCTTCAGTGCTTTCTGCACTCCTGATAAAGCGGATTCCAGCGGATAGGGAACCACTATTTTTTGACTGAAATGATTTGGTAAATGGGCTGATTGTACGATTTCCATGTCCCAAGATCCATTAAGAATCTGATAGGGAGTTCGGACCAGTTGGGGTCGGGGATAGTCATTCCATTCAGGATTATCTGTATATGGAGTTGATAGGGACGCTGTTTTGATTCGCAATTTTTTTATCAGAATGACAGTTAAAACCAACAGTAGAATGCTTACTCCCGCACTCGCCAAAAAGACTTCTTTGGTTGCTATTTTGTTTTCCACTCCGTCGATTAATATAACTTCGCTGGACTGGATTACCAAATCACCGATCCAGGGGCCGATTATCATAGGCAGCAGTACATAGGCAACCATTCTTAGACCCTGAAACATTCCGACCTGGTCGGCTGGTGTATAATCCCGGATAAGAGCGCCATAAGCAGCGCCAAGCCCTAAATTACCACACATCATCAACAGGGTTCCGATAAATACAAAAGCGGTTTGATGAAAGAAGAAAAGACATAAAAGACCGCTTGCAAACACGATATAAGCCGGAATAATTGCTTTTTTAAATCCGACCCGATCCAACCACCTTCCAAATAAAACGGCAACAACACTGGCAAGAAGAATGGCCGGAGCAAATATTAAAACATAATCATCCAATCCCAAACGATATTGAAAATAAATAATCAAAAAGGGCATAAAGACCTGAACTGCTATTCCAAAAACAGCAAAAGCACCTAAAATCAAATAAAGTGTGCTGTGCTTTTTCACGACGCTTGGTCGGAATCCATAAAATATATTCTTAAAATACGAATCTTCTTTTTTAATTAAGGGCTGGTCTTTAATGAAGAAAAAACCACCGATTCCGACGAAAAGAACGGTTGTTCCGATAATCGTGAAAATCAGGCTCCATTCTTTTTGTGCAGTCAGTCCCATGAATCCTCCAAAGACCAGCAACAGGGCAAGAAGGGGCATTGATGCATTGATTCCTTCCACTTTCCCCCTGTTTTTCGTAGAGGTTACATCGGTAATCCAGGCATTGAAACTGGCATCATTGGCTGTGGACCCAAAAAATGTCATGATACAGTCAAAAAGAATGACAAGACTGACACCAAGTGTAGCAGCGTTGGCATATGGAAAAAGATTACTTAAAATATCCTGTTTCAGCAGCGCAAAACTGATAATGGAAAGTCCCCACAGAATATAGCCAAAACAGATGAATACTTTTCTTTTTCCGATTTTATCCGACAATGCTCCCATAAAGAGCGTGGTTAGGGTAGCCGTTATCGCACTGAGACTCACCATAAGGGCTATTGCGGAAGAAGAAGCATTGAATTCCTGGAAAATAAAAACATTGAAATACATGTTTTCAACAACCCAAGCTACCTGACCGAACAAACTGAACAGAATAATGGCAATCCATGCCTTTTTATTAAGTGCCTGCTTCATTGCTGTCCTCCTTTATCCAATATTATTTCTTTTAATTTCAACGCCAGATGATAGAATCCGAGATCCGTTAAATGGACGCCGTCCACCGTTCCCTCATACCCCAGATCCTGCAGTAGTTTTTCACCGTCCAAAACAATGCAATTCTTCATTGTCTGCTGGAACGCCTTCTTTTCTTCCAATTCCATGGTAAACGGAAACATCGGAAAATGCGTGATCAAATAAACAGGTTTACCTGTGAGATGGGCAAGAAACCAGGGAAGACTTTCCTTTAAACTTTCCAGCGTATTATTGGCATCCACTTCCAGAATCAACGCTTTCTTGGGAATGGCATTTAAAATGGAAATCATTTCTTTTTCCAGATGGGCCGAACCCGAAAAGCCAAGATTGATCCATTCATAATCAGTTATCCGATCCAAAATATTGGTATAGCTCATTCCCGGTCTGGTCGCACATCCGCCCTGGGTAATTGAGGTTCCATAAACCACTATTTTATCCTGATTTGGTTTCACCCACTCCAAAGATGCTTCTTCAGGCAAACCGAGGTAAGCTTCTTCCAATTGCTGGTAAAGAGGAAAATAAAGGCGGTATTCCCGGACTGACCCACTCTTTTGCTGAGCAAGTGTTACTTCATAGGCTGCCTGATTTATTTTTGTCGTTGCAAGAAAACAGAACTGTTCTCCCTTTTTTTCATATAAATCAAATCCAACCTGTCCGACTGCAGTCATATGGGCCATATAACTTGGTCCAACTAATTTTGCTTTAACAGCAATGCTTCTGGCATCTGTTCGAAAAGTTATATTCATCCCACTGGGATGTTTTTTCAATACTTCGATTTGTTTGCTGACAAAATGGTCTTTCCCCAAACGGACAAAGCCATTTTGAAAAGCCGTTCCCCTTAAAAATTCATTATCTAAATCAACCCATTTTATGCCCTCATGAAGCATGATACTTTCCTTCATATTGGAATCAATTTTTTTTATATCCATAACAGTACACCTCAATAAGTATTATAACATTTTCCAGTCGAAAAGAAAATTCTAAAAATAAAAATGCACTTTTTATTTCTCATTTAAGATTAATATGATACAATATAACAGAAAAAAGGAGACTTTGCGATGAAAAAATTCATTTTACTCTTGCTGTTGCTTATTTTGGGTGGTTGCAGTGTTCCAACTCCAACCTTTACCCTTCAGGAATGGATTGATTCAATAGAAGTATCAACAGAAATCACTGAAAATCTGGTTTTACCTTCCGAATATGAAAAGGAAGGCAAAACAGCTCAGGCTTTCTGGTACTCATCCGATACAAATATAATGGGGCATGACGGGGTAGTTGCAAGAAAACTGCAGAATCAGCAAATCACCCTCACCTTAACCCTCATTTGGGACGATGAAACACTGGACCGTGATTTCACCATCACTGTTATTGGAACAGGAGTGGAACCTTTTCTTGATGCTGCGCTGGATTCCATTACCCTGCCCCAAAGCAGCAAAACAGATATCGACTTACCGATTTTTATTTATTATGATACTGTTCGTTTAAGTATTACCTGGACATCCAGTAATACGGAAGCATTATCCAATCAGGGAAATATCGGTTTAATCATGAATGATACCCTGCTGGACTTAACAGCCAGCGTTACTTATCTTGATACAACACGTGAAAAAACTTTTTCGTTCACCGCGCTTACCCTCACTTTGGAAGAACGCGTAAATGCTGCTTTTGATTCGATAGATCTCCCCTCTTCTTCTTCAGTCAATTTAAACCTACCGCTTTATTTTGATTATGGGTTGAGTGGAACCTGGGAATCATCCCATCCCGATATCATCGCTGTTGATGGTACGATATCTCCGACTTTATCCGGTCAGGCACGGGTAACATTAACAATTATAATTGAAGAATACAGGAGGACATTTGAAGTGATAGTATCAAAAAACGGTCATTTTTTTATGGATAATACCTTTACCGGAAATAAAGAGCAGGTGCAGGTAGTGGAAAACAAACTGGAATTAATGCCGGATGCATTAAGCGGCACCTATACAACCGATGTCATTACAAGCCTTGCATTTACGGAAGCAGTAGCTTCCTGGGCTGCCACTTCTTCCCCACAGGCAACCGTTGAAGTGAGTATTCAAGTCCGTGTCGGTTCCACCTGGAGCAAATATTTCAGTTATGGTGAATGGGGACTTGGGCGCCAGAATAAAAGTTATAATTCATCTGATGCCATTGCAAGATTGTCTGCTGATGAAGTAATCGTTGCCGATTCCCAGCAGGCAGATGCTTTCCGCTTGCTGGCTGTTCTAAAAAGAAATGCTTTAAGTGATGTTTCTCCGCAACTCAGTTTACTTGCTGTTGCGCTGCAGATTCCTGATTACCAGTACCCTGTTGATATTTCTTCTTTACCGAATCAAGTCGATTATGATGTCCCAAAACTGTATCAGCACGTTGTTCCTACGATTGGCGGTATCATTTGCAGTCCTACTTCATCAACGATGCTGTTGAAGTACAAGGGTCATGATTTTTCCAATCAGGCAACCTATGAACATCAGTATATTGCAGGAGTGGTTAGAGAATACAATTCCGGAATTTACGGGAACTGGGTCTACAATACCGTTGGTATCAGTGCTTTTGGTGAAAACAGTTACGTGAAAAGAATGTATTCTTATCAGGAACTGCTGCATCACCTGGCAACCGTCGGTCCAATCGCTGCTTCTGTAAAGGGCACATTGGTTGGTGAACTGGTCAAGACCTGGACAACATCCGGTCACCTGATCGTCGTCCGCGGTTATCGTTTTGAAGGCAATCAATTGTATATTCTTGCCAACGATCCAAACATCAGTCCCGTATACGAAGAATACAAAGTAGAAAATTTCATGACCTTCTGGCGGGGAGTTGTCTACGTTGTCGAATAAAAACAAACCCACACTATTGTGTGGGTCTGTTTTATTTTTTGGTTAATTCTTTTTCCAGCTTGGCAATCAACTCTTTGACTGCTTTTTTTTCGCCTTCCAATTCAGGCTCATCCATTCCTTCCAAAAATGCCACTAGCGCATCTTTAACCAAAACTGCTTCTTCTTTGTTTAATTCCATATTTATTTTATTCATAAATACCTCCTTTTCTTTTTTAATTATATAAAAAGTAATCATTATATGCAAGTTTATTAGCCGATTTTCTCAAAATTTATCTTTTCACAGCAACGTTTTAATGATTCATCCGGTTTTTCAAGTGATTCGGCCAGACTGGCAATCGTTGGAACAATGGAAAAAAATGCAATATCTTTATAATTTTCCGGTGGTAATTCCAATACCCCACAGATCATCACAACTTTTTTGTTTTTCCTGCGTTTATAAATGCCAAAGGGAGCTTTTCCAAAAACACTTTGCTGATCTATTTTCCCTTCTCCTGTGACAAGCAGGTCAGTATCCAGAATCAATTTATCAAAATGCAAATAATCCAAAATATAATCTATTCCGGAAGTCAGCTTTGCTTTCATGAAAAACTGGCAGGCAAATCCAACTCCTCCGGCCGCTCCGCTTCCCGGCATCATCGGATAAGCCAGTTTCATACTGTTTGCAACGTAACAGAAATGTTCACTGTTTTCTTCCAGTTCATGAACCATTGCCTGTGTGGCTCCTTTTTGCTTAGCAAAGGTATAAGCGGCACCTTCGGGACCCAGTAAAGCGTTTTTCACATCACACAGGGTTAAAAACTCAATATCCTTGATTTTTTTTCGGAATTCAGTATCATTGATCCGAACGACTTCTTTTAATTTTTTACCATTCATCCCATAGAGAATTTTATCGTTTTGGTCAAAAAAACGCAGTCCCATTGCTTCCAGCATCCCGCTTCCACAATCATGGGTTGCACTGCCTCCAATCCCTAAAACGATTTTGGTACAACCCATATCGATTGCATCACCAATCAACTGACCTACTCCATAACTGGTGGCAGCCAATGGATTTCGTTCTTCCAAAGCAAGCAAATGCAGTCCGGCAGCCTGAGCGAGTTCAATATAGGCTGTTTTGTTATCCGAATCATAACCATATTGGGCGATTCGGTCCCGAAAAAGAGGATCTTTAACCAAAATGCTTTTGTTGGCAAGGTGCAATACATCCGTCATTGCTTCCAAAAAACCATCCCCGCCGTCGGAAACTGCAACAGTGGTTGCTTTTATTTTCTTCTTTTTTAAAACAGCTGCAATGATTTTATTTGCTTGGGTGGACGTCAGGGATCCTTTAAATGAATCCATCATAACCAGGGCTCTCATATTTCCTCCTATAAATTATTCATTCCATTGGCAATAACCATTTCACAGGGTGCAATGACATCGGGAAGCGGTGTCAGACATCCCTCATTGATCCATTCCTGAAAAGCACCAATTCCGCCCGATACCAGAAAACAGGTTAAAAAACGTAAAAATGTCTGGTCGTGATTCAACTGCACATTTTTATACGTTCGGTAGGTTTGATTCATCATTGTTTTTTTCAGTTTTTCCAAAAAGCCCAAATCACCATTGGGTCCGATTAACACCTTGCAGAACCGCATGTCCTGATTTAAATATTCCACAATCTTGACAAGAATAGGTATATAAAATGCTCCCATATGCAGTGCATTGTTCTTTTCGATGATAGCGGAAATTTCATTAATAATTTCATTGCCTAATTGATCAACCATGTCATAAATATCCATATAATGAAGATAAAATGTACCTCGGTTGATATTGGCTAATTGGCTTAATTCTTTCACAGTAATTTTTCGAATGTCTTTTTGTTCCAGTAAGGTTGTCAGTGCTTCCTTCATAATTTGCTTTGTTTTATTAATTCTACGATCCATAAACTCCTCCTCAACAGATTTTTTTGTTTTGTTGATTAGTAAACATATCCTGAAAATGTGGCCATTGTCTTGATATCCACTTATATTATAATGGGTACAAATAATAAAGTCAACACTTTGTCTATTAGTGAACACACTTTATTATCAACTGTTGATAAGGAGGATATATGAAAAAATTATCTTATTTTATACTTGCTTTTACACTCATCTTATTTGCTGCCTGTGCATTTGCTGTTACGCGAGTAAAAATCAATTATGACTCGAGCAAATATTTGCCGGAAGATTTGCCAGCATCTACTGCCTTGGATGAACTGGAACAAAATTATGGCTTGCAGGGTTCCTGTGAAGTAATGGTTAAAAACATTACCACAAACCAGGCACTGTCCATTTACCAGCAACTGCAGGCAGTCACCGGCGTGGATACCATTGAGTTTATCGTTTCGAATGAAGACTACTATCAGGATAATCATGCCCGATATCAAATTCATTTTGTCGACGATAACTATGCAGCTTCCACTACCGAGGCTATTGAGGATATGAAAGTATTGC
>Ga0265295_1006609_pt1 | contig 13929 bp, 16 predicted proteins | sample Munlansysbiofilm_FD_192503 | JGI IMG/M metagenome (GOLD analysis project Ga0265295, IMG submission 192503) | Leachate microbial communities from a municipal landfill in Southern Ontario, Canada - Methane capture system biofilm | ecosystem: Engineered > Solid waste > Landfill > Unclassified ... | reverse complement strand
AAGGGCCCAGTCTAGCGACTGGGCCCTTTTTTTATGTGTGAAATAGCTGGTTTACAGATTCACGTTTTTGCTAGGGATTAATTCGACATCTGTTCTTGCCAAGTGGCATGACACATAAAATAAAACTGGGACACTATTGGGACAGTTGAGGGACAGTTTGGGCCAGTCCAAAAGTTGTTGTAAATTCGATCCCGCAAGATTGGAATTTTCCTAGCCGTTTGCGGCAGCCCTCATCTGTACTGCAGAGAGTTGGCGGTCCGCCCAATCGAAAAACTCGTCCATATCCAGGTAACGCCGACCTTGCCACTCTTCGTGGATCTCTGCCAACAAGGCTCCCATCAGGCGCTCAGCCGATTCTTCGTTGGGGAAGATGCGGATGACGCGTTCACGTCGGCGAACCTCCTAGATCAGGCGTTCCTGCATGTTTGAAGATTTCATGCGCTTGCGATATTTGCCTGGCAACGCCAGAACTGCCAAAGCATCTTCCAACCCTTGTTCAAGGCAATCAATCGCCTTACCGGACTTCTTTTCCATCTGCTGTGCCAGTTCATCAAACCGCTGCTGTGCTTCTTTGGCGGTCTCGGCACTGAAAATTCTTTTCAGGCCGTCGCCCATTTCTGCCTTGTGACGAGCGCTGGTATGCGAGAGCACATTGCGCATAAAGTGGACCTAACACCGTTGCCATATGGCTCCCTGGAAGCAACGCTGGGATGCATTGACCAGTCCGCTGTGGTCGTCAGACACGACATAGCGAATTTCGCTAAGACCACGTTGTTTCAACCAGCGAAAGGTCTCCTGCCAGAATGCCTCCGATTCGCTGTCTCCGATATCCCTGCTTGTTGACGCCGGTGGCGATCATCGCGGCTTTGGATTGTACCGCATCGCCGTCGCGAGCCTTGAAATACATGGCGTCAACAATGACAAATGGAAAGGAACCTAATTCTCGCTCGTTAAAGGCCTTTACCCGCCCGTCCAAGGCTAGGCAAAGCTGACTGACCGTTGATTTGGAAAACGATGCCCCGCAAAGCTCTTCGGTGATTCTGGTGACCTTGCGCGTCGAGACACCGATCAGAACCATCTCCATCAGCGACAGCACAAACGCCTGCTCTGAACGCTGGTAACGTGAAAAGATCTCCGTCGAAAACTGGCCATCACGCAGCTGTGGCACCCGTAGAGTGAGCGGACCAACACGAGTATAGATCTGGCGAGACCGATAGCCATTGCGGTAAGCGACCCGCTCTTCGGCTCGTTCATAACGCTGAGCACCGATCTGTTCTGTTGCCTGTGCGTCTAGAATCTGGTTCAGTACTCCTTCGAGTAAAGCTGCAACCCCGTTTTTGTCGGATAAAAGGCTCGACAGCAGGTTGCCAGGAACAGTAATCTCATAATCGGTCATCGTGGCTTTCCTTTCTCGTTTCAGGTTGATGTCTGCTAACACCAATCTTACGGGATTGAGGCCACGATGGCCTTATTAATTTACAGCGCTATACGGACATAACCCCTGAAACTCCACGGCGACAAAACCCGACTGATAGAATTTGGGCGCTTTGTCGCTGCAAATCGCAAGGAACGTGGAAAAGAGAAACCAGAAACCTTCGACTTTCTCGGATTCACTCATATCTGTTCAACACGCCGATTTAATGGGAAATTCAAACTTCAACGCAAAACCATCGGTAAAAGGCTGCGACGCAAAATTAAAGAAGTCCGCCAAACTCTTCACCGACATCGGCATAAACCAATACCGGAACAGGGAAGATGGCTGCGTAGCGTAGTAGTGGGACATTTCAATTGTTACGGAGTCCCCGGCAACCGAGAAGCATTGGACACTTTCCGAACGCAAATCGGCCACGCATGGTTGCATGCCTTGCGCAGGCGAAGCCAGAAAGGTAGAAGCCTGACTTGGGAGCAAATGCAACGCCAGATGATGAAGTGGATTCCCACAGCCAAAGTGGTACACCCATACCCGAATCAACGTTTCTGCGTTTGACCTGAGGCAGGAGCCCAGTGCGGTAATTCCGCATGCTTGGGATCTGTGCGGGAGGTATCGGGTAACCGATATCCCTACCGCGACTTGCAATGCGCTTGCGCCAGGAAATAGTCCCCTGATTGGCTTGCGATCTGGTGCTTGCACAATTGCCCGAAACATCATCCCATGCGCGCAAGCTGTTTGCCGATTTTGTAGCGGGAGAGGTGGGGAAGGGGCAGCAGGGCAGAGGCGCCAGCTTTCCCAGGTACGAGCCTTTAGTGACGGGTTGTTCCCCCCGCTTCAAGTTTCACGACGATATCTCAGCGGTGGCAGTGTCACTTTGTGGATAAAATGGTTTTGTATACTCTCTCTATGCGCTTGAAGGTGTTTTCCCAGGTGTAGTATTGCAGAATAGCTGTGAATTCCGCAGGAGGTTGGAGGCGGCATGAATGTTTGCTTAAAATTTCAAGCTGATGCTCGATAGCAGCGTGTAGCTTAGCAATAAAATCGACTTCCGCCTTCTTATGGGGGGTATCAATCCCATGCATACTTGGCAGTGGTATCCGTGTGAGCCATTCACTGTTGTCAAGATTATGATACATCTCTCGGATTCCAGGTAGATCCGTGGTTATCACGCGGCAGTGGCAAACCATGGCCTCCAATACCACCAATGGCACCCCTTCGTAAAAAGATGGCAGCACAAACAGGTGGGCATACTTTAGTAATCGAGCCAGAGATGTCTGGTTGATGCTGCCGTGAATGCTGACTTTTTCCCCCAGATGGCGCGTCAGATTGATGATCTCATTCTTTTCTTCTCCGTCTCCATCGCCTGCCAGATGGAAATGCCAGTTTTTATGTCTGCTTTTCATCAAGGCCCTGATTAGACATGGGACCCCTTTAGCACGACTGAGTTTGCCGGCATATACGATGTTTATGCATTGGTTACGTTCAGGTGGGGTTTCAGGCGCACAAAAGAGGTTCTTATTGTACCCTGCCCCCACAATATGAATATGGTCACAAGGGATATGGTACGTGCTGACAATCTGCTCTTTTTGCTCCGCACTCAAAGCACACACCGCATCCACCGTGGCGCAGCCGCGTAATACAGATTCACGCAGATGGGCGCAAGTGTGGAATTGACGCAGATCGGAACCGTGGCAGCTCGCCACCAGGGGTAACTGCGGGAATTTCTGCCGGGCCAAAGAGGTCAGGAGCCAAAGGTGGTGAGAGTGGATAAGATCCGGTTTCCAGCGTTTAACCGCCAGACGCAGACGGGCGCTGAAGCACGCCTCGTAACTTAGCAAGTCCGTATTGCTCAGATCACAAAAGCGCGCGCTGGGGTATGGCATTACATCGCTCATCCCCACAATGGGCAGATCAATATCGTGTTGAAAGCGGATCAGCTCCAGATCAGCGCAGGGCAAATGACCACAGTGCTGTTCAAAAGGAAAATCCGCCGTAATTCCGGCAAGCAGATAATTCTGATGCCCGCGCAAGTGCGCCTGTTGCATAGTCGCCTGGAGATAAAAACCACTCCCCGTGGCTGCTGGAATCTGGCTGAGAATGTGCAGGATCTTCATAGTATTATCCTGCCAGTAGACGCATTGGAGTATGTAGTTCTGAGATCTTGATTATCTATGTATAAATGTATCCGCTGCTTCCCGGAACGCAACCAGCGAAAAGCTTAAAGGGAAGATGCATAAAAATGGAATCGACGCCCAGTAGCCCATCTCAGGCACTAGGGTTACCGGCAGGCATGAGTAAACAATAAGTACGGTGTAGAACGCAAGACGCGGCACCGAGCTGCGTACCGAGAGAAGAGGGATGATAGATGTCCCTTTTTTGTTCAGAACTCCGTATTTGGCGGTGCGGTTGAAGGTGCCGCCATGCTGGAACAGACCTGCAATTGATGCTGTGGCAAGGCTCGGAGAGATCCCGAGGGTCAACAGGGGAAGTATGGGCAGCCAGCGCAGATGTTCGAGTCCGGTTGCGCGGTAAGCATAACAGAAGAAATAACTCAAGATGGCACCACAGGCGAGAACAAATAGGGGAAGATCAATAAGCAAAGCTTCAGCCGTACTTATGGAGCCGCGACCGAGAAGGGCAGGATACAGAGTCAGACTGGCAACCGCTCCACATACCCAGCCGAAGTTGGCGAGCAGGTGCGCGCATGCTTCCAACTTCACGCGGAGGGGCTGCCTGGCTTTCAATACTGCAGGAAGGAGCTTGCATGCGGTCTGGATCGAACCCTTGGCCCAGCGTTGCTGCTGGGCACGAAAGTCCGCCAGGGTAATGGGTAGTTCCGATGGAACCACTACATCATCAACATATCTGAAGCGCCAGCCGCGTAGTTGAGCGCGGTAACTCAGGTCCAGATCTTCGGTAACTGTATCCGATTCCCAGCCTCCGGCATCAACGATGGCATGTTTGCGCCAAATTCCTGCAGTGCCGTTGAAATTGAAAAATGCGCCCAGAGTGTTGCGTACCTGATGTTCGATACCGAAGTGCGGTCCAAGGAGCAGGCCCTGTACGCGCGTGAGCCATGAGCTCTCCCGATTCAGAAAACTCCAGCGTGCTTGCACCATCCCCGTCTCAGGGGTGGAGAAGTGGGGCAACATGCGGCGCAGGAAATCGCTGTGCGGCACGAAATCGGCGTCAAAAATGGCAACGAACTCCCCTTTGGCACTTCTCAGTCCCTCAGCCAGGGCTCCGGCTTTATACCCCGAGCGCTCGTTGCGCCGCAGGACTTCAATATCGATCCCCCGCGCACGCCAGAACGCACTCACATTGTCAACAAGGTCACAGGTTGCGTCCGTGGAATCATCCAGCACCTGAATCTGGAGCTGTTCAACCGGCCAGCGTAGTTGCGCAGCCGCATCAATGATACGTTTTGCCACAAATTGTTCATTGTACATGGGCAGTTGTACCGTGACTGTGGCTGAAGTGCAGTCAATGCTGGGTGCACCTACTCGCGCTGGCATCTTTTTAAGCCTATGCCAATGGTACAGCATCCACAGGCGATGACACCCATACAGGGCAAGAATCCCCATTGCGCAAAAATGTATCCACATCAATATGTTTATCAGCGTATTCATAACGTCGCCTTCTAGCATAAATGGACGCGCAAAATACAATAGATTTTATCCATGCAAATGCACAAAACTATCGGACAAAGCTATTGGACATATTTGGCAGGCATATTGTATATCTCGCAACTCTGGCTGCCGTTTTAAGGTGTGCAATGTCAAATTTATTAAAAATAAGAGGCGTCAATGCAACAACGTATGCAACAGCAGAAGTCTAAAGGTTCGAATTTAATGTGCACCGCAGGTGCTGTGTTTTTCATTATCGTACTTTTGCTTCTCGCAAATGTCAGCACCACCTGGGCCGGAGCATGGACCATGCCTGCAGGTAAACTCTATACCCGTATGGCGTACAGTGAATACGCGGCACAGCGCTATTTTTATGAAGATGGAAGCACTAAAGCATATGCTCCGCGTGATGGTAAGCAGCGCGATTTTGACTATGATGAGCAGACTTGGTCGTTTTATGCGGAATACGGCCTGTTTGATAATATTACGTTGATTGGATCTTTTGATTACAAGGAAACGGAATGGACCTTCCAGTCTGGTGGGAGAAATGGGTTTGTCGCGGCAGATAAAACCGCCAGGTCCAGTGGCTTGGCGGATATTAATTTCGGACTCCGGTATCGTTTTGTCGCCATGGACTCCGGCGCATTGTCGTTGCAGGCGTTGTACAAGAGTGCAGAAGCCTATGATCATAAAGATGAGAACCTGAGCACAGATATCCGCTTGGGTGATGCACAGGACGATTTTGAAATACGTTTACAGTTTGGCCACTCTCTATATCCTTACATGCCGGGGTATTTCAATGTCGAGGCTGGGTATCGCTGGCGGAGCAAGTATATGGCGGATGAGTTTGTATATCTGCTCGAAGCTGGAGTTGATGTGACAAAATCACTCTATATTCGCACTAAACTGGACGGAACTGCGAATGTTGGCAACGGAGACGATCCATTAGCCAATGAGACAAAAGCAAATGCGAATGAAATAGACCTCGGTAAACTGGAGATCACCGCAGGTTACAAGCTGACTTCAAGTTTTGCCCTCGAAGCAAGCTATTTCAACGAGCTTTATGGCGCCAGCACCACCAAGGGCGAAGCTTGGTCCGTTGCACTAGCCGCTATCCTGTTTTAATCCCTGAATATTTTTGTTGAAGTTATTTGCGTGGCGCACAGCCATAAAGTTGTGCGCCCTTCTCTTTGTAAGGATCGGCGCATGAACAATGGAATAAAATCACGCACCGCATTGATCATCCCTGCCCACAATGAAGCAGAATCTCTGCCGTTGGTATTGCGCCGCATCCCTGCGTGCATTGATGAGGTAGTTGTGGTTGATAACGGCTCAACTGACGCGACCGCTGAAGTGGCGACACGCTATGGGGCGCGCGTGGTGCAGGAGCCGGTTTTGGGCTACGGGAGTGCGTGCCTTGCAGGAATCGAGGCATTGCGCCCTTTGCCACCAGAATATATCGCGTTTGCTGATGGCGATGGAAGTGACAACCATGCTGAACTCGGCACGTTGTTAGCGCGTATGCAGGTTTCTAAACTGGATCTTGTTCTTGCACAACGAGTGCCGGTAAAGCGTGAGGCCCTGAGTCTGCAGCAGCGTTTTGGCAACGACCTCGCAACAAGCTTGATTCACCTGTTGTGGGGTGGTCCGTATCAGGATCTCGGCCCCATGCGCATTATTCGCTGGGAGGCCCTGCAGCAACTGAACATGCAGGATAGAAACTTCGGCTGGACCATTGAAATGCAGGTCAAGGCGCTGCAGCAGGGGCTGAGCATTATGGAGGTGCCGCTGACGTATCTGCCGCGCATTGCTGGTACTTCAAAAATCAGCCGCACTTTCTCTGGGGTGATTCGTGCCGGGGGTAAAATCCTGTGGGTCATAGCACGAGAGGCGTGGCGTGATCGGCGCTACGTATGCCAGCGTCTATTGCGCCGCCGCGCCAAAAGCAGAGTGATGCACAGTGCAGATGCCGGCGCTGCAAACACATAGAAGCTCAACAGGGTGCTTTCCTGCCAAGTGCCACTCATAACGCTGGTCGCAGCAACCTGATAGCTTAACAGCACTGCCCAGCTTAGTGTTATCCCCGCCGAGAATGATGCAAGAGAGGGTGCAAGGGGGATAAAAGCAAGGAGATACAGCGCGTACCACGGATGCAGGGTAGGAGTGAGAAGCAGAAAAGCCAGGGTGATGTACATGCATGCGCCTACAAAGGGAGGTGCACACCTGTTGTTTGTGTGGGAATGGAAGGCGTACAGACGCAACCACTGCCATCCGAAAATGAGGCAGAATGAGCCGCCCAGGAGAATCCGCGCATTTTGTCCCGATTCGGTCCAGTGGCGCAGAATGCGAAAGGCAAAACCGGAGAACTCCCAGTGCTGAGCATACAGATGCAAAGTGTGGATGCCATTACGTAATTCAGGCCAGAAGGGGATACAAACTCCTACGCTCACCACGCTCAGAGCGAGGAGAAATGCGGCGCGTGCACGTCTGGGAAGTTGGATAAACAGCAGGGGCGCGAAGATAAGGGGGAAAACCTTGGTCATGATCGCCAGACCCAGCGCAGCTCCTGTTGCCAGGCCGAAAACACGCTCTGATTCGTGCGTCACTGGTTTGAGACTGAAATAGATGGCTGCGAGGATAAAAAATACCGCCACCACATCCACATGCCCTGAGGCGGAACTTTCGAGGACCGCAAGGGGGTGCAGGGCGTACACACACAGCCAAGCAGGATGGTGCTGCAGGAGGCGGAGGAGGAGCAGGATAAAAACGCAGTTACCCAGATCAAAGAGGATAAAGATCCCTTTCATTCCCACCAGACTCCCGGATGAGAGAACAAAGATCAGCTGCGCCACGGGGGGATAGATGGTGACTAAATCCGGATGATTGATGAGTGTCTGGAGCTCAGCTAGAGATTGCTGTGTTGGTATCAGCGCAGCTGGGGCGTGCGAATAGGGGTTGTGCCCCATACGCAGTTGCAGCCCGTCCCACAGGTAGCGGAAGATATCGTCGGATAGTTCCGGCATGCGTGCAATAAACAGCAGGCGTAAGAACAGCGCCGCGCTGATTATAAAAAAACCGTTTACCACATAATGTTTGGTATCAAGCTGTGCGGGTAAAGCGGTTACGCGACCATCCGCCAGCCATACCAGTACACTCAGGGCGATTACAATGTGGGCGCAAAGGACGAGAAACGCAGGCAGTTGAAGCAAAAAGCTATTTAAGCTGGCAAGAAACAGGTACGCAAGCACAATACATACAACAACCACCGAAATGGAGATAAAGATGGAACTGTTGCCACAAGTTGCAGATAGGGACATTAAAGCTTGTGTAGGACGCAAACGCCTCAAGCCTCTGGTTTTTTTATGTTGCGTCTTCATGTTATGGAGTTCCATGGGGAGAGTAGTCCCTACTGGGTATAATTGTTTCAGTATAGATACAGCCTGGGCTGCTGAAACAGAAGCTGTCCGGTTGCGTTTGGTAAGCGCAACCGAGGCGCAGCAGCTGCTGCCGGCTGTGACAATCCTTGATGCGCGCCCCCGTTCAGGGTGGACCCAGGGGCACATTCCCGGAGCGTGTTCCTTCTGCTGGGAGGACTATACCAGAACTGATATTGACGGCGTCAAGTATCGCACTCTGCCCTCTGCAGAACTGGCACTTGCTTTGGGTGAAAAGGGAATTGATGTCACTACTGATGTCCTTATTTATGCTGATGCGGACACCAGCTGGGGCGGAGAAGGTTGGGCTGCGTGGATACTAGCGTGGCTAGGACATCAGGGTACGGTATATATTCTTGATGGAGGGATGCAGGCGTGGAAGAAAGCCGGTCTGGCGCTGGAGCAAGGGGAGAATCTGTGCTCAGAAGCATTGAAACCACGACATTACGCAGTGAATCTGCGCACGGAACTGAATATCAGCGCAGAAGAACTACAGCAGAATAAAGAGGATTACACCCTCATCGATACGCGCAACTACTGGAATGAATGGTTCCTGGGGCATCTCCCGGATGCAGTACATATCAATTGGGAGAAATTTTATACCGGTAAAACCCGGCGTCCTTTAGGCAAAGGGGCGTTAATTCGGTTATTGCGGGAGAATGGAGTCGATCCTGCAAAACCCGTGGTGTACTACTGCACCGGAGGGATTCGTTCTGGCTATACCTGGCTGGTGCACACCCTGGCCGGATTACCTGCTGCGATCAACTACGAAGGAGGAACTGAAGAATGGAACATCCACACCAAATAGAAAGTGAGGCTGAGGTGGCGGATTCTCTGAAACAGATAGTTGATACCTGCAACAGCTGTGGTTTATGTATGCGCCCATGTGCGTTTCTTACCCGGCACAAAAGCCCAGCGCTTATTGCGCATACGGCTTTGGAAAGTGGGGAATACGCAATTGCGTTCGAGTGTAGCCTGTGTGGCCTGTGTGATACCCTGTGCCCGCACAGCCTTCAGATAAAAAATATGTTTCTACATATGCGCCGGCTGGAAGTGAAACACAACCCTACCGTGCTGAAACGTTTTAAGGGGCTGCGCAGCTATGTGTCTATGGGACGCTCCAAATGGCTGCAAAGCTATGCAGTGCCGGAGGGCTGTACGCAGGTGTTTTTTCCCGGATGTGCCCTCCCCGGGACACGTGCCGACCTTGCCTGGAAGGTGTATACATATCTGACACAGCGGATTCCAGCCCTCGGGCTGGTGCTCGATTGTTGCGCCAAACCATATCATGATATCGGCATGCAGACTGATTTTGCAGAGCATATAAGCGATCTTGGCTACAAGCTTGAGCAACACGGCATTACCAAGGTGATCACCGCATGCCCTAACTGCTATGAAGTTTTTAAACGCTACTTGCCGCAGGTAGAGGTGACCAGCGTGTATGAACTCCTCACTGCGAATATTTTAGAGGATACTGAGGATAAGGACTCTGCGGAAAACCCGCTTCAAGTCACCGTGCACGACCCCTGTGTCAATCGATTCCGCGCCTCCACTCAGAATTCGGTGCGCACCCTGATAAAGCATGCCGGGATGGAAGTACGTGAGATGAAGAATCACGCCGAAACCACCATTTGTTGCGGCGAAGGGGGATGTGTTATGGCCACCGACCCGGAGTTGGCTCTGAGCTGGCGGCGCCAGCGTGTACACCAATCGGATGGCCTGCCTGTGGTTACCTACTGCGCTGGATGTGTCGAGTATCTGAGTGCTGATATGCCCACCCTTCATGTACTAGATCTGCTGGATACCTCATCAAGTACAGATATAAAACCGGTACCGCCCACGCGTGGGCTTAAACGCTATCTGGATCGATTTAACCTGAAACGCAAAGCGGAAAAACATATGCGTGCCCAGGCTGATGCAAGTGATGACATGGTTAATTCCACCCCCGCAACAAAAAACAAAGGTAGCATCCAGGGACGTTTTGTCCTGTTAGCTGTGTTGGTTGCGGCAATAGCTGCGCTGAAAATCTCTGGGGTCAGCGCATGGTTGGAGCCGGAACGCCTGCAGGGGTTGATTTCAGGGTACGGCTACTGGGCTCCATCCATCTACATCCTGTTGTATGCAGCCGCTCCGGTATTGTTTATGCCCGGTTTGCCTCTGACCATACTCGGAGGGATGTTGTTCGGTCCAGTGTGGGGGGTGGTGTATACCATAATTGGCGCCACCAGCGGTGCGTGTGTGGCTTTTCTGGTGGCACGCTATCTTGGGCGTGAGTGGATCAGCACCAAGATGAGCGGACCGCGCTGGCAGAAGCTGGATGCGGACGTGGCGCACCATGGGTGGAAAATTGTAGCCCTGACGCGCCTGATCCCTTTGTTCCCCTTTAATCTGCTCAATTACGCCTTCGGCGTCACCCGTATTCCGTTTCTGCACTATGCACTCACCTCATTTGTCTGCATGCTTCCGGCAACCATCGCGTATGTGTACCTTTCGAGCTCGGTAGGGCAGTTGTTCAAAGGGGAGCTTTCTATGGAGCTTGGCATCGGCTTAGGGCTGATAGTTTTGCTTTCCCTTCTACCTTTGGGATGGCGCCGCTATGCCAAAGGGAGAACGTTGCGCATTGATGAATAACTTGAAGGCAGGTGCCAGATTATTGAGGATAGATTACTTCACCGTGCTGTGTGCCGCCATCTCCGTGCATGAGGACTTGTGCATGAGGACTAAAGTATATACAGGGGGGCGGCGTCTTCAGCCTGGCAATAATTCAAACACTTCATCTTTGCGCTGAACTTCAAGCTGATTTGCATCTTTCCAACTTAAAACATGATGTTTGGATGCATGGGCTTTAAGGTTGGCGAAAAAATGAACCGCCTGAGGATTGAAAGCTGAAAGCTTATGCAGGGTCGCTGTTCAGTTCCGCAAGTATGTGTGCATTGAATGCCGTTGCGAGAGGACTTTGCTGACGCCCGCAGCGACGAATAAGATAAAAAGAACGTTGCATTTTCACACCTTTTATCAAAATAGGGACCAGATTGTGCCGCGCCACATCTTCCCGCACCGCCAGAGCTGACAATACGGAAACGCCGATGCCGCACTTCACAGCCTGACACACCGCCTCATTGCTCCCAACATCAGCTACGATTCGCAACTGTCCGGTATCGAGACCAACCTGCTTCAGCCCGGCACTCATTTCGCTGCGGGTTCCGGAACCGTACTCACGCATGATGAAAGGGACTTCAAGCAATTCCTGTGGTTCAATTTCCCCTTTACGCGCAAAGGGGTGCCCAGGGTTCACCACAAGGTGCAATTCATCGTGGCATAACTTTTCAAAACTGAGACGCTGATCGCTGGGATTGCTCCCGACCAAGCCCAACTCCAGGGTTCCACTAACAACGTCTTCCTCTATCCTTCCGGTGCCCGAAATAAGCAACTGCAGATCGGCGCTGGGGTATTGTTGTTTGAAACCCTGCAACAATGGAGGCAGAATATACGCACCAGGCACGGTACTGGCGCCGATGGACAGGTTCCCAGCGAGATTACCTTGATAACTGCTGATGGCCTGTCTTGCTTCTTTTTGCATCTGGATCATTTTGCGCGCGTATTTATAAAGAATCTTACCGGCATGGGTTGGATGCGCCTGACGGCCGAGACGATCAATCAGTTTTTCTCCCAACTGCTGTTCAAGTATGCGGATATTCTCACTTACTGACGGTTGCGAGATAAACACCGCACCAGCTGCACGGGTGAAGCTGCCATGATCGACTACAGCACAAAATATTTCCAGACGCCGAATGTCCACGCTACTCATATCCTCCCAGAGCACTTTATAGTTTTACTCCAACGCCTGCCAGCATACTGCTCTAACATACAACTTAGCATCTACGCGTTCGAGGCAATGCATAATATGCTCGTGCTTCTGGTCATACAAGTCAACACCCTAAAGACAGAACTGGTTCACCGCCGTGACGATAAAACCAGAGAGGAAGCCAGGGTATCAATCTTCGAATACATCGAAGGGTTTTATCCTCGCCGGCGCTCACATTCCGCTATTGGATATGAAGCTCCACGGCATGGTGCCACTCACCTTAGCCATTGCACCCGAGGCAGATGCGGTTATGCTCCTGCCATTTGATCATGTTACTATCCACAAACCATCCCTGGCTGTTCCACCGAAAAAATCGGAGGTTAACGACGAGGGACAAAATTCGCGGTCTGGGTCGTCAGGTCGAAAACGATCTTGACCCGCCCATCCTGCAACTGCTGATGCACCTGCCGCACCTTATCCTCCAAGGAACAGCCAACCTCCCCCCAATCCGTCCCGTCGCGGGTGACGAACTCCTCAATCATCCTCTGCATCGTCGCTGAGTCGATGCGCGTGAAAGGAATCTCGATTCCTGTTTCCTGCTGTTCATCCAGACGTTTCTGATCCACCCATCACCTCACTTGGCCTGCTCCCGCCCACATCCGATCCCCCCAGATGGAGGATGAAAGTCACACCGGACGAATATTTTTTGTTCATCCTGACCCAAATGTTGTTTTCCAACAAGGACTTATCCAGCAAGCAGGTCAGCCTCGTAAGCATAGAATCTATAGTGTCTACCATCGGATTTTGTAGATGGCGGGTAAAACGGGGATCGGCATTTGCAGGAGAACCGCACCGGCTCTCTCCAAGTGCCTCAAATTAATGGGATAAAATGTGGATAAATGTATGCCATAGATAGTATTCCGGTTAAAAATGAAATTTTATTTCGGCTCATATATGAAATTCACCGCTTGTTGTCAAAAGTCAATTCACAGGCCAGGTTTATATTCAAGGTGCATCTCTTCCATATACACCCCTGCGCCAACATATACAGCAGGTATAAAAACATTATATAACCACATTTTAGAAAAAATACGCTGTAATAGCAGTAGGTTACATTGAAGTTGGGTGTCATTTCCTTTCCATATTTTCCCCCCCAAGTGCATGATAGAAATATACACTTGGGAGTTTTTTTATTTTCCGCTAGAGGTTAAATCAGACCATAGTCCCACCATTTTAAAATAAATAACATGAAATAATCTATGTATATCAGGTGTTTATGTTGGCGAAAGAATATAGTGCCCAAAAGATAATGGAACTTGGCACGCAAGTAGCAACATCAGAAAGGCAAGAACGGAACACAACACATCCACTTACGGATTTGGCACCATCAAATAGGAGGACACTATGAAAAAGATTATCACCACTACCGTCGCTACCCTGCTCGCAGCTTCTCCCGCATTCGCAGCTTCTGCACAGGCTTCTCACTCAGGGATTCTTACCTGGGTCTTCTTAGGACTCTGTGGCCTGATCGTAGCAAGCCAACTGATCCCTGCCACAATGTTGCTCATCGGGATCGGCAAAGGGCTCGCAAGCAAGGAAGTCGCTGAGCACTAAGACCGAACAGCGGCGTAT
>Ga0265295_1006606_pt1 | contig 13933 bp, 11 predicted proteins | sample Munlansysbiofilm_FD_192503 | JGI IMG/M metagenome (GOLD analysis project Ga0265295, IMG submission 192503) | Leachate microbial communities from a municipal landfill in Southern Ontario, Canada - Methane capture system biofilm | ecosystem: Engineered > Solid waste > Landfill > Unclassified ... | reverse complement strand
ACCCGGAAACGGAAACGAGGACGCCAAGCGCGATGGCCATAACCTTATCCTTTCACCAAAGCGTCGACCAGGGCCGGGATGGTGTAATCCTCGGGCATGATGTCCGGGGTGAAGCCGTAGTCGCTCAAGGTCTTGGCAGTCACGGGTCCGATACAACAGATCTTGAGCCCTTTGCTGACAAAGGGGCGCAGGCTGTCCGCCGGGACCAGAGCAAAGAAGTTCTCCACCGTGGAGGAACTGGAAAAGGTCAGGTAATGGAGTCTGCCCTTTTCGAGAAGTTCGATGATTTCGGCTCCGTCCTCCTGGGTCAGCACGGTTTCATAGACGGGCAGCACGTCCACCTGCGCCGCGACCTTGGCCAATTCCTCGGGCAGCACCTCGCGGGCGACCCTGGCGCGGGGGATGAACACTTTCTTTCCGGCGACGCCGCGCTCCAGCAGCCCCTCGACCACGGACTCGGCCACGTATTTAGGCGGAATGAAATCGGGGCGGATGCCGCGCTCGAGCAAAGCCTCGGCCGTGGCCGGTCCGATGGCCGCGATCTGCATGCCGCCAAAAGCCCGGGCGTCCTTGCCCACGAGTTCGAGCTGGTTCCAAAAATGCCGCACGCCGTTGACGGAGGTAAAAATTGCCCAGTCATAGCCTGCGAGCCTGTCGATGGCCTCGCGAACCGGCGCGTAGTCTTCCAGGGGCACGATGGTGATGGTCGGGAATTCGTAACAGGCCGCGCCGAGGCCCTCCAGGGTGTCTTTCAAACCGCTGGCCTGCTCGCGGGCGCGGGTCACGACCACGCCTTTGCCGTGCAGGGGCAGCTTCTCAAACCAGTTCAGGGTGTCGTGCAATTGCACCACCTCGCCCACGACCAGCATGGACGGGGCCTTCACCCCTTCACGCTCGGCCATGGCCGCGATCTCGCCAATGGTCGAAACCCAGGATTGGTGCTCGCTTGTTGTGCCCCAGCGCACCAGGGCGGCGGGCATGTCCGGGCGCATCCCGTTTTCGATCAGCTTGGCCGAAATATACGGCAGATTCTTAACCCCCATGTAGAAGCACAGGGTACTGGCCGCGGTGGCCAGGGCGGGCCAATTGTGGGCGGAATCAGGCTTGGTCGGATCTTCGTGGCCGGTGATCAGCGACACGGAAGAAGCGTATTTTCGATGCGTGAGCGGGATGCCCGCGTAGGCCGCGCCCGCCACGGCCGAAGTCACTCCGGGCACGACCTCGAATTCGAGCCCGGCTTCGAGAAGTTCCTCGGCCTCTTCGGCTCCGCGCCCGAAAATGTAGGGGTCGCCGCCCTTCAAGCGGGCCACGTTTTTGCCTTCCTTGACCTTGGCCACGATAAGATCGTTGATCTGGTCCTGGGGCAGGGTATGGTCACCGCCCTTCTTGCCGACATAGATGATCTCGGCGTCGGGGCGGCACAGGGACAAAAAGGTCTTGCTGGCCAGGTAATCGTAAATAACGACCTCGCACTCCTGCAGGAGGCGCTGGCCCTTGACCGTGATAAGACCCGGGTCGCCGGGACCCGCGCCGATGAGATATGCTTTGGCCATGATGTTTCCTTTGGTTTACATATTCAGGGACAGCCCTGTCTGAGGCCGACAGTCCTCGGCCACCGGCAAAAGGCAGGATTCCCGCCTTCGCGGGAATGACCCGGGCGTGGCTCACTGCGCATGCGTCATCCCCGTGAAAACGGGGATCCATCTTCCCGGGCCGCAAAAGGCATGGATTCCCGCCTTCGCGGGAATGACCCGGATGTAACTCGCGGCGTATACGTCTTTCCCGCGAAGGCGGGAATCCATGCCTTTAACCCTCTCCAATACGCAAAGGGCTTTTAGCCGACGAACTCCTGCACCTTGGCCCGCAGCTGCTCCAAGGTGGCCTTTTTCTCTGCGAAATCCGCCGCCTTGGCCTTTTCCTTGGCCACCACGTCCTCGGGGGCTTTGCTCACAAAACTCTCGTTGCCAAGCTTCTTGGTTACGAAATCGAGTTCCTTCGATATCTTGCCCAGCTCCTTGTCGAGGCGGGCCAATTCGGCCACAAAATCCACCACCCCTTCGAGCGGCACATAGAGCTCGCAGCCACGGACCACCGCCGAGGCGCATCCCTTGGGCGCTTCGATGTCGGCGCCCACGGTCAGCGTCCCGACCCTGGCCAGCGCCGCTATTTCCGTTTCATGAACCATCAGGAAGGCCTGATCATCACTCCCGGCCCGCATCAGCACCGCAAGCGGGACACCCGGGGCCACGCCAAGCTCGGAGCGGATGTTGCGCACGGCCACGATGACGCCCTGCAGAAACTCCATGTCGCGTACCGCCCCCTCGTCCTCGCACTCCGGCCGGGCCTTGGGATAGGGCCGCACGGCCAGGCTCTCGGCATCCAGGGACGGGATGCAGGACCAGATCTCCTGGGTCACGAAGGGGATGACCGGGTGGGCGATGATCATGATCTCGGACAGCACATGTTTGAGGCAGGACCGTGCCGCTGCCTTGGCCGCCTCGTCCTCGCCGTAGAGCTCGGGCTTCACGAGTTCGAGGTACCAGTCACAGAACTCGCGCCAGACGAATCCGTACAGGCCCTGGGCCGCCTCGTTGAAACGGTAGCCCTCGATCTGGGCGGCGTGCTCTTTCTTGAGCGTCTCCAGGCGGTGCAGAATCCAGCGGTGGTGCAGCCCGGACAACGTGGCGGGATCGAAGTCCGGCTCGTTTCCATCCACGTGCATAAGCGCGAACCGGGCCGCGTTCCAGATCTTGTTGATGAAATGACGATAGCCCTCGATGCGTGCCTCGGACAGCTTGATGTCCCGTCCCATGGCCGCGAACGAGGTCAGGGTGAAGCGCAGGGAGTCGCATCCGTACTTGTCGATCATCTCCAACGGATCGATGACGTTGCCCGTGGACTTGGACATCTTCTTGCCGTGCTCGTCGCGGACCAGAGCGTGAATGTAGACGTCCTTGAAAGGCACGTTGTCCATGAACTGCAGACCCATCATCATCATGCGGGCCACCCAGAAAAAGAGGATGTCGAAACCCGTGACCAGAAGGGAAGTCGGGTAAAAGGCTTTGAGCTCATTGGTCTGCTCCGGCCAGCCCATGGTCGAGAACGGCCACAGGGCCGAGGAAAACCAGGTGTCGAGCACGTCCTCGTCCTGCAGGAGGCGGGTGCTGCCGCAGGCGCAGGCGGTCGGGTCCTCACGGGCCACGATCAGCTCGCCACAGTCCTGGCAGGTCCAGACCGGGATGCGATGCCCCCACCACAGCTGGCGCGAGATGCACCAGTCGCGGATGTTGTCGAGCCAGTTGAAATAGGTCTTGTTCCACTGCGCGGGCCAGATGGTCGTGCGGCCGTCCTCCACCGCAGCGCGGGCCTTTTCGGCCAGCGGCTTGACGGACACGAACCACTGCTCGGACACGAAGGGCTCGATGGTGGTCTTGCAGCGATAGCACTGGTTGACCTTGTTTTCGTAGGGTTCCTCGGCCGTGAGCGACCCGCAGGCACGCAGGTCCAGGGCGATGAGCGTGCGGCAGTCGGCGGCGCTCATGCCGCGATATGCCTCGGGCGCATTGTCGTTCATGCAACCCGTGTCGTCGATGACGCTGATGGCTTCGAGCCCGTATTTGCGGCCCATCTCCCAGTCGTTCATGTCGTGGGCCGGGGTGATCTTGAGGCAGCCGGTGCCGAACTCGCGGTCCACGTAGGCATCGGCGATGATCGGGATGCGGCGGCCCACCAGCGGCAGGATGACGTGCTTGCCGATCATGGACTGGTAGCGCTCGTCCTCGGGATGCACGGCCACGGCCGTGTCGCCGAGCATGGTCTCGGGCCGCACCGTGGCCACGGTCACGGAGCCGGAGCCGTCTTCGAGGGGGTAGCTCAAGTGATAGAGGGTGGACTTGGCCGGGGCGTATTCGACCTCGTCATCGGCCAGGGCCGTATGGCAGCGGGTGCACCAGTTGATGATGTACTTGCCGCGGTAGACAAGGCCCTGCTCGTAGAGAGAGACGAAAACCTCGCGCACGGCTTTGGACAAACCCTCGTCCATGGTGAAGCGCTCCCGGCTCCAATCCACGCTCGCGCCCATACGCCTGATCTGATTGAGAATTCGTCCGCCGTAGTCTTCTCTCCATTCCCAGACGCGGTTTATGAATTCCTCGCGGCCCAGGTCTTCGCGTTTCGTGCCCTCGGCCAGGAGTTTCCTTTCGACCACGTTCTGGGTGGCGATGCCCGCATGGTCCGTGCCCGGCACCCAGAGCACGGTCTTGCCCTGCTGGCGCATGTACCGGCACATGATGTCCTGCAGAGTGAGGTTCAAGGCATGCCCCATGTGCAGAGCCCCCGTGACGTTGGGCGGCGGGATGACGATGGAGTAGTTGTCCGTGGGCGTCGACGCGGCCTTGAACGCGTCGGGGGTGAAGCTCTGGTGCGTCTTCCAGTACTCAAGCCACCGTTCTTCCACGTCGGCTGGTTCGTATCCCTTGGAAAGCGTCTCGTTGGCCATATGATGAACTCCGGATAATGAGCTGGTTGCGGCAAAAAAGCGCCGGAATGCCCGGCGCTGCAGAAACAAAAATGAGTACTGGGGCAGACCCCAAAAATCAAGCCCGACTTGCCCGCCACCACGCTTCCTGCTAGGCCGACGGACATGCATCGACACCGCCCTCCTCTGGTCCTGCTGTGGGACGAATCGCACCTGTGGGGCCTGCTCCTCCACCGCGCGCTGCATGCCCTGCACGCCCCCGTGACCCTGCTCAAAGCCGAACAGGTCCGCGCCGGGGCCTTGCGCGACCTTGGCCCTTCGACGCTGCTCGTTCCGGGAGGTTGGGCCAAGCTCAAGTCCCTGGCCCTGGGCGAAGACGGCCGCGAGGCCATCCGCGAGCATGTGCGCGGCGGCGGCACGTATCTGGGTTTTTGCGGAGGCGCGGGTCTGGCGCTTGGTTCGGAACGCGGCGCGCCATTTCTGGATCTGTGCTCCTGGTCGCGCAAGGCGGCAAAGAAACGCCTCCCCAATTTCAGCGGGCATCTGCGGTGCATCCTGAGCGAGGGCGGCGCAGAGTACGAGGCGGCCCTGCCGGTCTGGTGGCCCTCGCAGTTCGAACCCGGCGACGACAGTCTCGAAGTGCTGGCCCGCTACGAGACCCCGGAGCCCGATTTCTGGTCCGCGGACCTGGATTGGTCCGGCATCGCAGCCTCGGAAGTCGGGCAGTGGGAAGAATTGTACGGAATCAACCTTAATCCGGAGCGACTGCGCCACGAGCCCTGCATCGTCAGGGGCGGGTATGGCCGGGGTTCCTTTGTGCTCAGCTACGCCCATCTGGAAACACCGGCCTCGCCCCAGGCCAACGCCCTGCTCTGGCGCCTGCTCGGCATCGAGCCGCAGGCCACGGTGCAGGCCTGGGACCTGCGCGCGGAAGAGCCGCTGTGGGCTGATGCGGCGCTGCGCGGAATTCACGCCGGCCTGACCGATCTTGTGGCGTTCGGACAGAGCCATTTCCTGCTCTGCTGGCGCACGCCCTGGCTTCTGGGCTGGCGGCGCGGGGTGCCCGGCTCGCCCCTCAATTTTTTGTTGGCCATGGCCTGGCAGGCCAGACATACTCCGGCGACGGCCCCGGCCCAAGAATACTGGGCCGCTCACAGCGCACACTGCAGGGAATTGTGTCGGGATTTTTGCGCGCAGACCCGCGGCTACCTCTTGCAGGAGCGGCGCATCCTGGCCACCGCGCCGTCCTCGCCGGAAGCCAGCGCCTCGCCCGAGCTGCAGCGCCGCAAGCAGGAGCTTTTCGGAAAGTTCCCCGGATACGGGGGGCTGTACGGAGAGATCCTGCGCACCCTGGACGAACTTTTATGGTTGCAGTTCAGCGCTCAAGACCAATGGCCAGGCGGGCCTTAAGTTCTGCGAAGCGGTCGGTTTGCGGAAGCAGGGCGAAGAGGCGGTCCAGGTAGCCGCGCCCGGCAAAAATGCGCCGGCTTGCGCCATGAACCAGCTTCGGGCCCCATGAGGCGAGCAGCAACGTGAAATCATTTATATAGCGAAGGTCGCCATACGCCGGGCTCTCGCCGCCGGCCACGACGTCGGCAACGCACTCGGTCCAAGCCTGCGGCTCGTCCATGAGCCCCAGAGTGACCACGGAGTCCCGCGGGCCGGGCGCACTGAGCTTGGACAGGACCACGGGCACGATATCGAGCTTGTCCGCATCGCGCACGACGATGCACAGCGATCTGCTCAACGGCTCAAGGCCCACGGGAATGTCCCGCTTGTTGTGCAAACGCACCGCCATGACGATGCACTCGCGCACCTGCGGCTCGAAGGCCGCCAGGAAATCCCCGCCGCGCAGAAAATCCGCTCCTTCCTCACCGTGATCGACGGACTCGTCGTCGCGGTAGGTGCCGAAACGCTCAAACTGCGAAAACCTGCCGATATCATGCACAAGCGCCGCAGCCAGATACGGCGCGGCCGGGGCAATGCTTTCCCTGGCCACGATCTTCGCGGCCAGGGCATGCACGCGCAGGGAATGGTCGCGCTTCAGAACAATATGCTCCCGCCGGTCCCCCAGACGCTGGGCATACTCGCCGGCCATCTCGACAAAACGGGCGCGCATCCCCCGCAACACGGGCTGATCCATTAAAGTCCCTGATAAAACTTGTACAGATCTTCATCGATAAGCAGTCTGAAGCCTTTCTCCGTCTCTTCGAAACGGATCACCTTGGCCGGATCCAGGGCCACATCAAGCGCGTATTCCGCCAGACGGTTCGCCTCTTTCTGCGCAGCGTCATCAAGCTCGGCAAATTTTCCCACCTCTATCCATTCAGTCATGATTTTCTCCTAAGGCTGTCTATTTTCGCCAGAATTCAGGCACGAACAACACCAAAACCGTATATATCTCTAGGCGCCCAAGCAGCATGCAAAAACTCAGCACCCATTTGCCCATGGTCGGGATGGCCGCATAATTGTCCACCGGGCCGACCTCGCCAAGGCCGGGACCGATATTGCCGATGCAGGCCACCACCGCCGCGAACGCCGTCAGCACATCCACTCCCATGGCCGTCAGCGCAAGCCCCGAGAGAACAAAAAGAACGATGAAGAGAATAAAAAAGCCCCAGATGCTTGTCAGCACCTCTTCCTTGACCAGCTTGGGTCCGAATTTGAGCGGCAGCACGGCGCGCGGGTGCACGAGCCGGAACAATTCGCGGTAAGCGTGCTTGAAGAGCAGCATGATCCGCATGCACTTGATTCCGCCTGCCGTGGACCCGGCGCAACCGCCGATGAACATGCACAGCAGCAGCACCCCCTGCGGCAGGGGCAGCCAGAGTTCATAGTCCGCGGTGGCGTAGCCGGTGGTGGTGAGGATGGAGGCCACCTGAAACGATCCGAAGCGCAGGGCGTCGGGCCAGGAGGAATAGCTTGAACTCTGTATGGAAAAGGTCACGACGGCGGTCAGCAGGAGGGTCAGAATCGCAAAAAAACGGAATTCCGGGTCTCGCCAGACGGCCAGGGGCCGGCCGCGAAAAAGCTGGAAGTGCAGGGCGAAGTTGACTCCGGCCACCAGCATGAAAAACGTGATAACGCCGTCGATATACGCGGAATCGTAGGCTGCGATGGAGGCGTTGCGCGTCGAGAAGCCGCCCGTGGCCATGGTCCCGAAGGCGTGGCAGATGCTCTCGAAGAGGTCCATGCCGCCAAACATGAGCAGCAGCACCTGGGCCACCGTGAAAAGCACGTAAACCTTCCACAGGCTCATGGCCGTGTCCTTGATGCGGGGCTGCAGCTTGTCGGCCACCGGGCCCGGCACCTCGGCCTTGTAGAGCTGCATGCCGCCCACGCCCAGAAAGGGCAGGATGGCGATGGTCAGGACGATGATGCCCATGCCGCCCAGCCAGTGCGTCAGGCTGCGCCAGAAGAGGAGCCCCTTGGGCAGGGCCTCGATATTGGTCAGGATGGACGCGCCCGTGGTGGTGAATCCGGACACGGACTCGAAAAATGCGTCCGTAAAGGTGGGAAATCCGCCCAGGGCAAAAGGCAGGGCTCCAAAAAAAGCGCACGCGGCCCATCCCAGGGAGACGATGACCATTCCCTCCCGGTGATTGATGACCATCGGTTTGGGGCGCTGAAAGGAAAACATGAGAAACACGCCGGCCAGCACCGTCACGCACAGGGACAAAAAAAGCGGCGCGACAGACGTGTCGCCATAGTACCAGCCGCAGACCAGAGGCAAAAACATGCACAAGCCCACGCACAGCAGGATGAGGCCGGTCACGTGCAAGGCTATGGTCCAGCGCATCAGCCCTGCTCCTGTCCCTGGGACAGCATCCGCTCCACTCCGGGGATGGACTCGGTCAGGCTGAGGATGAAGAGCCGGTCGCCGCGCTGGATCACGTCAAGCCCCGTGGGGATGAGCACCGTGTCCGCGCGCATGATGCACAGCACAAGCACGCCCTTGGGAAAAGCAAGGTCTTTCAAGGCCCTGCCCACAAGATTGGACTCGGGACCGACCAGCGCCTCCAGGGCCTCGGCCCCGTCCTTGATGGCCACGGCCGAGAGCACGCCGCCCCGCCGCACATGCTTGAATATGCTGTTCACCGCCGAAAGCCGGGGGCTGACGATGTGTTCAAGACCGATGGCCCGCACCAGCGGCATATACTCGATCTTGTTCAGGCGGGTGATGGCCATGGGCGTGCCCAGCTTCTTGGCGAGCAGGGAGGCGAGAATATTGCTCTCCTCGTTGCCCGTCATGGTCACGACCACATCCATGGCGCCAATGTTCTCTTCGAGCAGCGCCTCCTGATCCGTACCGTCCCCGACCAGCACCACGGTCCGGTCCAGCTCTCCGGCCAGGACCGCGCAACGCTCGGGGTCCTTGTCCATGAGCTTGACGTGCACGGGCTTTTTTTCCAGGGCGCGGGCCAGACGCAGACCGATGTTGCCGCCTCCGATGATCAGCACGCTGCTTTTCTTGCCGGAACGATTGCCCAGAAAGGAAAACACCGACTGCAGCTGCCTGTCCTCACAGACAAAATAGACCAGATCGCCGTCCAGGATCACGTCGGAACCCGTGGGCACGATGACCTTGTCGTCGCGCACAATGGCCGCGACGATAAGATCCATGTCTCCGGCCTTGCGTCGCAAATCCATGAGGCTTGTCCCGGCCATCGGATTTCCCGGAGTAATCCAGGTCCCGACTATCTTGATCCGGCCATCCGCAAGATCGCAGATATCAACGGCCCCGGGGGCGCGCAGCATATGCTCGATGGTCCGCACCACCTCGACCTCCGGATTGATGATAATCCCGATGCCGATGCCTTTGGCCAGTTGCTGACCATAGGCCGTGTACTCGTCGTTGCGGATCCGGGCCAGTTTGGTCAGCCCCGGCGCAAGCATGTTGGCGAACGTACAGGCCATGAGATTGATCTCGTCGCTGTCGGTCACGGCCAGCAGCATGTCGGCCTTGGTGATGCCCGCCTCGCCCAGCACCTTCGGGCTGCAGCCCGAGCCTTCCAGCACCTGCACGTCCATGTGTTCGAGAATGCGTTGCAGCACCGCGGGGTTGCGGTCGATGACCACGACATCCTTGTTTTCGGATGCCAGTCGCTTGGCGATATGAAATCCGACCTCTCCCGCTCCGACAATAATGGCTTTCAAGCAAATCGCTCCGGTTTTAGTGAGCTAGCGGCCCGTTTCCGCGGGCCAAGGGGAACACTCCCGCGCCGGTGCATAACCGGCCGCGAAGGCTTCCTGCAAGGAAGAAAAATATACCCGGTTGGCGGCACCGACCTTGCGCCCCTGCACGCAGGACAACGCGTGGAAACGCTTGGTGCTTTTCGTGCCCATATATCCCGCCTTCGCCCCGCGAGAACGCAGCAGGGTCGGCCAAAAACCCTGTCCATGGTCCATGGCCGTGGTCTGGGCCGCACGCAATCGACGCGTCAAATCCCTGTCCTTGTCGGACGCGTGAGGATAAACGAAAGCCGCCCCGCCTTCAATCATCAGCAGGTTGACCATTCCTCCGTCCGCGAGCCGCGCAACTCCGACCAACCGACCGTAGCGGTCCGTGCCGAGCTCCTCTGTGTCGAGCACGAGAATCCGGCCGGAAACCAGGGCGGCAAGCCTGTCCCGGGACTCCCTGCTGTAATACTGCCCGGACGTGTTTTGGCGCGAGACCTCGGGAGCGTCGATGCCGCGCAGCCGCAGGCGCTGTCCGCCGTCAAGGATCAGGGTATCGCCGTCCAGTACTTTCCCGACCCCGACGCGCCACGTCTCGGCCAGGGCTCCCTGCGTAAGAAAAAGCAGCAGCACGGCGCCAAGAATTACCTGGACCGGCAACCCAAAAAAGAAGGCAACCCCGGGGGTTGCCTTAGGATGTGTAGTCTCGCCCGGCCTAGGACTCATAGTAGGAACGCAGCTGCTGACTGCGCACGGGGTGGCGCAGCTTGCGCAGGGCCTTGGCCTCGATCTGGCGGATACGCTCGCGGGTGACGTTAAAGAGCTTGCCCACTTCCTCAAGGGTGTGGTCGCTCTTCTCGCCGATGCCGAAGCGCTTGCGCAGGACCTGCTCCTCGCGCGGGGTCAGATCGGACAAGACCTGGGCGATCTGCTCGGCCAACTTGGTGTTGACCACTTCGTCGGCAGGAGCCACGGCCTTCTTGTCCTCGATGAAATCGCCCAGGCTCGAATCTTCTTCGTCGCCGATGGGGGTTTCCAGGGAAATGGGCTCCTTGGCGATCTTGAGAACCTTTTTGACCTTCTCCAGCGGATAATCCATGCGCTCGGCGATCTCCTCCGGTGAGGGGTCGCGGCCCAGCTCCTGGACCAGATAGCGGGAGGTGCGCACCAGCTTGTTGATGGTCTCGATCATATGCACCGGGATGCGGATGGTGCGGGCCTGATCGGCGATGGCGCGGGTGATGGCCTGCCGGATCCACCACGTGGCGTAGGTCGAGAACTTGTAGCCGCGCTGGTATTCGAATTTGTCCACAGCCTTCATGAGGCCGATGTTGCCTTCCTGGATGAGGTCGAGGAACTGCAGGCCGCGGTTGGTGTATTTCTTGGCGATGGACACGACCAGGCGCAGGTTGGCGCGGATGAGTTCCTGCTTGGCGTCGAGGGCGTCGGTGTTGCCCTTGCGGATGCGCCACAGGATCTCTTCGAGCTGATCCACGTCGTGCATGGCGTTTTCCTGCAGCTTGCCGAGGATCTCGATCTTGCCGTTGACCATTTCCTTGAAGGAAAAAAGCTCTTCCATGGTCATGCCGAGCTGATCGGCGGCGGCCACGGGATTGATGGTGCGCTCTTCGAGCTGCTTGAAAATGCCGAAGATCTCATCCTGGGATTTGCCGAGCGACAGAATATAGGCCGAAAGGTCGCGGCGGCAATTGTGCATCTGGCGCACGTAATCGCCGACGGTCTCGATAATGCGGTCGATGAGCGTCTTTTCGAGCTTGATGTCGCGCAGGCACTGCACAACGCCTTCCTTGAAGTCCATGATCTTCTTCTGCACGCCGAAAACGCGCTTATCGAGAGTCGCGCACTCGTCGAGACGGGTGTAGAGGGGCTTCTTCTTGCGGTAGATGTTCTTCACATCCTCCAGCAGCTTGATGACCCGCTCGCGCTGGTTCATCTCCTCTTCGGACGGATCGTCCTCCTCGATGGTCTTGACCACGTCTTTGAGTTTCATGCGGCCCTTTTTGAGGTCTTCGCCGACGCGCACAAGTTCCTCGACGGCCACGGGCACCTCGACCAGGGCGTACATGACCTCAAGCTCGCCGGCTTCGATCTTCTTGGCGATATAGACTTCACCGTCGCGGTCCAAGAGGCCCACGGCGCCCATCTCGCGCAGATACATGCGCACGGGGTCATTGCTGCGCGAGGAATAATCCGCGCCGTCCTCGTCTTCGGCCAGCTCGAGCTTTTCCTCTTCCTTGGGCTCCTCGCCATCGTCCTCGGCGATCTCGATCCCGCGCGAGAGCTTCTCGTCGACGATGTCAATGTCCAGCTGATCGAAAATGACAATGATTTCTTCTATCTGTTCCGGAGTGTTTACTTCGGAAGGCAGGGCCTTGTTGAGTTCATCGAAGGTCAGAAAACCCTTTTTCTTCCCTTCGGCAATCAGCGCCTGAATTTGCTGAACATCCTTGATATTGCTCATCCGTTCCCCCCAAAGTTGATAAAAACCTTTCGTCCGCCGACGTGAAAATCCGCTTTCAGCACTGCGTCTTGGCCTGGATCAAGGCCAAAAGACGAAGCTCTTCCTGGAAATCCCCGCCCTGCCGGGCCTTGCGTAAACCTGAGTTGAGACTCTCAAGATCGCGGCGCTGGCCGGTCTGACGCAAAAAATCCTGAACCTCGTCCCATTCGCTCCGGCCATCATCAACCGTGACGTCGGAACGCATCTGGCACTGAACATAAAACTGCTTCTCGCCCTGATCCATGCGGCTCAGGACTTCATGCGGGCTGACCCCGAAAATCTTGCTCCAAAAAATTCTGCCCCGTTCCGTGGCCAGGGCCTCGCCAAGCCCGAGCTCGTGCAGCTGCCCGTGGTATTCGGGGAAGCGCACGGCAAAGGCCAACAGGTTCTTGTCGAGCTGGGAAGGCTTGCACTGCTCCAGACGCGCCGGAGCTGACGCGGTCGCGTCCGCTCCTTTCTCACCCAGCGTTCGACGCAATTCGGTTTCCGAAAGTCCGAGTCCTGCGGCCAATTTGGGCAGGTAATAGGACTTCCAGTCCAGCTTCTTGAGCCGCGACATGAAACCCGTGGCCCAGTTCAGCACGTCCTTGGGGGACTGATTGGCGGACAGCTGCCGCAGACAGTAATCAAGTCCGTCCACGGCCTGCGCGGAAAGTTCCAGCAGGCTCGTCCGGCCGTTCTTCTGCAGCACGGAGTCCACGTCTTCGCCCTCGGGCATGAGCAGCACCCTGCATTTGAGGCCCTGGGTCAAAATCATCTCGGCGCTGCGCAGGGCCGCCTTGCGGCCGGCATTGTCCCCGTCGAAAACCAGATCAACCTGCCCGACCAGGCCCGAGAGGCGGTGCACCTGCTCGGGAGTGAGCGCGGTGCCCAGCACTCCGCAGCTGTTCTCGAAGCCGAACTGGTGCAGGCTGAGGACGTCCACGTAGCCTTCGGTCAGGAGCACGCTCTTGGAGTGGGACATGGCCCGCCGGGCCTGGTACAGGCCGTAGAGGTGCTCACCCTTGGTATAGATGGGCGTCTCGCTCGAATTCAGGTACTTCGGGCCGTCCCCGTCCACCAAGCTGCGGCCGCCAAAGGCCACGGTCTGGGCCGACAGGTTCATGATCGGAAAAATGAGCCGCTCGCGAAAGCGGTCGTAATAACTGCCCTTGGCCGACTTGCTGACCAGCCCGGCCTTTTCGGCGACGGCCTCGGGAAACCCGCGCCCACGCAAATGGTCGCGCAGCTCGTTCCAGCCCGCCGGAGCCCAGCCCAGGCAGAAGCGCTCCACGATCTCGGGGGCCAATCCACGCCGCGCGATGTACTCCCGCGCGGCCTGACCAGGGACGCGGCCAAGCACCTCCCGGTAAAAAACCGCAGCCAGGGCATGCATGTCCAGGCACTGGGAGCGGGAAATCTCGCCCGGCGCCATGTATTCGGGCCGGCGGCGGACCTCCAGGCCCGCTTCCCGCGCCAGCGCTTCCACGGCTTCGCCGAATTCCAGGCCATTGATGGCGCGGTAGAATTCGATGATGTCGCCGGAAGCCTGACATCCGAAACAATAATAAAAGCCCCCTTCCGGATTGACCGAAAAGGACGGCTTGGTTTCCTGGTGGAACGGACACGGAGCGACCAGTCTGTTGCCGGACGGCCTGAGCTCGACATGTCTTCCGATCACGTCCTCAATGCGCAGGCGGGCCTTGATCTGGGCGATCAGTCCTTGATCGAACGTGCTCATCCGGCTCCGATGAAAAAAATTAATCCGCCAGGGCCAC
>Ga0265295_1006605_pt1 | contig 13934 bp, 8 predicted proteins | sample Munlansysbiofilm_FD_192503 | JGI IMG/M metagenome (GOLD analysis project Ga0265295, IMG submission 192503) | Leachate microbial communities from a municipal landfill in Southern Ontario, Canada - Methane capture system biofilm | ecosystem: Engineered > Solid waste > Landfill > Unclassified ... | reverse complement strand
GGATGATATTGATAAGCTCTGGCGGCCCGAAAAGTTTGAGTGGTTTTATGCGGCCATTCAGGTGCATGGAGTTGATCAGACCAATCAGCCCAAAATAATGATCGCCATGCAGGTGACTGATAAAAATTCGGTCGAGTTTCATGGCACTGATCTTCAATTGCTGCAAGCGTATCTGCGTCCCTTCGGCGCAATCAATAAGCATATTTTGGCCGTTGTAATGCAAAAACTGACTGGTTGCACTACGATGGATTGTGGGCAAGGCCGACCCGGCACCAAGAATTGTGAGTTCAAAAGGAATCATGGATAATATAACAGCTTACTCTCTAAAAGGTTGAAGTTACTTGTGGCAAAGTTTACGAGTTTATGGGTTTATGGGTTTAGGCCCTTAAATCCTAATTAAAAAAGGCTGCCTGCAATGCAGACAGCCTTTTGGTATAAAAAATAATCTAACTTATTCTTTCTTTGCGGCATTCTCTTCTTCTTCCAGGTCTTTTTTCAGGCCTGCCAATACGTCGAGGTCGCCGAGTGTGGTGCGTTCCAGGTTTTCGTTGATGATTTTCACGGCACGTTTGGTTGACTTGGCTTCGTTACCTTTGGTTTCTTTTTCAGCGCTGCGCTGAACAAAAGCCAGGTCTTCGTGAATACGTGAGTGTGATAAGATGATTTTCTTGTTCTCTTTCGAGAATTCAATCACCTTGAAATCAATTGTTTCTTCAACTTTTCCATTGCTGCCATCTTCTTTCTTCAGGTGACGGTTTGGCACAAAACCTTCAACGCCATAAGGCAGAGAAACGATTGCACCTTTGTCATTGGCACTGATGATGGTGCCCTGATGAACTGAACCTACAGTGAAGATACTCTCGAACACATCCCATGGATTTTCTTCCAACTGTTTGTGGCCGAGGCTCAAGCGACGGTTTTCTTCATCAACATCCAACACAATCACTTCGATGCTTTCGCCTACCTTGGTAAACTCAGCGGGATGTTTGATTTTCTTCGACCAGCTCAGGTCAGAGATATGAATCAGACCATCAACACCTTCTTCCAGCTCAACAAAAATACCGAAGTTGGTGAAGTTACGAACTGTAGCGGTATGCTTGGAATTTGCCGGATAGCGGTCTTTGATATTTTCCCATGGATCAGGAATCAACTGTTTCATGCCGAGCGACATTTTGCGCTCTTCGCGGTCGAGAGTCAGCACAACAGCTTCGATTTCGTCGCCTACTTTCAGGAAGTCCTGAGCAGTACGCAGGTGTTGTGACCATGACATCTCTGAAACGTGGATGAGGCCTTCAACGCCTGGCGCGATTTCGATAAATGCACCGTAATCTGCAATTACAACTACTTTGCCTTTCACTTTGTCACCAATTTTCATGGTTTCATCCAATGCATCCCATGGATGAGGTGTAAGTTGTTTCAGGCCGAGAGCGATACGTTTTTTATTGTCGTCAAAGTCGAGGATAACCACTTTGATTTTCTGGTCGAGTTCAACAATCTCTTCAGGATGGTTGATACGTCCCCAGGAGAGATCGGTGATATGGATCAGTCCATCTACGCCGCCCAGGTCGATAAATACACCATAAGAAGTGATATTTTTAACGGTACCTTCGAGCACCTGACCTTTTTCGAGCTTGCTGATGATCTCGGCTTTCTGTTGTTCGAGTTCGTCTTCAATAAGTGCTTTATGCGATACTACCACGTTTTTGTATTCCTGGTTGATTTTCACAACCTTGAATTCCATGGTTTTATCTACATAGATATCGTAGTCACGGATGGGTTTCACGTCAATTTGTGAGCCGGGGAGGAAAGCCTCGATCCCGAATACATCAACGATCAAACCACCTTTTGTACGGCTTTTTACGTAGCCATTGATGATTTCTTCTTTTTCAAATGCATCATTGATGCGGTCCCATGAACGTAGGATACGTGCTTTTTTGTGTGAAAGCATCAACTGGCCATTTGGACCTTCTTGATTTTCAACATAAACCTCAACTTTGTCGCCAGCTTTAAGGTTTGGATTGTAGCGGAATTCGTTCACTGGAATAACGCCATCAGATTTGAAGCCAATGTTTACAACCACTTCACGGCTGTTTTTGCTAACTACAAAACCATCAATTACCTCGTGATCTCCGATAGAGCTGAGGGTTTTGTCGTAGAGCTGTTCCAGTTTCTCACGCTCGGATTTAGAATACACTTCCCGTTTTTTGCCAACATTGTCCCAGTCAAAATCTTCTGGTGCAACAGGCTTGTTTTTCTCTCTGGGAGCGGCTTTTTCTTTGGGCTCTTCAGCAGGAGCATCTGTTTTCTCAACTTCTGCTTCAGGAGCTTCTTCTACTTTCTCAGCAACAGCCTCAACCTCTTCAGCTTCAACTTCTTCAGCTTTTACTTCTTCTTTTTCGGCTACTACTTCGGGAGTTGTTTCTGCTACTACTTCAGCAGTCTCGGTGGCAGGAGTTTCCTCCTTTTTTGTTTCGTCAGCGGCAACAGGAGCCTGAGGTTGTTCCTGTATGTTTTCTTCGTTGACTTTTTTTTCGTTTTCAGTCATTTAAAAACAATTTGTACCTGTATCACGCGCCGGATAAGCGTTTGCAGGGAGGTTAAACTTTTTACATTCTGTAAGGTGCTGAGGATAAAACATCCTACTCGTCCGGGATCACCTTAAAATGAGGCGGCAAAAGTACAAAATATCCGTCAATTACGAAATTTTTATGTGAAGAAGTTTTGGGTTGATGTGATGATGTGATGATGTGGTGATGTGATGATGAGTTTAGGTGATATACAACTCTTGAACTCGTCAACTCTTGAAACCAACATTATCGCTTTGCCCCTACTTTAGGCCAAGACTTAGAATTCCTATCGGTAAATATTGTTAACGAAATGTTAATTTTTCGAGTAGTTGAGTGAGCATATTATATATATTTGCTCAATATTCATTTTTTACAAACCAAAATAGTACGACTATGAAAACTAATTTATTCTTAATCTTATTTTTAGCTTTATCAACGCTTTCGTTGAGGGCACAGGATTTTGTGGACATTAATGCTCCACTACCTGGTTTATTGTTCTCCTCTGTTGCATTCGGAGATGTTGACAATGACGGAGACCTGGATTTATACCTGTCAGGGGTTGATATGGACTTTAACCATAAAGGTGGCTTATACCTTTATGAAAATGGTAATTATATGTTTTCACCCGAGTCAAATCTTCCTCTTACCTATTTAGGAGCAGCTGAATGGGGAGATGTTAACGGTGATAACCTTCTTGACATCATTATCATGGGAACTAATGCTGAATTTGAAGATTTCACGGAAATTTACAAGAACAACGGCGACGGAACCTTTACGAGCATGAATGCCGGCATCGCTCCAGTTGTACAAGGAGATGTGCATCTGGTTGATATTGATGGAGATGGCGATCTTGATGTTGCCATCACCGGGATTGGCCTTGAAGACAGAATCACGAAATTATACGAAAATGATGGGAACGGGAATTTCACTGAAATGACTGACATTGTTTTGCCCGGAATGAATTTAGGCCGAATAAAATGGGCTGATTATAACAATGATGGTCATTTAGATTTCGTGCTTGCAGGATTTAATGATAGCGACGGCGGAACGCAGGATTTCTACACTAAAATACATACCAATAATGGTGATGGTACATTTTCCGTTGCCGATATACCACTGACTCAATGCTGGTTAGGCGACATAGAATGGGGCGATTACAATAATGATGGCAATCCTGATTTAGTGATTTCAGGTGCCGGTGGCGATGGAATAGAACGCTTCACCTTGGTATATAGAAACAATGGTGATGGAACATTTACAGAATTAGGCCTTGGGCTTCCGGGCGTTTCACACAGCTCAATAGAATGGGCAGATTTTAATGGTGATGGCAGACTGGATTTGTTTGTTGTTGGAGAAACTGACACCCCGGGTGAAGGATCCAGCATCTCGAAAATCTATTTCAATATGGGAGACGATAACTTTGTGGATAGCGAGATAGACGTGTTCAATATTTCTTATTATGGTGATGCGGACGTGGGTGATTTTGATAACGATGGCAAAATTGATTTGGTAATCACCGGCTACTCAGAACCTTACTATTCAGCTGCAAGTTCTGTCGTGTATAAAAACGAAATCATAATCTCAACCCGTGAATTAAAAAAGGATTTTACGATTTCTCCGGTTCCCGCAAAGGACTTCCTCTCCATAAAAAGTTTAGCGACAATAAACCGCCTGACAATGCATAATATGTCTGGGCAACTTATTCTCTCACAAGAGCTTAACGACCTCAACCATACAATAAATACAGAAAAGCTTCCTCGCGGTTTATATTTAATCACGATTTATACACCAACAGAAGTGATTACTGAAAAAGTAATTATTGAATAATCAATTTTCTGAAAAGCGAATTAATAAAACGATATACTCACCTAGTAAAGCATTAGAAAGAAGCAGGATTTTATTCTTGCTTCTTTTTTTTAGAAATTGATTACAGGACAAATATTAATGCAAAGACTGGAATAGACTTGTAAATAGTGAATTACTTCATATTTGTATCAATTGTTTATCAAGCATCTATTGCATTTTTCATTCAACGTTTTAAAGACCTGACAGACGTTCAAAAGTGTCTTGTCCTGAAATAGGTTTACACAAAAAGTAAAATAAAATCAGGATTATGACCACACTTTAAGGGTTTGCGAGTTAATGAATTCTCAATTCTTTATTATTCTTTTTAAAACAGTCTTTTGATTTCCAATAAATTTGAGAAAATAAACACCCTTACTCAGGTCGCTAAAATCAATATCTACTTTTTTTGAATTAAGTGTAGTAGTCCGAATCAATTTTGAGTTATACGTATAGACCTCTATATATTGATACACTTCTTCATCAGTATAGAACTCGATTATCAAGCTGTTCTTTAAGGGGTTAGGGAATAAATTGATACCATTATTGTTCTCATGCATTTCCTGCGTTTCCACTAACCATTCAGTGCAAGGGCAAGTTCCAGAACAATTATCACTATCAACATAAAGTGTTGTGTCATGCGAAAAACATCCAAAACAGGGAGTTGAACCGTCTAATACAATATCGGGGAGAAGTGGATACAATAGTCCGTATCTATAAACACTTCCAATTCCTTCAATCCAAATATCACTCATGTTAAAAAATGAATTTGTGAGAAACCATCTTTTTCTATATTGACCGCTAATCAATATCGAATCGACAGAATTAACTACTTTATAATAATCTATATTACCCTGTATATCTGTTGGATAGTAAATTGTATCACCAGCTTCTGTTGCAAAATCATACAATAGCATTTCATCCTCACTATAATTATAGCGGAAATAAACCTTTTTCTGAAGCGTGTCTTCACGAATTGCCCCCGTCAAGAATGAGTTTCCAGATGAGGCACTATACACTTCAATATATTGAATGCTGTCAATCGTAACTTGCTGCCCCAGAGAATCAATTACTGCCCATTCGTATGGATAACTGTAGCTTCCAACTACTTTATAATTCCAAATTGCATCAGAAGTCGGGAATTTAAAGTAGTCCTGTGAAAACAATTGACTCATAAAAAAAATTGAAATCAGACTAAGAATTAGCTTTTTCATCATATTTGTTATTAAAATGGTTATTCCATTATCTGCAATAATTCACATCCTATTATTTTACCAAACTATAAAGATAGAAAAACCATTTCAACACTAACATCTTTTCAATTTTATTTCCAAAGTCTTATGCCTAAAGTTTTCTGCCCCTCACTTAAAAACCAGGGCTGCACGAATTGGTCATCGAGCTATCGTGGTGAGCTTACCGAATCATGTCGAGATGCCCTTCGTGTGAGCGCAAATCCAGACTTTCAAAAGCCAAAAGAAGCATGTCTAACCAATGAGTTTACTGCAAACGTGATAAAAACAGCTGTAGCCCTGCCGCTTCTATTGAAAACCTTTTTTAACAACAAACACCCTAAATCAACAAGATATTTCAAAGTTAGAAGCCGGATATTTCAAAGTTAACGGTTTGATATTTGCAAATAACACTTAACTTTGTGGTTCATTACTAACGCTTTGCCCCGCCGTCAAGAAGCAAATATTCCTTTGTGCTAAGAATATCCTCAAGCAGCGTTGTTTTTTCCACTTGTCGCGATCCAACAACTATAATCGCTTTACCTGAACCAAGTCTTTTCTTTATTTCTTTGCTTAAAGTTCTCGCATACATAAATCATTTTTTTTATAAAACATAACTTTTAGTGATCATATTCACCAATAGTTATGTTTATTCGTGAATACGAAGTTTGTTTGGGAGGTATTAACGCAGAAAAGAATCAGTGAAAATCAGCGAGATCAGCTGGAGGAAAAAACATCAATAAAAGGCCCTTTCATTTAAACGGAGGGATTGTTTTCCTACATTTGCTTGTTACAAACCATAAAACAAATCCTGCTATGAAAAAATGTTTCCTCTTAGTCCTTTTTGGGTTGTTAGTTATAACAACTCAGGCGCAGCAAACCGCCTACGTTCCTATAGATGTAGAGGTTTATCAATTAAAAAACGGCCTGACCGTCATTTTAAATGAAGACCACAATTTGCCACAGGTTTTTGGCAATATAATAGTTCGCGCCGGCGGCAAGGACGACCCCAATGACGCAACCGGCATGGCACATTATATGGAACACATGCTTTTTAAAGGCACTCAGGAACTGGGTACCATAAACTGGGAGGCTGAAAAACCTCATATCGACAGCATTTTCAGGCTATACGACAAGCTGGGCAAGGAAACCGATCCAGAAATAAGAAAACAAATTCAAAAGAAAATCAATGAAGAGTCACTGAAGGCAGGTGAATATGCCGTTCCCAACGATATGTTCAACCTGTTACGCAGCATGGGCGGAACAAGTGTAAATGCCGGCACCACGGCAGACTATACCATATTTTATAATGCCTTTCCACCCACACAGACAGAAAAATGGCTGGATTTGTACAGCCACCGCTTCGAGAATCCAGTATTCCGCTCCTTTCAGGCAGAACTGGAGGTGGTTTATGAGGAGAAAAATATGTATTCGGACATGTTTATATTTACGATGATTGAAAAATTTAATGAAAACTTTTACCGGAATCATCCGTATGGTCAGCAAACATTGATAGGAACCATTGAAGACCTGAAAAACCCATCACTAACCAAGATGTATGACTTCTTCACCACCTGGTATGTGCCCAACAATATGGCGCTTATTCTTACCGGGGATTTTAACAAAGAGACGGTTAAACCACTGATTGAAGCCAAATTTGGAAAATGGGAACGGAAAGAAATCCCCCTGCGCAAAGTATATAAGGAGGAGCCTTTTAAGGGCAGAGAGCAGGTTGAAATGAAACTGAGTCCGATAAAGCTTGGCTTACTCGGCTTCAGAACAGTGCCCGCCGGCCACCCGGATGAAATTCCGCTATCAGTATGCAATGCTGTTCTTTCCAATCAAAGCGAAACCGGCTTGTTTGACAAACTGATCCTGGACAACAAAATGATGGCCGCTCAGGTTATGAGCATGCCTTATAATGATGAAGGTGCAAGTATTGTTCTGTTTGTCCCTAAAATATTAGGTCAAAAATTAAGCAGTGCCGAAGAGCTGATTAGGGGTGAATTGCAGCATCTAAAGTCTGGGGAGTTTGACGCTACAATGATCGAAAATATTAAAACGGAACTCTTCAGGGATTACCAAATCAGCATGGAATCAAATAGTTATAGAGGTACTACGCTGGCCCAGGCTTTCGCACGCTATCAATCCATTGATGATTTGTTGCAATACCCCACGCAATTGATGGCCATAACCAAAGAAGATGTGATTAACATTGCCAATAAGTACTATGGCGACAATTACCTGGCTTTTTACTCCAAAATGGGATTTCCCAAGAAGCAAAAAATTGATAAGCCGGATTATACTCCTTTGGCTGCCAATATGAACGCTTCATCGCCTTATGCACAGAAGTTTGAAGCAATCCCGGAAGCCAGAATGCAACAAAAGTATATTGATTTTGACAGGGATGTTGAAAAGATTGCACCCACCGAAGGCATGAACTTGTATTACGTGAAAAATCCGGCCAACGATATTTTTCAACTGAATGTTGATTATAAAGTCGGACATCATACCCTTCCGCAATTAGAATATGCTACCGAAGCTATGAACCTGGCCTATCCTCAGGGTAGTAATCTGGATGATTTTAAGGCAGCCATTGCAGCAAGCGGCTGCACCTATTCCATATTTGGCAACGAAAGCTACACCAACATTGAAGTCGTCGGCTTCGATGAAAAGTTTAACGAGGCACTCGCTTTGATTAGCTCACTGCTCGAAAAGCCTGAGCTGGAACAATCAAAAATGGATCTTTTATACGAAGCAGCCAAAACAGATCGCAAAATGGAACGGAGTGAACCCGATAATGTTGCCAGTGCTTTGGTTGATTTTGTGAAATACGGCGAGCAATCCACATATCTTGATCGTCCCGGCCTTAAGGAGATAAAATCCTATCAGGCAAAAAATTTGACGGCAGCCTTTAAGTCGATACAGGATTATGGAGTCAACATTCATTATTCAGGCAACTTGAAGCCGGAGGAAGTGGCTGCTGTTTGTCTGGATGTTTTCAAAACCAATGGCAGCAAGGCCGTAGAAACACCGGTAGTCATGGATTTGAATCAATACACTGAAAACACGGTTTATTTTGTGGACAAGAAAAAAGCCACCCAAAGCAATATTTACTTTTTTGCCAATGGCAGCGCCTATCAACCAGAACAACAGGCTGATATGGATGCCTTTAATGTGTATTTCGGTGGTGATTTCTCCGGACTTGTACTTCAGGAAATCAGGGAGTCTCGTTCGATGGCGTACAGCGCTGGAGCAAAATATGTTGATCCGTATTTGAAAGGCAAGGAAAGCTATTTTATGGGGAAAATTGGCACCCAAGCCGATAAGACGGTGCAAGCTATCACCATTTTCGATAGTTTGGTGCGCTATATGCCGGCCAAGCCGGAACGAACCAAAATGATACAACAATATCTAAGTAATTCGTCGCTAAGCAAACGCCCCCATTTCAGGGATTTGAGCGCCCAAGTAGTCGGCTGGCAGAACCAGGGCTTTGTAACGGATCCAGCCCTGAGCAAGCAGAAAACCTACGAAAATTTAGATTTTAATACTATTCAGCAGTTCTACGCCGATAATGTTTCTGATAAACCAATGGTTATCTGTATCGTAGGAGACAAAAAACGCATCGACACCAAGGAATTAGAGAAATTTGGCAAGCTGGTTTTTGTTAAAGAGAAGGAGTTATTTGGAAAGTAAAAACCAAACAGCTTTTCTGCGTTAATCTGCGGGAGAGAAAAATGTTTCCCGCAGATTGCGCAGATTAACGCAGAAAAAAGAAATCAGCGAAAATCAGCGATATCTGCGGGAGAAAGAAAACCCCAAGTGCGAAGCAATTCGTGATTGAATCTTCAAACCTGCCTTCCTGCGGTCAGCAGGCAGGTCTTCAAATCCTCAAATCTTCGAGTCTTTCAAAATCGCACAAAAATATAGCCTACTTTTGCAAACCGAAATTTTTAACTAAAAGCTAAAACAATATGGCTCTCAATTGTGGCATTATTGGCCTCACAAATACCGGAAAGACAACCATTTTCAACTGTATGTCGAACACCAAAGCCGAGGCATCCAACTATGCTTTCAGCGCCACTAAATCCAATATCGGCATGGTGGAAGTGCCCGACCCGCGCCTCGATGCTATTAACGCACTCTCAAATTCAGAGCGGGTGTTGACGGCAATGGTAGAAATCGTTGACCTGCCCGGCCTTGCCAAAGGTGCTAGCCTAGGCGAAGGCGTTGGCAATAAGTTTCTGGCCGATATCCAGCAGATGGATGCTTTGATTCATGTGCTGCGCTGCTTCGAGGATGAAAACCTGGCACATGTGGAAGGCTCGATAGATCCAATGCGCGACAAAGATATCGTGGATTTCGAGTTGCAGGTGCGTGATCTGGAACTGGTGAGCCGAAAAATTCAGCGTACTGAAAAGTTGATCAGAGCTGGCGATAAAGAAGCTAAAAAGATTATGGAAGTGCTGCTGAAATACAAAGAACATTTCGAGAATTTTGGTAACGCACGCGAACTCGACCTGAGCGATGACGACAAAAAACACGTACACGAACTACAGCTCCTTACTGCAAAGCCGATGATTTACGTGTGTAATGTCGATGAAAAATCTGCCCTCACCGGAAACAGCTATACCAAAGCGGTAACAGATGCGCTTTCAAGCGAAAATGCTGAAGTGCTGATTATCGCCGGTGCCTTGGAGGCCGAAATTGCTGAACTGGATGATCCCGATGACCGGGAAGTGTTTCTTGCTGATGCTGAGCTTACCGAACCCGGTGTTAACAAACTGATTCGCGCAGCCTACAAAACCCTCAATTTACAATCATTTTTTACTGTCGGCCCCAAAGAAGTAAGGGCCTGGACAATCCACAAAGGCATGACTGCTCCACAGGCTTCCGGCGTGATACATTCCGACCTGGAGCGGGGATTTATCCGCGCCGAAGTGATGAAGTATGACGATTTTATTCAATACAAATCTGAACAAGGCGTTAAAGATGCCGGCAAGTTTAGGGTTGAAGGCAAAAACTATATCGTGGCCGATGGCGACATTCTGCATATCCGGTTTAATGTGTAAACGGCAGGGCGGATTTTATTGTAATCATTTCAAAGATTGGTTTCCCGCAGATGGCGCAGATTAACGCAGAGAAAACATCAATGAAATAATTCCCGTCTTTCAAATTGACGTTTTGAGGTCCTAAAGGACGTTCAAAAGTCAATATTCACGGTACGTTTAACTTTTCATCGTCCGAGGCACAAGGACATGGAAACGTTAAAATAAAAAATGAGGAAATGTTTCCCGCAACTGGCACAGATTAACGCAGAAAATCAATCTGCGGAAATCAGCGAGATCTGCGGGAGATAAACCAAGGTACTACCCTAATACTTCACCAGCTTCGTGCTTTCCACATTGCCATTTTCAAATTGTGTAACCATCAGGTACAAGCCCGCGGGCTGTTTGGCCAGGTCATAAACCATCACCTGATCAAAAGGCAGCTTTTCTAATTTGCCCAGCAGTTTCCCGTTTTGGTTATAGAGGCTGATGCTGCTGATTTTTTGTCCGCCCGGTGCCACCACTTTAAAACTTTGGCCAAAGGGATTAGGACTTATTTGCAGGCTGGCGCTCACCAGCGGGTTTTTGGGCAGACCTACCACCATTTGATTTTCGATAGCACCCATATCAATGCGAATGCCATAGATTCGCGGGTTGCCAAGAATATCCGTCTCGGGTAGGTTGAGCTCGGAAATATCCGGCGTGCCGGTGTTCACGCAGGGCGAACTATCCAGTAGTGACCAATCGGCTGACAAACCGTCGTAATCAGAGCCCGCACCGGTAGTGGGGTTTACAAAAAGGGGGTCGTCTTGGATATTGCCTACTCCCTCGTAATAGATGGGTTCGTCCGGGTTGCAGGAATAGGCGAAATCGGCTTTGACATCTAAAGGAGTATAAACCTGATCCAGATGGAAGCCTTCAACATAGAAAGTGTTTCCTGTTACGATATTGTTTCTCATTTTTACGGCATCACCATAAAAAAGTATCCCACAACCGTTGGGCGAATAGCTTTCATTGTTTACTATAATATTGTTGCTGACTTTTGAAATACCGAGATCCGATCCACCCACCACCATACCAGTTCCCAGATTATTTGCCAAAATATTATTTGCTACTATTGAATTATATGAACTTTCATATAATGCCCCATTTACAGAATTATTACTGAAAAAACGATTATTAATTATAGTGGTATTGCAATACACCGCTATACCACTCCCAACTCCATTTGCGAAACCTATAACTACATAAAAAGCTGTATTATATGTAAACAAATTACCTGAAACTATTGAATAATCACTTTCTTCTATAAATATACCACCTCCTAAAAAATGTGTAAAATTATATTTAAAATGGTTATTATATATTTCAGCAGTATTGCAATTATTTATGACCATGCCCCCACCTGAATAGTTAGACCTGTTATGATAAAATAAGCTATTACTGATTCGTAAATGAGCATAATCGTAAAGGTAAATAGCACCACCCTTATTTTCTTCGTTTTCGGGATCTCCCCAGTAATCCCCGGCCACAACAGCTTTCCCATAGGAAAACCTGCAATACTTAAATATTGCAGTATCAGCATCATTAGACAGCAACTTAATTCCACCCCAACCGCCTTCAGATGTGGTGGTATCATCAATGGACGCATAGTTATTCACTGTAAAGATAATTGAGTCACTTTCTGTGCCAATTGCCTTTATGCCTCCCAATATTGAAAGACTGTAGTTCCCCTGAAACTCTATATAAACACCAGGATTTATGCTAAGTGTAGCTGGATATTGGACAATAACATCATTGTAAACTCTGATGGTATCAGATGACCAGGTGGTGTCGGATAAAATTAGTTGTTGTCCTTTTGCAGTTGAGTATCCAAATATAAATACACATGAAGTAATAATAAACAGTAAAATATTTTTCATATTAGCATTTTTTATAGGGTGCAGAAAAATATTCTGCACCCTTTTCAGTCTATTAATCAATTGGTGGAATGTGAACCGGTGTTCCGTAATAAATTCTATAACTATGTAAGTATTCATTATCCGGAGGGTTAGGGTTATTTGCCCACAATTCTATTAATCTAAAATTTGATGACGCAGGTCTTACACCAGTAGGATTATCATTAGGCGCATTATAAATAATATAGTGCCCTTGTTGAAGAAAATACTCAAGTTCTGTATACTCCATGCATGGATCCGACACAGAAAACTCATAATAAATACGATTAGGAAACTGTACATGCGTTAATACTGGTGTAGATGATGTATTTATCCATTTATATGGAGGTGGAATAAGAAATGCAATATTAGGATCATTAAACCTCCTTCTTAACTCCTCCCCTGCATCTGATTCCCATAGATAAGTACCATCACAACGCCCAAGCATATTACCATAGAACCAATTGTCCTCATTAGTAATAGGTTCATAATAAACCAAAGGATTTATACCCAATCCGCCTGTAACCTTAATATTAAATTCATCTGATTTTAAGCTTTCCTGTTGGAGATCGGCTATGATCAGGAATTTGTAGTCAGAATCAATCATGGCAAGTTCTGTATCAAGATCACTTACCAATTGATTATAGAGCGCGGTTACATTACTCATGTTAACTGTACCGTTAGCATTTACATTAAGTGTGTAAGTTCGTTCGTACGAAGCCACATCGTCAAAAGTTGTATCAACAGCCTGTTGCACGTTAAACAAAGCTTCGAGATACCACATAGCACTATCAGGCGAAATAAATTCTTCTGATTTAAGACCATTCTTAATTTTGAGGTTGAAATTGTTTAATTGATTCCACAAAGCCATTTCATCGGCTGTGTATTCACTTGTGTTATTATTATCTACTGGAACAATTTTGCTGTCTTTATTGCAGCTAAATAAAACTGTCAAAGAAAATAGAAGGGTAAAGACTCGAAAAAAAAATCTATTCATGTTATTAATTTTAATAATTAATGAAATTATTTTATGTCTGGTTAGTGTTCACTAAAATATGTTTTGTTGTTCTTTGAAATCATTGATAATAAAATTTTTAGAATTATCACTTCCCGTCAGTATAGCTAATTTACAAACTATCTGTAAACCCAACTAATTATGAATAACAAAGAACCTATTTGCAACCAACTGCCAAAGAGCCTATTCTAACAGAACACTAATGTTAGGCCACAAATAGCACTGAAACGCCACAGACCCTGAGCCTGTGGCATGCGTATAATGAATTTGTTCTTCCCAAGTCTGAAAATATGTTT
>Ga0265295_1006604_pt1 | contig 13936 bp, 9 predicted proteins | sample Munlansysbiofilm_FD_192503 | JGI IMG/M metagenome (GOLD analysis project Ga0265295, IMG submission 192503) | Leachate microbial communities from a municipal landfill in Southern Ontario, Canada - Methane capture system biofilm | ecosystem: Engineered > Solid waste > Landfill > Unclassified ... | reverse complement strand
TTACAAATCGGTTAATTCTTGAATCGTTTTCAACGTGCCATGCAAATTGAATTTCATGGTCGTTGATCACTGTAAGTGAGTCTATTACCGGTATTGGCAATGTCTGTGCTTTTATTGGAATAACAAAAATCAGAAAGAGGGCTATAAATCCGATTTTGTATGGGGCGCTTTTAGTTAAATTACTCATTTATATTCGTTTAACAGTATGATATTTGTTCCTTTCAGACGAAGTATGAACGTTGTATTCTCGATTTTCTGATTATTAGATTAGGAAATAATCCCCATTTTTTTCATTAAAAAAGAGGCGTTCAATTTTTTACTAATACCAGGTTTTATCTTATAGTCAAAAATTAGGTCATTGTTATTGAGTTCCACTTCGAAGCAAAAATTATGGACAATTTCCGGATAGTCGTGTTCCATTTCGCCCATGGAAAGGTCGTGGGTTGCTATCAGAACAACGGCATTGAGGCTAATAAGTTGTTTTATGAGCCCTATTGAACCCAATTGTTTGTCTTTGGTATTTGTTCCGCGCAATATTTCGTCCAGAATTACCAAGGTTTTTGGGTTGGCTTTAACATGTTCTAAAATCTCTTTTATACGAAGGAGTTCAGCGTAAAAATAGGACTCATTTTTTGAGAGCGAATCCTCGATTTTGATGCTCGATTTTATGTCGCAAGGCGTAAATTCAAACGATTTTGCACATACGGGGGCACCAGTCATTCCTAAAATGAAGTTTGTTGCAAGGGTGCGCAAAAAGGTGCTCTTTCCTGCCATATTGGCTCCCGTAATAATTGAAATATTTGGATTGTTATTGATCCCAAAATCGTTACAAACTCGCTCATTATGAGGCAACAACGGATGTCCCATTTCAATGGCACAATACAAAAACGATTCTGAATCTACGAGCGTGGGAAAGCAAACCAAATTTTGGTTGTTGAAGGTAAATGTTGCAAGGCTGATTTGTGCATCATATTCTGCAAGGCATTCAAACCATTGTGGAATAATGTTTTTATGGGCTTTTTTCCATCGAATTAGTTTGCAATAAACGTGTAAATCGAATAGGAAAATGGAGTTTAAAATAATGGATAGAATAAAGTTATATCGGATATCAAAGGCATTTAAAAGTTTAAAAAGTGCTGTAAGGGAGACGCTTGACCTGTTTTTATCGGATATTAACAGCGCTTGGCTTTTTATTAAAAGCGAAGATTGGAATTCTCCGTTTTCAATCTCTTTTAGCAACGATGAATAGAGCTTCAGTGCCTGTGCTTTTTTCCCCACTTTTGAATGGGCTATATTTATTTTTCGAGCATATAGGGCAACAATTGTTAGACTTAAAACAATTGGAATTACAATTAAACTGGGGGGAATGAATCCGAAAATGGCTAGGGCAAAGCAACTTAGATTAAATACGGGAATCAAAAAACGCAAAATTTGCATTGTTGTTGTCGAACGATTGTTTTGCGAAATCCACGCCTCAATATCTTCTATTTCGTTTCCTTTTTCATGAATATACAGACCCAGAGTTCTGAAGTTGATTGCAAATGAAGACTTGCCCGACAACTCTTTAATTGATTTTTGTTGTTCCTTGATTTGGCCGATGTTTTTGTTGGGGGCACTAATTCTTTGTGCTAGTTTTCGGCGGCCAATATAGGTCGATGTTCGATTTAAATATTGAAATAGAGACTTGGGTCCAAAAAGATTAAAATCGACGGACAGATGGAGGTTGTTTCTTTCAAATTCAGTGCCCGAATCGTTGTTTTGAAATTCGTGATTGAGGAAACCCAATTCGATTTCAATCACCTTTTTGCGATGCAAAAGATATTTTTCCCTCGATACCTTTTTTTGATCAATTCGCACGGCAATAGAAAACAGGATGGTGCTAAATATTAAACCAAGAAGAAAAAGTGCGTTTTCCCGTTGTTGTACATACAATACAAGGAAAACTATTATGGCTATAAACGTTGTAAGTCGTCCAAAAAAAAGATGCGAAATAGTTTGCTTTATTTTGATCAACTCATTCTCAATAGCTTTATTTTCAGTTAAGTAGTATTCTTTTGGGGATCTATTCATTATAAAAGCTATAATTTAAGTTTAATGTATGTTTTGTAATTGCCAAGGCAAAGGTAACTAAATTGAAGTTTTACGCACTTTGTTTGTTAATTGAATAAAAAAACGAGGCGTTACTAGGCAAATAAAATCGATATTTGTACTTTTGAAAAATACATTTACAACACTGATTTATTATGCACCACAACATACATTTGAGCGAACCACAAAAGTCGGGATGGATTGAAGTAATTGTTGGCAGTATGTTTTCCGGTAAAACGGAGGAGTTAATTCGCCGATTGCGCAGGGCTCAATATGCAAAGCAAAAGGTCGAAATATTTAAGCCCCGCATCGACGACCGCTACTCTAGCGAGGAGGTGGTTTCGCACAACGCCAACGCCATTCGATCAACTTCGGTTGATTCGTCGGGAAACATTCTCTTGTTGACTTCGGATGTGAAAGTTGTGGGAATCGACGAGGCGCAATTTTTTGATAAGGGGATCATTGAAGTGTGCGATACACTTGCAAATCAGGGGATTAGGGTGATTGTGGCGGGTTTGGATCTCGATTTTTTAGGCCGACCTTTTGGACCAATTCCACCATTAATGGCTAAAGCCGAATATGTAACCAAAGTACACGCCATTTGCGTTCGCTGTGGCTCTTTGGCCAGTTTTTCACACCGTTTTGGTGGGAGCGAAAAACTGGTTCAAATTGGCGAGTCGGATACTTACGAACCACTATGCCGCCAATGCTTTAATTTAGCACTAAAAGCGCAATTATGATATATTCATTACGGGAAATTGCCGATATTGTTGGAGGTCAATTGTTTGGCAAAGAAGACCTTACCGTTTCGCATCTGCTTTCCGATTCAAGAACGTTACGTTTTACCAATTCGGTTTTGTTTGTTGCTTTGAAAGGCGAATCGGGCGATGGACACAAATATATTAACGAGCTGATTGATCGCGGAATCCAATCTTTTTTGGTTAGTTCATGGCCTTTTGATGAACCCATTCCCGATAATATAGGCGTTGTGGTGGTTGACGACACCTTGATGGCATTGCAGAAATTGGTCTCAATTCACAGTCAACGATTTTCGTGTTCAGTGATTGGAATAACCGGAAGCAATGGAAAAACAGTCGTTAAAGAGTGGATTAATTCATGTTTAAATGCCGATTTTGTAATAACCCGAAGTCCTAAAAGTTACAACTCTCAAATTGGAGTTCCCCTTTCGGTTTGGGATCTGTCGGTTCATACCGAACTGGCTATTTTTGAGGCTGGAATCTCTCAGCCGGGTGAAATGGCTTGTTTAGAGCCCATTATAAATCCAACTATTGGGGTTTTCACTAATTTGGGGGATGCGCACCAAGAGAATTTTATCGACAAAAGCCAAAAGCTTCAGGAAAAAGCCATTCTGTTTCGCAATTCTAAAACAATAATTATGGCATCGGACGATCTTCCAACCTTGGAGGCGATGCGTGCCATTTATCCAAAAAAACAATTTTACACTTGGGGTAAAAATTCAACGGATAATGTTTTCATCGAAACCGAGATGTTCTCGTCAAGTCACACAAAGATATCCGTTACCATAGCGGGGAAACATGCCACAATGACAATTCCATTTCGTGATTCAGCATCGATTCAAAATGCTGGACATACGATCGCTGTGATGTGTTTTCTAGGCATCGATTTGAAAATTATTGCGCTGCGAATTGCATTGTTACAAAGCATCGATATGCGGATGGACATGAAAAAGGGTCGAAACGGATGCACAATCATTAATGACAGTTACAACTCGGATTTAATTTCACTCCAATCGTCGCTTGAGTTTTTGGCGTATCAGAATCAGGCGCAACATAAAATTGTGGTTGTGAGCGACATTGTTCAAAGTGGTCTGGCAATGAGTGCTTTATACGAACGAGTGGCTAAAATTGTTGATTATCATGGATTTGATCAGCTAATAGGCGTTGGTCCACAGATTAAAGCCTATCAACATCTGTTTACTACCAATTCGCTGTTTTTTGAAACCACACAAGATCTGCTGAATCATTTTGAAGCATTGCCTCCGCAAAACGCCATTGTTTTGTTGAAAGGAAGTCGAGTGTTTCGCTTCGAACGAGTTGATCGGTTATTGCAAGACCGACAACATCGAACAGTAATGGATGTAAACCTCGATGCTATGGTGTCCAACTTGCGGGTTTTTCGTTCAATTTTAAAACCGGAAACCAAAATTATAGCCATGCTCAAGGCGTTTGGATATGGAACAGGATCGTTTGAATTGGCCAACCTCTTACAACACCACAATGTTGATTATCTGGCAGTTGCATTTACCGACGAAGCCATTCATTTGCGCGAAAATAATATTCAATTGCCCATTATGGTCATGAATCCGGGCATTGAAACCATTGCCGAAATAGTTCAGTATAAACTTGAACCAGAGGTGTTTAGTTCCGATTTCTTGACCGCATTTGAATTCTATCTTGCCAACAATTCAATAACCGATTTCCCGGTACACATAAAGGTGGATAGTGGAATGAATCGTTCTGGATTTAAAAAAGAGGACATTGCAAAATTGATTGTCGAATTGAAAAAATGCACTCATATAAAAGTAAGTTCAGTTTTTAGTCACCTCGTGGCTGCCGACGATCCTCAATTCGACGATTTTACGCGCCAACAAATCCAAGAATATGAAAACATGTGTCAAGAGATTGGCAAGGCGTTGGGCTATAGTTTCTTCCGTCATATTTTAAATTCCGCTGGCGCTGAACGATTCCCTCAATCTCAATTTGAAGCCATTCGTTTGGGCATTGGGCTTTATGGCGTTACGTTCGACAATAATAAAGCAATTAAACAAGTTGCAACCCTTCGGTCGCGTGTAATGCAAATCAAAGAGATTACACAGGATCAAACGGTTGGATATGGCAGAAAAGGAAAACTGGCTCGGAAATCAATCATTGCCACCATTCCCATTGGATACGCCGATGGATTTCGTCGTCATTTGGGAAATGGGAAAGGCAAAATGTTGATTAACGGTCAATTAGCTCCTACCGTTGGGAATGTTTGCATGGATATGACCATGGTCGATGTAACCGGTATGGATGTCAAGCCCGGCGACGATGTCATTATTTTTGGACCCGATTTACCACTGGCTCACATTGCCCACGATATGGAGACCATTCCCTATGAAGTTTTGACCGGAATTTCGTCCCGTGTGCGACGTATTTATTATCGAGAATAGAACGGTATATCAACGATATCAGTGTTTATTGAACAAAATCACAAACCCATGAAAACTTGGTTGCAGAAAAACAGAAAGGAAATAAACCTGACCTTCTTTTCCGAAATCATAGATATAATGTCCGATTGTGTATTTGTAATCGACCATCAAAACAAGATTGTTTCTTGCAATCGCGTTGCCAGCGAGACATTTGCAATTTTACAACCCATTTCCCCGTTTTCAATCAATGAATTGCTTGTTGATAAATCGCAAGCCCAATTCGAGACCCTTATCAATGATGCGAGAACCCAAAAACGTTCGTCTGAGTGCGGATTGTATTTCTCTGTAAAATCGACAAGCCAATGGTTTTCAGCAACTTCAATCATATTGATTGACAATCAAAACAGGGATTCAGAACATATCGGATTGATTTTAACACAGAATAATTCGAACGATGAAAAAGTGGTTTGCGAACAGAAAAAAGAACGGCGGATACAGGAGTTAATTTTAAATCGCGATTTTAACGTTATTTCTAATCGGATTCCTGCCTGTCTCTATTGCTATGAAGAACCCACTGATAAAACATCTTTGGAGTCGTTTATCGATCTGGTGAATCCCGATTTTATCGAAATCACATTAAACACCCTTGCTAAATGTGTGGAGGAGTTGCAGCTTTCTGATTGCGAGGTTATTATGCCCATATCGGGAGAGGATACTTGGGTTTTAATTCGATTTTATCCACGTAAATTTGATCATAAATTTTTTATAGAAACGCATATTATTGATATTTCGCATCGGCGATATAAAACTGGGATTAAATCCAATGAATTCCACATTACCAGTAGCTTAGTTCGCATTGGAACCATATTTTCAAAAGCAAAAGATATAACCGTTGCAATCCAACAATCGATGCAGTATATATTGGAGGAACTGCATTTAGACACCTTGGTAATATATCGCGATGTTCCCGAAGAGCATAGTTTTATTTTAGATAACAGGGTTATATACAGTCAGTTAATTGTAGGTTATCCTTTAGAATCGATCATTAATTACAGTACCGTTTTGGGATTTAAAAAGATATTGGAGAATTACGAACTCATTGTCTCTGGATCCACAAGCGAAAGTATGACGAAATCACTCCAAGAACGAATCGAAAAAATAGGCATTTGTTCCTATGTATTGGCTCCAATATTTATAGCTGGAAAGTTTTATGGAGCTTTAGTAGCGGGAAATAATAAGGATCGTATTTGGACAAATATTGAAGTTAGTTTTCTGCATGGTTCCTCCTTAATTTTAGGACAAAATATCGACAGAGAAATTACCAAACGTGAGATATTATCGACGCGCAACGATTTTATTAACATTTTTAACAACGCTTCGGATTTAGTGTTTATTATCGCTTTTAATGGAACAATCCTAGAAGCCAATCGTACAGCCATTCGAGCCTTGGGCTATAATCGCAGAGATCTATTGGGGAAACATGTGGAAAGGATCTCCACCGTGTCGTCAGAACCCGATTCTATTCTGGCAGGGGAGATGCACCAATCGCGACAATTGACATTTGGAACAACCTTGAAAAAAAAATCAGGAGAGACGATTCCCATTGAGGTGAAAGAAAAAATTGTAACCTACAACAACCAAAAGTGTATTTTAACCATTGCCCGCGATATTACCGATAGAAAATTATTCGACCGACTTATTCTTCAGACAATCATTGAAACCGAGGAGCGAGAGCGTAAGCGTTTTGCCGAATCGTTGCACGACGACTTGGGTCCGTTACTTAGCGCATTGAAAATCTATGTTGATTTGTTGGTAAGTAAGAAATTTGATCCGCATACCGATCAATTGGCAATGGATCAGATGAAACAGATTATTGAGCAAGCCATTGCCACTACCCGACAAACGGCACACAATATTATGCCAAATGTACTCTCCGACTTTGGATTATCGGAAGCACTCAATGATTTTATTAATAAATTGAGAACAACTCAGGTGGTTGAAATTGAGTTTTTTGAGTCGAATCCAGAATATGTAGTAAAGAACAACCGGGCTAAGATTTTATTTTCTGCCATTAAAGAGCTTGTTAGTAATAGCTTACGTCACGCAAATGCAAGAAAGATAGGAGTTAAGCTTCTGGTAAAAGACGAAAGCTTTGTGGTTGAATATACCGACGATGGAATTGGGTTTGATTTTAATGCCGTTGCGCGAGGCGAACACGATGGAATGGGAATAAAAAACATTGTTAGCAAGATCGACTCCTTGGGAGGGAAAATTATTTCGAAAAAAGTAAGCGGTCTCGGCATCTTTATTGAGATAACCATAGATAAATAAGTTTTTCATGAAGCATCTTTTTTAATTTTTACACTGCCGAGAAAATCACGATGAAAAAGTAATCGAATTTCAGGCAAAACAAAGGGAAGTTAGATTCTTGTCTTTATTAAACTGATTAATGTCAGTATTATAAGATTGATATAAAAAACCGGTTAATTTCCCTTGTAGAGTCAAGTAAAATAAAAACAAAAAAAGAGTTTGGTATGTGGTAATAAAGCTTTAATTTTGCACAAACATTAACAAATAATTCAATACAGAATTACTTAGTCGAGCAAGCTGCTTAAAGAAATCAAAAAAATTATTTTCAATCAAATAAACGGTTAAACTATTTTAAATAGTTTGACCCGAAATTGGGAAAGAATAAAATCTCTTTAAGCGGCTTCTGCTACTTTTTAAAATTAATTAACTATGGCAGATCAAAAAACTTTAATCGAGAAAGAGGAAGTAGTAATCCGGTTCTCGGGCGATTCCGGCGATGGAATGCAGCTAACCGGAACACAATTCTCCAACACATCGGCACTTTACGGTAACGATGTATCAACATTCCCTGACTATCCGGCGGAAATACGCGCCCCTCAAGGAACCGTTGGTGGAGTATCAGGATTTCAATTGCACTTCGGTAGCAAATTGGTTACAAATCCAGGCGACTATTGTGATGTATTGGTTGCCATGAACCCGGCGGCTTTAAAAGCCAATTTAAGATGGGTTAAACCAGGGGGAACAATTATTGTAAACATCGATACGTTTAACGATAAAAATCTTGAAAAAGCAGGGTACAAAGAAAACCCAATTCCCGAGTATCGAAAGGGAGACTACAACATTGTTGAGGCACCTATTACAACCCTTACCCAAGGGGCAATGCAAGATATTACTACCGACAACAAAAGTGTTCTACGCACTCGAAACATGTTTGCTTTGGGGATGACGTACTTCATGTTTAATCGTACACTCGATTACACAATCGACTTCTTGAATCGGAAATTTGGCAAGAAACCCGATGTGGCACAAGGAAATAAACTGGTACTACAGGCTGGTTTTAACTATGCTGAAACCATTGAAGTACTTGCTAGTAGAAGAGTTAATGTTGTTCCTGCAAAACAAGAAAAAGGAGTATATCGCAACATTAACGGCAATACAGCTACAGCGTGGGGACTTATTGCTGCTGCTGAAAAAGCTAAATTGGAACTCTTTTGCGGTTCTTATCCCATAACCCCCGCAACAGATATTTTAATAGAGCTTGCTGCTCGTAAAGACCTTGGCGTAAAAACATTCCAAGCTGAAGACGAGATCGCCGGTATTTGTACCGCCATTGGAGCTTCTTTTGGAGGCGACTTAGCGGTTACATCCACATCGGGACCCGGACTTTCGCTTAAATCAGAAGCAATAGGATTGGCCGTAATGACCGAACTTCCTTTGGTTGTTGTTAATGTTCAGCGTGGAGGCCCTTCAACAGGTCTTCCTACTAAAACAGAACAATCGGATTTATACCAAGCTTTATATGGTCGTAATGGGGAATGTCCTGCTGTAGTTGTTGCTGCAAGTACTCCTTCCGATTGTTTTAAATATGCCTTTGAATCAGCAAGAATCGCATTGGAGCATATGACTCCAGTTATTCTACTCACCGATGGTTTTATTGCCAATGGAACAGAACCATGGAGAATTCCTGCAATGAGTTCACTTCCAGAAATTAAACCTCCATTTGCTAAAAAAGGCGAGAAATACCAACCCTATGCTCGTGACACTGAAAAACTGAATCGTTTCTGGGCAATTCCCGGAACTCCTGGTTTAGAGCATCGCTTGGGAGGTCTTGAGAAAATGAACGTTACAGGAACAGTTTCTTATGTGCCTGAAAACCACGATGTAATGACTAATTTGCGTGAGCAAAAGGTTAAGAATATTGAAAATTACATTCCAAAACAAACTGTTTTTGGCGATGATAAAGGCGATTTATTAGTCGTTAGCTGGGGCGGAACATATGGACACGTTTTTAGTGCTGTTGATTCAATGAGGAAAAATGGACATGATATCCATATGTGCCATATCAACTATATTAATCCTCTACCTTCGAATATAGGTGAAATTTTCAGTCGTTACAAACGTATTGTTGTTTGTGAAATCAATCTAGGACAACTTGTAAATTACCTAAGGGTTAAACATCAAGATTTCAAGTATTTGCAATACAATAAAATGATGGGACTTCCATTTACGGTAAATGAATTAGTTGAACATTTTACAAAAATTTTACAGGAGAAATAATCATGTCAGATTTAAAAATACAATATAAACCCGCAGACTTTAAAAGTGATCAGGAAGTGCGTTGGTGTCCAGGTTGTGGTGATCATGCAATTTTAAATTCAATGCTAAAGGCAATGGCAAATATTGGTTGCCCAAAAGAAAAAGTAGTTGTGGTTTCCGGAATTGGATGTTCCTCACGTTTTCCATACTACGTTTCAACCTATGGATTTCATGGAATCCACGGTAGAGCAGCAGCAATTGCTTCAGGACTTAAAGTAGCCAATCCAGATCTTTGTGTGTGGCAAATTACAGGCGATGGCGATGCAATGGCCATTGGTGGGAATCATTTTATCCACGAAATTCGACGAAACATTAACCTTAATATCGTTCTTTTTAATAACGAAATTTACGGACTAACCAAAGGACAATATTCGCCAACCTCAAAAAAAGGAGCGATTTCAAATACATCACCTTTTGGAACCATAGAACGACCTTTCCGTCCTGGCGAATTAGTTATGGGAGCCCAAGGACGTTTCTTCGCACGTACCATTGATATGATGGTTCAACTTTCGGCAGACGTTTTGGAAGCCGCAGCACGATTCGAAGGTGCCGCTGTTGTTGAGGCATTGGTTAATTGCGTAATCTTTAACGACGCAACCCACGAAATGTTCTCGGCAAAAGAAAATCGCGACGACCGAACCATCGTACTTCGTCATGGCGAAAAGATGATCTTTGGAAAAGAGAAAAATAAAGGGCTAGTACTCAAAGGTTTTACCTTAAAAGTGGTCACTATTGGCGAAGATGGATACACCATCGATGACATCCTAACCCACGATGCAGGCGAACCCAATCCGGCAATTCATCATCTGCTTTCAAATATGCAATACCCGGAATACCCAGTTGCTTTAGGAGTTATACGTGAGGTAAAAGACGATACGTATGAAAATCTACTGGTACAGCAAATTGCGGATGTTCAGGCAAATACGAAAATTAAAAAAATGGACGACCTGTTAAAATCAGGAGGTATTTGGGAAGTTAAATAATCATATTGTTGGTAATGAGGCTGCCTGCGAGTTCAGAGAGTTGTGTAAACATTGAAGAACATCCTATTTTGTTCATTAACTGGGAAGTTGAAAACGATTTAGTGATATTTAGAAATAAAACCTTCAATAAAAAACGATGTATTCTGGATTGTTGGGCAGCCTCATTTTTATGGAATACCAGGTTTATAGATCAAGTTAATTATTATACTTTGTATGAAAACCCAGACGATATAAGATTGGGTTTTGTTTAATGATGCTTTTTAATTGTTCTACAAAATTAAATATCCTTTTCAAGATAATTATTTATAGTCTATTGTATTTGAGATAATCACATTATGAAAATTAATGATTATTAGCAATTTTGACCCTCTATTTAGAGTACGCTTTTAAACTATATCTAGTTATCGCTGTTTATTAGAAAAAAGAAACATGATCTCTATCAAACAATTTGTTTTTAATCCTTGGCAAGAAAATACATACATTGTCTATGATAAAACTGGTGAATGTGTAATTATTGATGCTGGATGTTTTAATAAAAATGAAGAGCAAACACTTTTAGATTTTATTGAAGCGAATAATTTAACCGTAAAACACGTATTAAATACGCACTTACACATTGACCACATAATGGGAAATGCTTTTGTTTATCAAAAGTTTAAAATACCGCCCACAGCACATGAAAATGACGAGTTTTTAATTGATCAAACCATCGGTTATGCTGCTCAGTTGGGATTGGATATTTCCATTGAACCCCCATATCCTGGTAAATACATCGACGAGGGACAAGTTATTGAGTGTGGCGATTTTCAATTTGATGTGCTGCATGTTCCAGGACACACTCCCGGTCATTTGGTTTTTCATATAAAAGATGCCAATGTTCTTTTTACAGGCGATGTTTTGTTTAAAGATTCCATTGGTCGTACGGATCTTATTTATGGAAACTATGAAACCTTATTGAAGGGAATTCAGCATAAATTAATGGTTTTGCCCGACGAAACTAAAGTATTTCCCGGTCATGGAGCTTCTTCTACCATTGGTCAAGAGCGCAATAATAACCCGTTTATTAAACACATGAATGTGAATTAGTCGAGGTTAATACTCATATTTGGCATTTATAGAGGTTCGGATTGTGAAAAGCACATTTTGGATATTATTCAATTTGCTCAAAATAATGCCTTTTATTTATTAGGCTTCAAGTACTCCAATTACGACAAGAAATAATCAAGTTACAACAATTATTTTTGATATATTTGCAGAGACGTATTCAGACAATGCTCTATATTAGTCTGATTTATAAACAGGAATGTATCATGAAGAATAAGCTATTGTTTTCGTGGCTGACAATTTTCAGCCTCTCATTATCTGCCCAAACATCCATTCAGGTGTCGGGCGACGTATCGGGTACTTGGAGTGCTGATACCGTTAACGTTATTGATCATATCAAAGTTCCGCTTGGTGCTGATCTTATAATAAATCCCGGAGTGATTGTTCATTTCCAAGGATTTTATGGTTTGTCCGTATATGGTTCTATTCGTGCCATTGGAACAGAGAGTGATTCCATCCTTTTTACTGCAGCCGACACGGCAGGATTTAGCAATCTTTTTGTAAATGAAGGAGGATGGAAAAGCATTTTCATAAAGAGTAATAATGAGCAATCTGATTCTTCGGTTTTTGAATATTGCCGATTTGAGTATGCAAAAACAGATACTACCACAAAAAGTGGGGGAGCTATGCATGTTGAGGGGTTTTCAAAATTGAGAATATCCAATTGTACGTTTTCAAATAATCGAGCTTTTTTGCATGCCGGAGCCATATATTTATTGAATTCGAAAGCAAAAATTGAATATAATGCCTTTGTTTTAAATCACGGAGGATCAGAAGATTTCTGGGGATATGGTGGTGCAATACACGGGTTTAATTCAGAGGTGGATCTTTTTTGGAATCATTTCCATTCAAATACGTCAACGGGAATGGGAGGCGCCTGTACGTTTGAAGGAATTGCGCCATCGTGTATTCATAACACGTTTGAATCTAATTTTAGCGCATTAGGAGGAGCACTTGGGGTTTTGAGAGCGCCTATCGGGGGTAATATTATCAATAATTTATTTAATAACAATAGCGTTACATTTTTTGGAGGAGCGGTAACATTACTCGCATCGTCACCCAGTTTTGTAAACAATACTGTGATTAACGGTAAATCGATGTATGGAGGTGGAATATATTTCAACGAGGGAAGTGCCTCTATGATTTTGAATTGTATATTTTGGAATAACAGGGCTGAAGCCGGTTATAGCCATCAGGTTTTTGTTTTTGACGCATTGTCAACCCCAAAATTTATGAATGGAATTTACGAGGGTGGTGTTGCTGATTTTGGTGGAGGTGAATATCCCGGAGTATATTTGGATTGTAACGAGGAGGAACCGTTGTTTGTTGAAACAGGCGAAAATCCGTTTGCTCTTTTGCAAAATTCACCCGGAGTCGATGGAGGATTGTCCGATATGACAGGGTTTATGATGCCCGAAGTAGATTTGGCAGGGAATCCGAGAATTAGTAATGCCCGAATTGATATGGGAGCGTTTGAATATCAGGCAATTGGAAATATAGGAAACATAAATAATAATCGTAATGGACTTATCTCATGGTACAATTCAGCTACCAACGAAATTTGCTTGAAAATTGGACAACCTATGCAACTGAACTCCCCATTGACCATTGTAAGTGCTAAGGGCGAAATTGTTGCTCAATACAATGTTCTTGAAATGGATGGAAAAAGGATCATCACTGTACCGAATCATTTGCCGGTTGGTGTTTATTTCGCTTCAATGACCATTAATGGGCAAATTATATCCGATAGATTTGTAGTTACTCCATAGGCCAGTTGAGCATAATTCCGTGGCATTGACAGATGAAATTGTTGGTATTACAGATACATACGACTCACTTATGGATTATTTTTGGTTATATTGGAAAATTGACGGATATTTACCTGTGGGAAATCCGAATTAGTGTTTTCTTACGAGTACTAAATATTGAATTATGAGCAAGAAAACAATCCTAGTTCTACTCC
>Ga0265295_1006603_pt1 | contig 13937 bp, 10 predicted proteins | sample Munlansysbiofilm_FD_192503 | JGI IMG/M metagenome (GOLD analysis project Ga0265295, IMG submission 192503) | Leachate microbial communities from a municipal landfill in Southern Ontario, Canada - Methane capture system biofilm | ecosystem: Engineered > Solid waste > Landfill > Unclassified ... | reverse complement strand
TTCAATAAACCAACTATTCATGTCGATATGGTTTACTTGATATTTTTTTAACTGTTTTATATACTGCTTATAATTAGTGCTATCCGTTACTGGCTTTATAAATTTATCAGGAAAGTACTCCGGGTAAAAACAACCCTTACCCGGTGCAATAAATATTAAAAGTGTTTTATTTAATTCAGAAAGTTTATCCTGAAGCCATTTTATATTTTTGACTTTCTCGATTATTTCTTGACTCCCAATAAAATCGTCACCATTGTATGCTTTAATGTAATTCAACTCATACAAATAATCATCCTTGCCACGTATAACACCACTTGCAGTAGCCTCTTTAAACAATGAAAATTGAATTTGATTGTGAACTTTAACAAACCAAGGACGAAACCCAATATGATCGTTTACATATTTCTCAAATTCATCTTGATACTCACCATTAAACCACGAACTTATATTAAACGAAGGCATTTCTGCATTTACAACCGCTCCTTTTAACGGTTTTACATGTACGATCGGCAAAAGCATTTGAACAAAGGGAAAAGAGACCAATGCTAAGAATAATGAATATAAAAGGTACTTGTTTTTTATACGCATAATTAAAATCTAAAGTATATAAAAGGATTAAACCCTGAAGCTGTTATATAGGCAGAGCATATTACTAAAAATAAAAAAGCGAATACAAAATAAAACAGATGAGCAATAGTTGTCGTTTTATTTGAATACAATGCATTTTGAATTTTTTCACCATAAATAAAAGCGCCAGAAAATGAAAGTATAATGGCAATAACTAAAACAAGCACGAATTTAGATTCCAAATCTCCACTAATACTCATTGAATCAAAGGAAAACATTCCTTTAAGAAAGACTACTGACTCTGAAAGATTCTCAGATCTAAAAAACACCCAACCAATCAAAACAATTACGTAATTGATTGCTATCCGTGGGAATTTACCAATCCCACTTAAAAGTTTAATAAAAAATAATCGATCTAATACTAAAAACAATCCATGCCATGCACCCCAAATAATAAAAGTCCACTCTGCCCCATGCCAAAAACCGGAAATTAAAAATACAATTATTAGATTGAGATAAAGCCGTTGTACTGATTTTACACGGTTTCCGCCGAGCGGAATGTAAAGATAATCTTTCATCCATTCGCCTAAAGTAATATGCCATCTTCTCCAAAATTCAGTTATATTTTGAGAGATATAAGGATTGTTAAAATTCTCAGGAAAATTAAACCCAATAATTCGTCCTAGACCAATCGCCATATCTGAATAGCCACTAAAGTCATAATATATTTGAAAAGAATACGCAATAATTGTCAACCAAAGTACTTGAGTGCTGGTTTCGGAAATTGATGTCGAAAAAGTGTTATCTACGAACTCACCTAAAACATTCGCTATTAATACTTTTTTTGATAATCCTATGACAAACAAATAGATACCATTCAACTTGTTATTAATTGTATCATTTTTTTCTCGATCAATAATATCATCTGCAACCGTATTAAACCGAACAATGGGACCAGCTATTAATTGCGGAAACATTAAAATATACAACAAATAATCATGTAGTTTTACTAGTGGTTTATGCTTATCCCTATAAACATCGATGGTATAAGTTATAGATTGAAAAGTGAAGAACGAAATCCCAATAGGTAAAGCAATCTGTGTCCATTGTAGTTGAGTAAAGTTCAGATTGGTTAAAACAAGATTAAAATTCTCGATAAAGAAATTTGCATATTTAAAATACCCAAGAATACCTATATTTATAGCTAAAGAAGCTATTAAAAGTATTTTTCGCTTCTTCATATTTTTATACATCTCTTTAACAATATAAAAATTAATCGTCAAAGAAATTACCAGTAAAAAAACAAATTTAGGTCCTCCCCAAGAATAGAAGAAGATACTAAATATCAGAAGAATAATATTTTTTTGTTTTTTGTTGACTAAATGATACGTGATTAAAAATATAGGTAGAAAACAAAAAAGAAAGAGAATACTACTAAAAACCATAAATCATTAAATTATGTATGAGGCAAAGATATTAACTTTCCCCATATTTTTCTTTGTAATAAACATATTCCTGTAAAAATTCAAGCCTGATTATAAACATAATGTTAAATAAAACAGCGAGCTATTGAAGTACATATAACAAAACACTATTATTCGATTAAAATTTGAATAATGATCACGAGATTCTTCACTTCACTGCGTTTCTTTCAGAATGACAACGAGTTAGAATTGTATGAGGAGGGCTTGGCAGAGGCTGCAGCTCCCGCCAAGCCCTCCTCCACTATAACGCCATAAATGATTGCCATTTTGAATAATAGCGAATCTCTTTATTTTGTCGGACAATAGTGATAACAAAATTACAATTTTCGCATTTTTAGCTATGCTAACATTCGTTATACTTAATGGTCATTCTTCTTAATCAAATCAAAACTTCTATTTATAAACGCTTTTTGATTTGCAAACATCAAAGTGTAACTTAAATAAAACCACACAATAATACAAGGAACAACTTTTACGACATATGGGACAAACACATTGTCGCGTATAAACGAAGGGAAAAGATCGGATGGAGAAAGAGATGTGAAAATAATTGCCAGTATCAGCAGCGCTATATTCCATTTTGAATCATTAACATTAATAAAATACCATAATCCAACGCCTGCCATTGCAATAATAAACGTTGGCGATTCTGCTTTATGATTAAAAATAACGACCCAAATTAAAGTGGACACTAATATAGCATATCGAAAAGCGAGCTCTTTGTAAAGTTGAATACGCGCCAACGGGATTAAAAACAGGACAACCCCTACAATCAAAACATAGATTTTATTGATCGTGAGCCCAAACCAGCTATGTAACCATCCAATAACTGACAAACCATAAGACATTGTGTGGTCTTCGGAAAGCATCCTTAAATAGCTTGAGATTAAGGCACGATACTGTTCAACTTCAATATAAATAAGCGGAATAAGGAACAAAACAATACTCCAAAAAAGTGTATATAAAACAATTTCCATTTTCGTGGGTAAAACAGAAATAAAACCAAACCTACTATTCCAAACAATTTCAAATAGACCGACATTATTATAAGAAGAGTTGCCAACAAATAATTGTTGCGTTCCAGAAAAACAAATGTCAGAATCATTAAACCCGCCATAAGTCCATTCGATTGTTCATTTTGCACAGAAGTAAGTAACTCGACTAGACATATTAACAACATTATAGCCTTGTGCCTATCGGTAAGATGAGGTAAAAGAGCGACAGCAAGAAAAAAGATAAGCACATTTAGCAAATTCCAAAGTGATAAACCCAACCAATCGGGAAAGAGCGAGAAAAATCCAAAAAAAACAGAAAAAGTCGGTGTATATTTATTTAAATCCCAATGTTCTGAAGGATAGTGAATATATAAATCCTGATTCTCTTTTAAATGCTCAAATGACTTTTCAAATATTGTATAGTTGTTATATTTTGAATAGCTATATCCGGTTTCCTCTGAAATAGATTTCTCTCCCAAAGAATAGGATTGAATACTAGCCGTTATGGCAAGTAGAATATATAAAACAAAACAACTCTTATATTAACAATTGAACTGAGAACCCTTTTCATAGGAAGAATTTTATGCAAAAAAATGATTTTTATATCGTTTACATATAAACCCCAAAAGTATAAATCAAGATTGAAACCCTATCCTTCGATATATCAATTGAGACAAAAAATTGGGGTTGCTTGAAAAGGCTGAATCATTTATAAAATTCACTTTTCATCCAACCCCAACTGTTTCATATTCATTTATTACTAGATATAATCGTCTCCAAATTGCTTTTTAACATCGGTGACAATGTCGCGCAAGCTTTGCTCGTCTTCTTTTTTGCATATTAACAGCGAATTGCCCGATTCGGCAACAATGTATCCGTCGAGACCTTGCATGATAACCAATTTGCCTTCTGGCACATCAACAATGCAATTCTTTGAATCATAGGCTAATATCTTGTCGGACACTCCCACATTACTATCTGAATCCTTGTCGGCTTGTTCGTATAGCGATCCCCATGTTCCCAAATCGGACCAGCCAAAATCAGCGGCTACAACATGAACATTTTGCGCCTTCTCCATTATTCCGTAATCAATGGAAATGTTTTTGCAAACGGCATAGACATTTTCAATGGCACTCTTCTCATTATCCGTATTATAATCGGTACTTATATCACTAAACAGGCTTGAAATATCGGGTAAAAATTGGTTAAAAGCTTTGGAAATGGATTGTAAATTCCACACAAATATTCCGGAGTTCCACAAGAAATCGCCACTATCGAGAAATATCTTTGCCAAATCTAAGTTTGGTTTCTCCGTAAAGGTTTTTACCTTGAAAATTGGTTTTTGATCGCTCTTTTCAAAGGCATATTGAATATAGCCATATCCAGTATCGGGGCGTGTAGGTCGTAATCCAATGGTTACTAAAGACTCTGATGTGCGAGTAAATTCTAGGGCTCGGTTAATAACATCTCGAAACTTGTCTTCGTTTAGAATAATATGATCCGATGGAGCAACTATGATATTTGCATTTGGATTTAAGGTTCGAATTTTCTCATTGGCATAGGCAATACAGGGAGCTGTATTGCGTCGTGCTGGTTCAAGCAATACTTGATTTGCAGAAATAAATGGCAACTGTTCCAACGTAATTTCCTCATAGTTAGAACTGGTTACGATTAAAATATTCTCTTTTGGGCAAAAATGTTCAAAACGTTCAAACGTTTGTTGAATTAGAGTTTTACCTGTTTTTAAAATATCAAGAAATTGCTTTGGTTTATCAGTACGGCTAATGGGCCAAAAGCGACTTCCAATGCCCCCTGCCATGATTATGCAATAATTATCGTTGTTTTTCATGTGTCTATTTTTTTTTAAAACCCATACAGTCTTAAATGTTAATTATATATAAAAAACAGAATTCTGTTCCGTTTTTACGTTATAGTGTTGAATTTAAAAGCTTGCCCGAATTTAATAGCTTATTAAAATGCTTATTCGTTAATACTTTTGGCATCAAATCCAGGTGTTGTATTCGATGACAATCGGATCCTGCAAAACTATACATCTCTTTATCTATCAACTTGTACGCTAATTTTTGCGCTTCGGGTCCATACGCTCCTGTTAAGCTATTGATGTTTAATTGCAACTTAATTCCACGGTCAAACATCTCCTCGAATCGGTTAAAATCATTAACCCAAAATATATAGCGTTCAGCATGCGCTAGCACTGGCCGATATCTTTCGGTTTGCAGTTCGAACAAAATTTCAGAAAGCGACTCTGGCGGATTAAGAAACGATATCTCAACCAAAATGTAGTTGTCGCCAAAAGTGAGCAAGGGTAACTTTTCATCTATTTTCCGCTTAAAATCATAATCGATATAATACTCAGCGGCCGCTTCAATTTCCAGCGGAAAATTGTTTTCCACCAATGCTCTTTTTAATGTGTTAAGTCCTGCTTTTATGGTCGAAGCGTCGTTTTGGTAATAATCGCTCATTACGTGTGGCGTTGTTATTACTTTTCGATACCCCATTTCCACAAATCGACGCATCATTTCCAAACTGCTTTCTATGGAAGGAGATCCGTCGTCGATCCCCGGAATTAAGTGGGAATGGATATCAACCTCCAGCGCGCTAAAGTCGGTTCGTAACGGTTTTTTTGATTTTTTCCAAAACAACATCTCTTCTATCTATGTTGGTATTGAGTTTTATAATATTCTTGATAAACTCCACTAACAATAGCATTCATCCATTCTTCGTTTGCCAAATACCAATCCACGGTTTTCTCAAGTCCTTGTTCAAAATCAACGGATGGTGACCATCCCAGCTCTCGAGTTATTTTACTTGAATCAATGGCATATCGCAAATCGTGCCCAGCACGATCTTTCACAAATGTGATTAATTTCTCGCTCGATTTTGCAGGTCGATTCAGCTTTTTGTCCATAATTGAGCAAAGAAGATAGATAAGATCGATGTTTTTCCACTCGTTCTCACCACCAATGTTATAAGTCTGACCAACAACGCCTTTATGGAAAATAAGTTCGATTGCCAACGCATGGTCCTCCACAAAAAGCCAATCGCGAACATTCTCCCCTTTACCATAAACAGGCACTGGATGTCCTTGTTTAATATTATTAATTGCCAATGGAATTAATTTCTCGGGAAATTGATTTGCTCCATAATTATTGGAACAATTACTTATAACAACAGGCATTCCATACGTGTCGTGGTATGCTCTAACTAAGTGATCGGACGATGCTTTTGAAGCAGAATAGGGACTGTGAGGGTCGTAGGATGTTGTTTCAACAAATTTGCCAGTGGCTCCAAGCGATCCATATACTTCGTCGGTTGAAACATGATAAAAGAGTTTACCTTCGTTGTTTTGTCGCCAACATTCGCGAGCTGCATTAAGTAACACAACCGTTCCTACAATATTGGTAGTTATGAAGGACATTGGGTCTGAAATAGAACGATCGACATGCGACTCAGCCGCCAAATGAATTACTCCATCGAAATTATATTTTTTAAACATTGCTGTTATAAAACTAGAGTCGCAAATGTCGCCTTTTTCAAAAATATAGTTCTCTGCCTTTTCAACATCTTTCAAATTTTCAAGATTTCCGGCATAGGTCAATTTATCGAGATTGACAATACGATAGTTAGGGTGATTTTTTACAAATCGGCGTATTACATGCGAACCAATAAATCCGGCACCTCCGGTAATAAGAATCGTTTTTTCCATGGGATTATTTATTTATATAGTTTCATATTCTTTAATATAACGATATAATTGTGATTATAATGTCGTTTAGTTAAAGTAAAGGATGAACCCCTCTCTCCTCTCAACCTTCGTTAGGGAAAGAATCTTCCTCTGTTCCATTAATGGACACAAGCTGAAACCAATGACAAAACAGTGTTAATTATAACATTGAACTTTAAGACAAAATAATTATTATAGACAAAAATAGGCATACTTTCGACGAATTACCACTATTTATTCGAAAAACAGAGAACAAATAACCTTTATTGCAAATTAAATATCTAGGTAGAGACGATTTACCAACTTTACATGTGAGAAAACGTTTTATTCTCCCCGATTAGCAATTATATCTTATTTTGTTCGTGTCCGTTTCACTTCAAGAACAAAGTCGCCAAACTAAGCTGTGGGTTAATTCAAAATTTATTGGATATAAAAACAAGCTGTCTCTTTTTTAGGGCGTGGATAAAATCGATACGGAAAACATTTATTGTGTTGTTAAGAAAAAACATTTCAAAGGTTTTAACAAAACACGATCAATTATCCAATGTGACGTGTTGAAGAGTCTTTTTGTCCAGCAAGCCCTCTTTTTTCGCTAATTTAATTTCATAATATCGATCAAAATAGGCAGTTGTGATAAGCATATTAATGTATAGTCGAAGACCTTTTCTCAACAAAGCTGCAATAATGCATCAATTAATAAAACAATCCTGATTGTTAGGACTGTTAGAATCAAATTAAAGAAAATAATTCCCTTGAAATAGCGATTAAATTCATCCAAAACTAGGATTATCCTTTGTGCTTTGAAATGGAATAGCTATTTTAGTGGACTTTTATTTTCAAGAAACAGACTTATCCTTTAAACATTCCTGCACACCTAAGCTATTGTATATTACTATGAGTAAAAGATCCATCATAAAAAATCAACCAAAAAAAAATTGGCACATCGCAATTGCAGGAAATATTGGATCCGGGAAAACTACCCTGACCGCCCTTCTGGCAAAACATCTCAGCTTAGAACCCCGTTATGAAGATGTGGAAGACAATCCGTATATCAATGATTTTTACAACGACATGCAACGTTGGTCGTTCAATTTGCAAATCTATTTTTTAAATAAACGGCTAAGTCAAATAATTGACATTCGAGATTGTGGAAAAAGTGTGGTTCAAGATCGTACAATTTATGAAGATGCGCATATTTTTGCCCCAAATCTACACTCCATGGGCTTGATGTCGTCGCGTGATTTTGAAAATTATTTCAATCTCTTTAAACTTATGAGTTCATTGGTACAACCTCCAGATTTGGTTATTTACTTAAGAGGTTCAGTAGCAAAACTTGTAGCTCAAATTCAAAAAAGAGGTCGTGAATACGAAAACTCAATTCGTCTTGATTATTTGCAGGGCTTAAATCAACAATACGAAGAGTGGGTCGCCAATTACAGCGATGGGAAAATGCTAATTGTAAATATAGACGAACATGATTTCCAGAACAATCCCGAAGATTTAAGCTATATTATTGATCGAATTAATGGCGAATTAAATGGCCTGTTTTAAACTGAAATCTTAGACCGTCACATACCGAAGATGAAAATATTGAAACATCAAATCATATCAGAAACGAATAAACAACTTTCTTCAAACATTACTCATAAATTTTAACTATTAACTACGAATTATATACTATATTAACATGGAAAAATTCATCGAAACTGCCGATTTTATTAAAAGTAAAATCAAAAACATGCCCGAAGTAGGGATAATTTTAGGAAGTGGTCTAGGAAATCTAGGCAATAAAATTGAAGCCGAAGTTAAAATACCATACGAGCAAATCCCAAACTTTCCCGTTTCTACAGTTGAAGGACATAGCGGACAATTGGTATTTGGCAAACTAGGCAACAAACAAGTGGTAGCAATGCAAGGTCGTTTCCATTTTTACGAAGGATACAACATGCACCAAGTTACTTTCCCCGTTCGAGTTATGAAACTTTTGGGCGTAAAAGTGCTAATGGTTTCAAATGCAGCTGGTGGTTTAAACCCTATCTTTAACGCTGGCGATATGATGATTATAACTGACCAGATTAACTTCTTCCCTGAAAACCCATTACGCGGTAAGAACTACGACGAGTTTGGACCTCGCTTCCCAGATATGAGTAAACCATATGCTCCACGGCTCATTAAATTGGCGTTGGAAATTGCAAAAGAGTATAAAATTGATGTTCGACAAGGCGTATATGTTGGTTCAACTGGCCCAACCCTTGAAACTCCTTCAGAATACAGAATGTTTGGCATATTAGGTGCCGACGCCACCGGAATGTCAACTGTGCCTGAAGTAATTGTGGGCAACCACATGGGACTTGAAGTGTTTGGAATGTCGGTAATTACCAATGTTGACAAACCCGCCGATCCCGACAAAGGGACTACACACGATGAAGTCCAAGATGTTGCAGGAGTAGCTGAACCCAAAATGACAAAATTAATCACAGAGTTAATATCAAGATTATAAATCGACGGTTCTCCAATTTTTGATTGAGTAGTAACCATCTGATAAAAGGGAAAGCCCAAATGGGTTTTCCCCTTTTTATTTTCGAAAGACTCGATTTAGTAAATCACATCTAGAATTCTTAGTGTCCGGTAAATCATTCATAATTCTTCGCTAACGCTATTAATATCAACGAAATATGTTTGGCGAACGCTAAATTATATTATTGTCCCTTGTCAAGGAAGACAAATTGGCTTTAGCCATAAATAAAGATTTCTGTAAATATCCGAATATTGTCATCCTTTTGTGTCTTTAGCACACAGTTATACAGTACATTATGAAAACATACGATCAAAAGTATTTAGAATAGCCAGGTCGAATACTGGGGCGTTCATCACTCCCTCGAGTTGTAAATAGAAAATAAAAAAATCAATTGCTCCCTTGATAAACAAGATAAGCAATTGATTTTCTACTGTTTTCGTCCATATTAGTTACAAGACGAATATGCATTTTCATTAATAAACTAAATCTTTTTTAGTCCAAAAATGGGTATTTGTACGATGCAGGAGGAATAAAACACTCTTTTATAGTACGTGGAGATACCCAGCGCAACAAATTAAGTTTCGATCCTGCTTTATCGTTCGTTCCTGATCCGCGTGCGCCTCCAAAAGGTTGTTGATTAACAACTGCTCCTGTTGGCTTGTCGTTGATATAGAAGTTACCTGCAGCATGCTCCAATTTTTTCATAACATGATCAATTACATACCGATCTTTGGAGAAAATTGAACCGGTTAGACCATATATAGATGTCTTATCCACTAAATCAATGGTCTCTTCAAATTTCTTATGATCATAAACATAAATAGTAAGAACAGGTCCAAAAAGCTCATCCACCATGGTAACATAGTTGGGATTTGTGGTTAAGATAACGGTAGGCTCAATAAAATAACCGTTGGTTTTATCACATTTCCCTCCAAAAATAACTTCTGCATCTTTATCCTTCTTTGCTCTTTCAATATAACCTGCTATTTTATCAAACGACACCTCGTCAATAACAGCATTCACAAAGTTCGATAGATCTTCAACTGGTCCCATTTTAATGGTATCCAAATCGCATTTAATCTCAGCGCGTACTTTTTCCCACATTGTATTAGGAATATAAGCACGTGATGCAGCCGAGCATTTTTGACCTTGATATTCGAAAGCTCCACGCGTTAATGCAGTTGCTACTTGTACTGGGTCAGCTGACTCATGCACTAAAACAAAGTTTTTGCCGCCTGTTTCACCCACAATTCGTGGATATGATTTATAGTTAGAAATGTTATTTCCAATTTCTTTCCAAATACTTTGGAACACCTCTGTAGATCCTGTATAGTGTATTCCCGCAAAATCTGGGTGATGGAAAATTACTTTTCCTGCTTCAGGACCGGAGACAAATACAAGGTTAATAACTCCGTCGGGCAATCCGGCCTCTAGGAATATATCCATAATAATTCGAGCCGAATAAATTTGAGCATTCGATGCTTTCCATACTACGGTATTTCCCATCAATGCAGGTGCTGATGGTAGATTTCCAGCAATGGCTGTAAAATTAAATGGAGTAAGCGCAAATACAAATCCTTCTAAGGCTCTGTTTTCAACTCGATTCCAATTAACATTATCGGATTGTGGTTGCTCGGCATAAATCTCCGTCAAATACTCCACATTGAATCGTAAGAAATCGGCTAGTTCACATGCTGAATCGATTTCAGCTTGGTGCGCCGATTTTGATTGACAAAGCATTGTTGCTGCATTTAATCTTGCTCTATACGGCCCAGCAATCATAGCTGCCGCTTTTAAAAAGATGGTGGCTCTTTGCTGCCATGGCATGGCCGACCATTTGCTTTTTGCCGCAAGTGCTGCTTCAATAGCTTGTGTAACATGACTAGCATTTCCCCGATTAAAATGTCCTAAGAGATGCTTAATATCGTGTGGTGGATGAATCTCTACTTTTTTATCGGTAAAAATCTCTTTACCGTTGATAATCATGGGAATATCAACAACAGTAGATCGTGCTGAATTAAGTTCTTTAATTAACGCTTCACGCTCAGGTGAGCCCTTTCTGTATGCATAAACCGGTTCGTTCACAGCCGGTGGAGCAAAATACATGTTTTTCTGCATAATTTATATTATAATTTAAAGGTTGAAATTTACATCAATATTTACCCTCTACTTGCAAACATATGAATATCGAAGGGAACTTCAAAAGACTTTTATCAGTTTTTTTTACTGATTTCTGAAATAAGAGGGGGAAATCTTGAAAAGAGATTCAATTTCACCAATTATTAGAAAGTCCAAAAACTGGAAAGAGGGGAAAGAGACCCAAGTTGTTTTCAATTACAGCAGAAGTGTATCTATACAGAAATAACAATTCTTAACAATTCATCTACACGCAGGTATTTTACATGTTAAGAATGACCCCTTTTCAAAAAAATGCGAATGAAACAAAAGGTAGTTTCAGCTTGGTTAGTGATTTCTTTTTACTCTTTCCCAGTGACTTGCTCCGCTTTTTTAAGACTCAATTCGGCCATAATATTATCATACATTTTGGAAAAGTCGTCCAAGTCGTCGCTATATTTCTGCAATGAATTGTCGAATCGTAGTTTCGAAACGTTGTGCTTTTTTAACAAATCAGCATAGTAGGAGGGAATCTGATTGGGTTGTATTTTTCGATGATTAACGGCTTGGAGCAAAATAGCATCGGTAATATGAATGTCCACCATAAGCATTATCATGCTATCGCGTGGTATAATTTTGTCATCGGAACTCAATGTCTCTTGACTACTACAAGCTACAAATACTAATAACGAGGCAAATATGATGATTCGTGATTTCATACACTTTAACAATTCAATGTTGGATTGTATTTATGGTTCACCGAAATAAAGTGAGCTTATCTGATTTTTCTTAAACTGCCTCCCGATTGCTTAATGCGATTAAATTTAACACCAATCATAACTTCGTGACTACCACCACCAAAATTACGCAATTTACTAATCATAATATCATATGAATATCCAATGTAGAGCATATCTTGATAATTATAACCCCCCATTAATCCAATGGCATCACCGGTACGCCAAGAGATTCCTCCCCAGGCCATTTTTCGCCATATTCCTTTCACATTCAAATCCATTTGCATGGGGGCTGCACGAACAATTTTAAACAACGTTGCGCCTTCAATGTCGATATCGCGATTTATATTGTACCGATATCCTCCAGTAATAAATATGTGATTGTTTAGCTTCGCCATTACCTTATCTTGATACTCCTCAATTACTTCAAGTTTGTTGCCAAAAAGCTGATTCATACTTACACCAAAATAGAACTGAGAATTATAAGCATAAACGCCTAAGCTAGCATCGGGCATAAATTTAACATACGTTTCACCATGAATATTTGCAGCGGGCTCCTCGTCAGCAAAACGTAGAGCCGACATGTCAATTTTAAACTGTTTCATACCAAAAAACGTTCCCATAGACAGCCGTATATCTTTATAAATAAGGATATTGTAGGCATAGGATCCATAAACCCCCAATTGATTGGTTGGTCCGGTTACGTCGCTGTAAATAAATCCACCATAGCCCATGGGCATTGATTTATGGGGTCCGTATGCGCTTAACAAATACGTTCTTGGAGCATCTTTAATTCCCGCCCATTGGTATCGGTAATTGGTTCTGACCTGATAATAGTCATGAATACCACCAATTGCTGGATTGAACACGTAATCGTTAAAGGTGTACTGCGAGATTTGATACATTTGCTGTGCGTTGACTTTCTGAAATCCCAAGGCTGCAATTGCTATAAAAATAATTCCTAAACGTTTCATCGCTTTTAAATTTTTCGGTTGTGGTATATATTTGATTGTTGGTGTTGTTGCAGTTCTCTGCAACAACACTAACGCTCATGACTATCGTATAATTGTTACTGGTCCTGATGTCTTCTTAGATCCTGTATCCGTTTTATATTCAATGACGTAATAATAGGTTCCAACAGGAAGATCCTTTCCTTTTTTGTTTGTTCCATCCCATTGACCTTGTGGATCGGTTGACTCAAACACTTTCTGTCCCCATCGGTTAAATATAATCACATTAACAGATGCAAATTGAGTGAATCCTTCCAGTTTCCAGGTATCGTTGGATCCATCGCCGTTTGGTGAGAATGCGTTTGGTGGGTTAAATTCACCAAGTACACGTACTAAGGCAGAATCAGTTGAGATACAATAGTGCTCGCGAGTTGGATAGGCTTTGGTACTTGCCGTTACTTTGTAAAAAGTACTATCGATGGGTCGTACAATAATTGCTCTACCATCTTCACTAGTTTCAACTATACTGTTTGTCTGCTCTAGTCCTTGTACGGTAGTGTATAATGTTTCACTCCAAGTATATGACGTTGAATCCGTAACCTTTTCGTCCACTCTTACGATAGCTTTGTTATCGACAAAGATTGAGCTTAACGGTTCATTTCCTATGAAGCCACCCAAAGTAAAATCTTGTTTGAAAGCTGCAACCGCAACTTCTGGAATATCGAATGCTCTCACATGTAAAGAGTCAATATTTGAGCAACCATTAGAATATACAGTAACATTTATTATGTTTTCGGCACTATTTTGCCTTGCTACGGTGTAATAC
>Ga0265295_1006602_pt1 | contig 13937 bp, 10 predicted proteins | sample Munlansysbiofilm_FD_192503 | JGI IMG/M metagenome (GOLD analysis project Ga0265295, IMG submission 192503) | Leachate microbial communities from a municipal landfill in Southern Ontario, Canada - Methane capture system biofilm | ecosystem: Engineered > Solid waste > Landfill > Unclassified ... | reverse complement strand
CCACTTCGGTGCAGTGCTTGCCCTGCACGATCTGTGCGCCAGGGCCGGGGCCACCTACCTGGAGGCACCGGTGTTGGGCAGTGTCGTGCCCGCCGCTCATGGCAGCCTGACCGTGCTGGTCAGCGGCTCCAAGGCGGGTTTCGACCGCGCCGAACCGGTGCTGCGCCAGCTCGGTACGCACCTCTTCCACCTGGAGGTGCCCGGCCTGGCCACCCGGATGAAGCTGGTCAACAACCTGGTGCTGGCCGGCCTCATGGCCCAGATCGCCGAGGCCACCGCCTTTGCCGAGGCGGCCGGTATGGACCGGACTACGGCGCTCGACATCCTCGCGGCGGGCGCCGGCCAGTCGATGGTGCTCAACGCCAAGCGGGCCAAACTGGAGAGCGGCGACTTCTCGCCCCATTTCACCAACAGCCTGATCTACAAAGACCTGCATTGCCTGCAGGATCTGGCCTACCACGAGCGGCGACCGCTCTACACCGGCGCAATGACCAGGGAACTGTTCGCCCGCGCTGTGGCCGAGGGCATGGAGGCGCTTGACTTCTCCTCGGTCTACCGGCTGTTCAGTCGGCGGTAAACAGCCGGGAACATTCCGGCTGGCCGGTCCCGGACATCCGTTGCCACCTCCTGCCCACATTGTTATTTTATAATTGTTAGGGGCCAAGCAACGATGCCGTGCCTGGCCGCGACCGCAACGCAGTTCTCGGGAGAGGTGGAACCATGAAAAAACGACTCATTGCCGGTGTTGCGCTCAGTCTGTTCGCCCTGAGCCTGTACCCCGCGACCGGTATGGCCTGGCACCATCCGCCGCGCCCCTACTACCACCACCACGGCCACGGTGACGACTGGGTGTGGGGGCTGACCGGCCTGCTGATCGGCGGCGCGCTGGTCGCCGCGGCCACCCAGCCGGTGGTCTATGCGGCCCCGCCGCCCGTGGCCGCCTACCCGCCGTACTCCTCCTACGGGCCACCCGCGCAGGGCCGGGTGTACAGCTACCCGCCAGCCGTGCCGCCGGGACTGTGCCGCTGGGAGCGGTACGTGCTCGACAGCCAGGGTCGGGCCCTGCTCGACGCATACGGCCAGCCGATCAGGGAATACACCATCGGCTCCTGCCAGTACCCGCCCTACTGAACCGGCATCAACCGCGCCGGAAACCTTCGGGCCAGGGAACCACGCGCCCCTGGCCCCGGAGTTTCTTCCAGGACCATCACCGTGGCTGGGTGAACCCAGCCGCTCACTTCCCTTTCGTCCCAGCGGGGCGGCGCTGTTGCCCCGCCTGAAAGGAGTTGACTTCCAACCTGCCGTTTCGTATAAGTTTTTCTCATGCGCTGCCGGCAGATGGAGCGCGTCCGGAGCGGTGCCCGCCGCACCGGCGCCTCATCTGCCGAAACAATTCTCTCTCGCCCCGGCAGGACTCCATGCAGAAATCCACCCTCCTTGCCCTGATTTACGCCCTGTTCCTGTTGCTACTGTGCACCGACCTGGCGCTCTTTACCTTTGCCCGGGAATGGCACGTCCGCTTTATCGCCGGTGAAGACCGGGCCACCGAGTGGCTTACCTTCACCTTTTTCCTTGGCGCGGCCCTGGCCGGAGTGCGCATCGTCCGCAAACACAGCGCCCGCATGGACCGCCGGGTCCTGTGCATCCTGCTCGGCCTGTCCGTCTTCTACCTGGTCTGCGCCGGCGAGGAGATCAGCTGGGGCCAGCGTGTGTTCGGCTTTGCCACGCCCGAGGCCATTATCGAGCACAACCAGCAGCAGGAGTTCAACATCCACAACCTCAAACTGCCGGTCCTCCACCCCCGCGACATCTTCGGCCTGTACGTGTACCTCTACGGCATCGCCCTGCCACTCTTGATCGGCTGGCGCTCCCGCGCACGCAGCCAGAACTGGCAGGGCTGGGTATTCCATCCGGGCATTGCCGGCTGCTTTCTCTTTGCCGAGGCGGTGAATGCCGTGCGGGACCCGCTCTGCCAGTTTCTCACGGGCCGGATCGAGCCGGCGCTGCAGACCGCGGCCTGCAATCACATCGAGGAGTCGGTGGAGATGTATTGGGCGCTGGCGGCCCTGTGCGGGACCCTGCTGCTGCACCGGTTCTGGCGCGAGTCCGCCCGCCGGCCGCGACGGCTCTGAGCCGAGGACCGCGCGTCGCTCACCACCCTTCCTGGTGGACGCAGGCCGGATTGTAGCGGGTGCGGGGTTCGCGCTGCTGGGCCGGCCAACCCTGGGCGATGCCGGCCACCGGAATGACCTGCTCCGGCAGGCTGAACTGGGCGCTCACGGCGGCCATCCGCTCCGGTCGCGGGTGGATACCCAGCCAGCAGGCGCCGAGGCCAAGGACGCTGGCGGCGACGAGGATATTCTCCACGGCCGCGCTCACGTCCTGCAGCAGGAAGGACAGCTCCCGGTCGTGGGCCTTGTCCAGGTCACCGCAGACCACCAGGGCGGCCGGCGCCTGTTTGAGCATCTGCCCGTTGGGCAGGGCGATGGCCAGTTGGTCGAGGCTGGCGCGGGAGCACAGCACGATGAAATGCCATGGGTCCCTGGCCACCGCCGAGGGCGCGGCCATGCCCGCTTCGAGCAGGTCGGTGAGCAGACTGTCCGGGACGGGCTGATCGGTGTAGGCGCGGATGCTGCGCCGGGAAAAGAGGACCTCGAGTTTCGCATGCATGGGGACCTCCAGGCTCATGTTGACTGCGTACACCGGCAGTATAGCGGTACCGGTCGCCCTGTCAATCCGCTCGGCCGGTGCCGAACAGCGATCGGCCCGGAAAGGGCTGAGGTATCAAGGATCTCCTGACAATTTCGTTTACCCTGCCCCCCTGCTGTGGTAGATTGTCTAGGCATTGCAGGCTCACCCCATCAACCAACCCGACGGGAACAATACAGCATGTATTTTCAGGATATTATCGCCACACTGAACAGCTATTGGGCCTCCGCGGGCTGCGTGGTCCTGCAGCCCTACGACATGGAGGTGGGCGCCGGAACCTTCCACCCCGCCACCCTGCTCCGCGCCCTCGGCCCGGAACCGTGGAAGGCCGCCTACGTCCAGCCCAGCCGCCGGCCCACGGACGGCCGCTACGGCGAAAACCCCAACCGGCTGCAGCACTACTACCAGTACCAGGTGGTTATCAAACCCTCGCCCCAGGATGTGCAGGCCATGTACCTGGAGAGCCTGCGGCGGTTCGGCCTCGACCTGCTCGAGCACGACATCCGCTTCGTCGAGGATGACTGGGAATCCCCCACCCTGGGTGCCTGGGGACTGGGCTGGGAGGTCTGGCTCGACGGCATGGAGATCACCCAGTTCACCTACTTCCAGCAGGCCGGCTCGGTGGACCTCAAGCCGATCACCGTGGAAATCACCTACGGCTTGGAACGGATCGCCATGTACCTGCAGAAGGTCGATTCAGTCTACGACATCGCCTGGAACGAGACCGTCACCTACGGCCAGATCTTCCACCAGGCCGAAAAGGAGTTCTCCGCCTTCAACTTCGAGGAGGCCAACGTCGCCGACCTGACCGCCTTCTTCGACACCTGGGAGCGCGAGGCGCTCAAACTGGTGGAAAAAGACCTGATCCTGCCGGGCTACGACTACTGCCTGAAGTGCTCGCACACCTTTAACCTGCTCGACGCGCGCAAGGCCATCAGCGTCGCCGAGCGGACCCGCTACATCGGCCGCATCCGCAATATCGCCCGCCAGGTGGCGCAGCGCTACGTGCAGCAGCGCGAGGCCATGGGCCACCCGCTGCTTGCCTGAGATTTGCGGAAGGACTTGACCCGAGCGCGAACAGGACGACGTTCACAGCCATGGGCAGAATCAGGCAGGGTCAACACGACCCTGCCTTTTTTGGTGCTGCTGCGCGGGAAAAGGCATAGACGGCGTGCAGGGGCAGCGATCGGCGGCAAGCGTTGACCCGTTTATTTTTGTGGAGCCTGGCCGTGGAAAGTGTTCGGCAAAGCCGAAAAAAGATGCTAGATAGGGAAACTTTTCGCGAAGGTGGAACAGGAAGCGGAACAACGAAAAAACGGAATGATATGGCGGAAGTGCATGGGAATCGAACCCACCTGCCGGGCTCTTCACCCGGCACACCGGATTTGAAGTCCGGGAGAGCCACCAGTGCCCTTTCCACTTCCGTAGCGGCTTCCTTTTCTAATAGTTATTGACCCAAAAAACAACTTTAATATATAGTGCCGCAAACCGTGCGACACCGTCCGTCCCCACGAAGACAAACCACTGAAAAAACGATGGATTGCCAACAACTCATACGTCTTATCAAGGACTGGTATCTGCGTGTCAAGCAGGAAACCATGGCCCCGGCCCGCATGATGCAGTTCGTCGACCAGCATGTGAAGACCTGCCCGATCTGCAAACACGACCTGATCCTTCCCGAGGAGATCGAAAAGATCAGGGAATACATCCTCCCCGAAGCCAAAATTCCCAAGGCGGTCCGTTCGCCCGACGACAGCTTCACCCCCGAGATCTCCACCGACGACGCGGAAGAGTTCGAGGAAGAGGATGAGTTCGCCGAGGAGAGCGACGAGGACTCCCTGGACGAGGAAGCGGAGGACGATCTGGACGGTGACGACATTATCTGAGGAGTCCGCCCGCCCTCTGAGCGGATCAATCCCACCACAGCCCCGCCCATCCAATCGGCCGGCCCGTGCACCACGGACCGGCCGTTCCTGTTTGCGCCCCTCGCCTTACCCTCTCGCTCCCGGCGGTTGTTTCCGCGCACAAAAAAACGGAGAGGACCGGGGCTAACCCGGTCCTCTCCGTTTCAACCGTGCCGGTGGTGCAGGCCAGCGCTGCTCCCCCACCCCGCGGACGCGGCTCAGTACAGATCGAATTTTTTCAGCAGGCTGACGGCCACCAGCAGCGAAACCGCCAGCAGGGCCACCCAGGTCGCCAGTAGAATGATGCTCATCATGTCGTCCTCCTTCCGGCGGTGCCGGAAGCAATGGTTATTCGCCGGTCAGGTCCTGACCGCCCGCCTCAATAGGCCGTCCGGTCGCCGGTGTCCTCGATTGTGATCTTGTTTCTGCTCATGGCCCACCAGACATAGGCGACGTAGGCGAGCACAAAGGGAATGCCGAGCGCCACATAGGTCATGATCTTCAGGGTATAGGGACTCGACGAGGCGTTGTAGATGGTCAGACTGGATTGCAGGTCGGCCTTGGAGGGATAAAAGGCGGTCATATTGTAGGCCGGCAGGAGCAGCACCGTCAACCCGACCAGCACGGTGCCCAGGCCGCCGTACCAGATGCCGCCGGTCTCGGTGGTGCGGGCGGTCTTCCACACGCCGGTGACGACCAGGACGAGGCCGCCGACGAGCAGCAGGATCAGCCAGGGGTTGGCCACCAGGTTGCGCAGGAATTTGAAGCTGACGATCTCCACGGTGCCCGCGTCGTCGACGATGCCGTAGCCCCGCATGAACAGCAGCGAGCCGAGGATGAGGAGCAGAAACGGCAGGGAGATGAGGAAATTCTGCCAGCAGGCAGAGCGCAAACGGTTCCCCATGTCTGCGGCCTCGTTCAGGTCGATGTTGTTCACCAGGAACATGGCGCCCAGCGTGCGTGCGTTAAACACCAGAAACAGCCCGAGGGCGATGTTGAAGATGCTCGACACCGACGGGCTGAGCGCCGCTTCCAGGCCGCGATAGGGGTGGGTCCAGGTGACGAAGTTGTTGCTGTCAAGCTGGAAGTTGGCGCCGGTGTAGAAGGTGCCCACCGCCGCGCCGATGAGCAGGATGCCGACTGTGCCGTTGATGAGCAGGAACCCTTCGTAGACCAGGCTGCCGAACACGTTCCACGGCTTGCTCCGGAACTCGTAGCTGACCGCCTGGACGATGAAGGAGAACAGGATGAGGATCCACACCCAGTAGGCGCCGCCGAACGAGGTCGAGTAGAACTTGGGAAACGAGGCGAACAGGGCGCCGCCGAACAGCACCAGTGTGGTGAAGGTCATCTCCCATTTCCGGCCCAGCGAATTGATCACCAGGCTCTTTTCCGTCTTGGTTCGGGCCACCTGCCAGAGCAGGGTCTGGCCGCCCTGGACAAAGGTGAGGAACAGGAACAGGGCACCGACCACGGAGCAAAGCAGCCACCAGAGACGCTGCAGGGTGGCGTAATCGAGGTTCTCTATCATCTCAGTTTTCCTCCGGTCCGATGCTGATCTGTTTCACCATGATGCTGATCTCGGCGATGAGCAGCAGGGTGAAAAGGGCGAGAAACATGTAGAAGGTGGTCTGCACGGTTCCCGTGGTCAGGTTGGTGCGTGCGACCGTCACCGGCAGGAGCCCCTGGATGGCCCAGGGCTGCCGTCCCACCTCGGCCACCACCCAGCCCGCCTGGGAGGCGATCAGGCCGAGGAAATAGGTGATCGTGCCGAAGCCGAGCAGCCATTTCCTGTCCGCCAGGGTGCCTTTTTTGGCGAAGTAGAGGTAGGCGAGGAAGATGAGCGGGAACAGCGTGCCCAGACCGACCATGATATGGAAGGCGTAGAAGGACAGGGCAACCGGCGGCACGGCGTCCTCGGGCCGCTGTAGGTAGCCGTAGCCGAGGAACTCCTTGTACTGGTTGAAGCTGGCGAGATGGGTCTCGGCCGCCACCTGGTCGCCACCCTTCCGAGCCTCCTTGTAGGCCTCCAGACTGGCCACCGCCTTCCTGCCGCGATCCATCTTCTGCACCGCGCCGAGCAGGTTCTGCTCCGGGTTGCCGTAGACCAGGTCGCGCATGCCCGGCACGTACGAGTCGAGGGAGCGGTTGGCCATCAGCCCGAGCAGGTAGGGCATGTGGAGGTTGAAGCCGAGGAAGGGCTCACGGGTGTCGTAGACCTTCTTTTCCGGGTTGACGATGCCAAAGGCGACCAGGCCGGCGTTCTGCTCGCCCTCCCACAGCCCCTCGAAGGCGGCCAGCTTCATCGGCTGCACCTGGGCCACCTCGTAGGCCGATTCGTCACCGTTGAAGACCGTGAACACCGAGGCCAAGAGGCCGAGCGTGGCGGCGACAACGATGGACCGTTTGGCCAGGAGCACGTGCCGGCCGCGCAGCAGGTACCAGCTCGAGATGGAAATGACGAACAGCGCGCCCAGCAGCATGGAGGAACTGGTCGCATGGGTGAACTTGTTCACCGCGTAGGGCGAGAAGGCGACCTCGAGGAAACTCTGCATCTCGAAGCGGGCGGTCTCGGGATTGAAGGCCTGACCGACCGGGTACTGCATCCAGGCATTGGCCACCAGGATCCACACCGCCGACAGGCTGGAGCCGACCGCCACCATCCAGGTGGCAAACAGGTGGAACCCCTTGGACACGCGGTTCCAGCCGAAGAACATGACCGCGAAGAAGGTGGCCTCGAGGAAGAAGGCGAAGATGCCCTCGATGGCGAGCGGCGCGCCGAAGATATCGCCGACCATCCACGAGTAGTTGGCCCAGTTGGTGCCGAACTGGAATTCCAGGATGAGCCCGGTGGCCACGCCGATGGCGAAGTTGACACCGAACAACTTCATCCAGAACTTGGTCAGCCGCTTCCACTCCTCGTTGCCGGTGCGCACGTAGATGGTGTGGTAGAACGCGAGCAGCCAGGAGAGCCCCAGGGTCAGCGGCACGAAGATCCAGTGGTACATGGCGGTCAGGGCGAACTGGCCCCTGGCCCAGTTGACCATGCCGAGGTCCAAATTTTCGATCATAATCATTCTCCTTGTGCGTGGTTGCGGGAACCCTGGGTGGACGGGGTCAGCTGTTCGAGCACATAGTCGGCCCGCGGCCGGTCGTCGCTGAACTCGGTTGCCAGAAAATCAGGAAAGAAGAAAAATTTCAAGACAGCAAACATGACAAACAGCTTAATGAAGATGATTTTCCACAAGGTGCGCCCCACGGTCATCTGCCGGAAGCCGTCACGGTAAAACCGGTAGATGCGGACAGGGAGGGCGGCCCGGCGGTCCTTTCGGTCTACCATGGCGCGGCTCACCGGGCGACGGAGGGAAGCGGGGATCGGTCCGCCGGTCCGGATGGGGCCGGCAGCGGCCGGCACGACGGCCGGCGGGCAGGCGCCGGGCCGAGCCCGGAACGGGTCGGTCGGCAGGTGACGCATGTGGCAGTCCTGGTCCATCGCATCGTGCAACCTACAAAGGGAGAGAAAAACGACGAAATTCTATTTTATGCCATATCGCCTCGGCTGCCAACCGGAAAGAGCCACCGGTGCCACACACTGTCCCGACCGGAAACCGATGCGGGACGCGGGCCGGCCTCAAGCGGTCGGTGAGCGGCCTTCCTTCTGGAGCATCCGTTCCCGCGTCCGACCCATCTCGGCCATGTCCTGCAGGTAGCGGTCCGCCTGGTCGAGGTAGAAGGACAGGGCCCGGGCGAAGTTCTTGCCGACCAGCCCGTCGACGAACATCTGGCTGATGTGCCGCTGCCGCTTGAGCACCAGCTGCGAGCGATAGAAGATCAGCCACTCCTCGGTGGACATGGCGGCGATGGTCTGCTGCAGCGCCTTGCGCGCCCGCGGCTGGTACATCCAGATGTACATCAGATCGAGCGCGTTGACGATGAACACCTTGCGCAGGTCCCGGGCCTCGTCGCGGATGGCCGCCATGAGGGCCTTGGGCGACTGGAGCAGGTCGAGCACGTCCTCTTCGGGCAGGAGCACGTCGAGCCGGGCGAACACCGCGAACATCTGGCTGATCTTGGTGCGGTAGTCGGCCAGGCGGATGCGGATGTTGTTCTGCCGGTCGGCCAGCCCCTCGATCACACCGGCGACGCAGTCCGAGGCGAACTTGGAGATCACCGCCGCCCACTTCTGCAACTCCTCCTCCACCCCGGGCACCATGGCCAAGTGCAGCACCGAGGCCAGGGCCGCGTTGCAGGCGATGGCCAGCGGGATGGACAGCAACGAGCGGAACAGGTTGCCCACCGCGGCGCTGCGCGGCAGGCCGCGGAGCATGTTGTGGGTGAAGATATACAGGCCGTTGGCCAACGCCATGTACGAATAGAGCAACACCGGGCTGGTCGAAGTGGTGATGCCCAGCTGCCCCTGGAGCAGCACCGTCTTCACCAGGTAGTCGAGCAGGGGCACGGAAAAGCCGGTGTAGAAAAGCGAATCGGCGATCCGGCTCCAACTGACCAGCGAATTCCACAAGAGGAGCGGCGACCGCTTGAAACCGCCGCCGCCGAGTACGGACTGGATGATGTTGCGCACCCCGGTGATGCCGAACCAGAGAAAGGCGCCCAGGTAGGCCAGCACCCACCAGTCCTTGGTGAGGCTGAAGGTGAGGAAGGCGGGGATGAAGCCGGCCACCACCTTGAGGATGTTGAGCAGATGGGTGTTGCAGTAGCGGATTGGCCGGTCGATGCGCTCGCCGTTGCCCTCCCGGGACGGGTGGAGTTCGATCTCCGGGGTGCGGCGGACACCGCCCAGGGTGACGATGTTGCCCTCCGTGCCCGGGTGGATGACGAATCGGTCGAGACTCCAGTCGTGCCAGCGGCTGCCGCCGGCGAAGCCCGGCAGTCGGCCGAACAGCCGGCGGACCCACAGTGGCCCGGCGGAGGCGCCCAGGCGCACGTGGCGATGGCTGATCATCCGCGCCGTCACCGGCACGAGGCGGGGCTGCTCCTCGCGGTGGTCGCGCAGCACCTCGCGACAGGCGCACCTGGGCAGGGTGTCGAGCACCACCAGCCCCATGCCGTGCTGCTGCTGCGACTGGCCGGTGGAGCCGGAGCCGATGCGCGAGCCAAGGTAGCGCTTGTTGTAGTAGTCGTGAAAGGTCCCGATATGCGTCAGGATGTCGAGCAGGGCCTCCTTGCGCGCATCCATGGAGGCCAGTTCCGCCTGCAGACGATCCTGCTCCTCGGGCGTGCAGCCCCGGCCGCGACCCTGCTCGCATTTTCTGGCGGCGATTTCCCGGCTGCGCTCGTACTCCCAGATAATCGAGCGGATCGCCCGCTTCAGGGTGATGACGTTATCCTCGTTGAGCGCCTTCTGCAGCATGTTGATCAGCTGGTAGTTGCGCGTCGGACTGGTGATGTCCACCGCGTCGCCGGCAAAGCCGCTGGTCCGTTCCGCAGCCTGGGCGGTCATGCCGTGGCCCGCGTCCTTGAGGTTGAAGGCCTCGATGTGAGTGATGCGGCCCTCGCAGAGGTAGAGCAGCTCCAGGGTGTCCTGGATGGTCAAATTGCTCAGGTTGAGGGTGAAGCGGGAACCCGAGTGCATGCCCGCGAGCCGGCCGAGCAGGGCCGGCGGCTCGACGTGGAGCAGCGGCGGCATGCCCTCGTCGTGCGGCACGGTGGGGTCGTGCAGGCCCGGGTTGCAGCAGGGCTGCAGGAAGCGGCCGATGATCGTCTCCAGGCTGAGGCGTTCCATCCTGCTGGCGCAGGCGGCCAGCTCAGCTTCCCGCCGGGCGGTATCGTGCGGGTGGGCCGCGTGAATCCGCTCCACCTCGGCCTCGAGCAGGGTCCGGCACCCGTCCTGGATGTACTTGGCGAGATGGAGCAGGGACGGCTGGCCGGTGCCCACGTAGCGGAGGAAGTCGGCCTCGTCCAACTCCCGGCTGCTCACCCCCAGTTCGCCGTCGAGCACCGGCCGGTGGCGCCGGTTGAACTCGCCGAGCGCCGCGAGCACGTAGCGCTGCTGGTAGCGGGACACCTCCCGCCCCTCCTCAAGGAGCGCCCTCACCGGGGCCTCACCAAGGAAGCGGAGCAGGTCGTGGTTGTCGAAGAACCCCTCCAGTTCCCAGACGAAGCGGACAAACTTGCCGCGGAATTGCGACCACAGCTCGATGCCGATGCGCACGTGGATGTCGAGGATGGAGCCGGCCTCGAGCAGCTCCGCCACCACCTCCTCGTCGACATGGTTGTAGTAGACCACGGTCAGCTTGCGGATGCCCTTGATCCAGGCGTCCATGAGCAGGTGGGTGGGCGACTTGCGGCCCTTGGTGTTGGCGTCGTGGACGTGGTCGTCGAAGGCGAACTGGTTCCACGCCTCCGGCATCTCCAGCAGGTGATGCCGGCGCAGCTCCGCCTTGACCAGCCGCGGCTTGCCGGTGTAGACCATGCGGAAGTCGTGGGCCAGCTTGAGCTGGCGCAATTCGTTGCCCCGGCTGCGCACCAGCTCCTTCATGATCTGCATGAGCACCCGGGCGGTGTTCTTCTGGAAATACGTGGTGGAGGAGCTGAACACCTCGTCGCGCAGGCTGCGCAGGGCGACGATGCGGTCCTGCGCCTTGCCGGCCTCGAGCGAACCGAGCAGGCCGACGATGGCGTAGGCGATGCGCAGCCCGCTGGATGCGGCCATCTCCTTGATGCCACGGGGATGCATGTATGGCGCCAGGAGTGAACTGAGCGACTGCGGCCGGCTCCCCCGCTTGAGCACGTCGTTGACGATGGCGAGCAGCTTGTAGTCGTTGGCGTCGAAAAACAGCCGCGGGGCCTTTCTTTTCATGGGGGAACCGCTCCATCGCCCGGGTTGGTCGGCAACCGGCGCCGGGCCGGCCGCCGCTGTCCTCATCGGCACCCTGCCCTGCCGTCCGGTCAGTGTAGCCCACCCCCCGGCAAACTCAATGACTTTTGCCGCTCCGGCCCGGATCGGGACGATAATCCGGCCACAATTCAGCCTTGGCTTCTTGACAAAGCCACCCCCATCGGGGACTCTGGGAACATTTCCCGCGCGCGGCCGGTCGCGGCGCCCGGACCGGCCGCGTGGCAACAGACCCACATACCCGCCTCTCTTCCCCACAACGAAACCACGCCTATGCTCACCAACCTGCAGATCGTGCGCGCCCGGATCGCGGCGCTCTTTCGCAAAACCTGGGTCCGGGTGCTCACCGCCTTGGCCCTGTGTATCGTCCTGTTCACGCTGCTGCTGCCCGTCGGTCTGCAAAAGGGACTGCAGCACTGGCTCGTCAAGAACGGCGCCGATGCCGCCCATGTCGGTACCTTCGCCGCCAACCTGTTCACCGGCCGCTTCGCCATACACGGCATGGAGGTCGAGCGCGAAGGGAAAAACGTGCTCAGCGACTCCCTGCTCGCCCTCGACCTGAACCTCGCCGCCCTCTTAAAAAAAAGGGTGCATGTGCGGCGGGCCGTCTACGAGAAGGCGACCCTCGACCTCGAACAGTTGGCCGACGGCCGCTGGCGCTACACCTCTTATGTGACCAGCCCGAGCACTGGCACGGTGGTGGTGGAGGAGAGCGCGACCACCGCCTCGCCCTGGACGGTGCTGGTCAACGAGATGCGCCTGACCGACTGCGTGGTCCACCTGAAAACCCCGGATGTGCAACTGCACCTGGCCATCGACTCGGCGGCGCTGGATGGGTTCAGCACCGCGTCCGGCGCCGAGGGCGCGATTTTCCGTTTCAAGGGGCGGGTCAACGACGCGCCGCTGGAGATCCACCTGGACCGGTTGCAGGTCGCGCCGCACCTGGACCTCGCCGGTACGCTCAGGCTCGCCGGCTTCGATCTCGGCCGCCTCGCCAAACTGCTTGCCCCGGCGGTGCAACCCTTCACCGGCACTGCCGGGGTCGACGGCCGACTGCGCTTAAGCCTGCCGGCTGAAGGGCCCCGGGCCGAATACGAGGGGAGCCTGGAACTGGGTGAAGTCGATATCGGTATGGCCGGCACGGCCATCGACGAAAAGAGCCTTGTCTGGCAGGGCAAGTTGAACTACACCGGCAGCGGCGTTGGCGGCGCGGTCAGCGTGGACGGCACCCTCGACGGCAAGGGGCTGGCCGTCAGCCTGGCCGAGTCCCCGGTCACTTTCACAACCGGCACCCTGCAGCTCAAGGGGCCGATCGAGGCCGCCTTCGGCGAGCGATTCAGCCTGACCAGCAAGGCCGACCTGACCATCGGCAAGGCCGACCTCGGCCTGTCCGCCGGCGCGCTCGCCATCGACACCACCGGCTGGACCGGCACGATCACCTGCGCGGCCGGGGAGAAAGCGGACGCCCCCATGCGCATCGTCACCGATGGCTCCTGGAAGACCGGGGGGCTCAATTTCAGCCAGACCGAACCGGGCTTCAGCGTCCGCCAGGGGGAGATCCGGCTCGACGGACGCAGCGAAACCACCCTGGGGCAGCAGGTCCAGGCCGATTTCGACGGCCGCATCCGCCTCGGTGACCTCGACCTGCGCCTGCCCGAACTGAGTGTTGCCGAGAAGGGGCTCAGCTGGCAGGGCACCATCGGCTACACCGACGCCAAAGAGCCGACCGTCAGCCTGAACGGCGCCCTCGACGGCCAGGGCTTGGCGCTCACCCGGGGGGCCACCGGCGGCGAGCCGCTGCTCCGCCTGGAGCAGTTCGCCACCTCCGGCATTTCGGCCATCACCGGCCAGCGGCTCACCGTCGAGCGACTCCAGACCAAAGACCTCGCCCTGCGTGTCGACGGCGATCTGCCGCTGACCGTGCAGGTGCCGGAGGTGGTGGTCGGCAAGGTGACGAGCGGCGATTTCCAGTCCTTTGCCGCCGGCTCGGTGAGCGTGCGCAACACCCGGATCGTGCCGCAGCAGGGCAAGGGCGAGATGGGCACGCTGGCCGGGCTGACCATCGAGCGCGCCCAGTACGCTGCTGACGGTCGGGTGAGCGCCGCCTCGGTGGGGCTCGAGGGCCTGCGCCTGCTGCCGGCCGCGACGAACGGGCAGGACCAGGGCGCGCTGCAGCTGGGCCGGGCCCGGCTCGCCGCGCCGGGCTGGGCCGCGGACCAGGGGCTGCACGCCCAATCGCTCGTCTTCACCGATCTCTTTGCCCGGCTCGTCCGCGAAAAAGACGGTGTCCTGCGGGCCAACAAGCAGCTGGCCGCCCTCAAGCCCGCCGCTCCCGCCAAGGGCGGGGGCAAGGCCAAAGCAGCGGCAGGGAAGGCCCCGGCCGCAGCGTCGACCGACGGTTCCGCCGCGGGCCAGGTGGCCATCACCACCGTGACCGTGGAGGGCGAAAGCGGCCTGCAGATCGAGGA
>Ga0265295_1006601_pt1 | contig 13938 bp, 12 predicted proteins | sample Munlansysbiofilm_FD_192503 | JGI IMG/M metagenome (GOLD analysis project Ga0265295, IMG submission 192503) | Leachate microbial communities from a municipal landfill in Southern Ontario, Canada - Methane capture system biofilm | ecosystem: Engineered > Solid waste > Landfill > Unclassified ... | reverse complement strand
CCGGAAGTTCATCCGGATCCTGTATTTTTTGTGCCTCAAATTGCTGGGGCACGTTTTTCGACCCAATGTTCAGTCGGTACAGGCTTGTGCCTGATGGACCGCTTTTAGAGTTTTTCAGGGCTGACTAAATATCAAGCTGGGCATACCTTTCTGCATAGTCGGCTGAAAGCTCACTTAGTGTATTACTTTTCCCGTTCAGTTCGTCTGTCCTGAGATTGCCGTCATATACTTTGGTAAGGGTTTGACGTAAACGCTTTTACGTGTTTAGAGACAGCTCTCTATGCATAAGATCATTTGATGACCCTTTTTTTTGCAGTAAACTCTAGCTTTGTAGAAAGCTAAAATCTGAGATTAAGATTGAATGAGTATGGAGTAGTGCTTCAATTTATAGTTTAGATTTTGAAATTTCCGGGAATAAAAAATAAAATTTATAAAATAACCTATTTTCAATGTATCTACTGGACAAAATTTTATCTACGTTTGTAGCCATATCTCCAATTAAATATTTGTGTGGAACTTTTGTTTATTTTAACATATTTTTTCCATTAGTTGGGTTAGTTCAGTTCTTTAGATTTAGAAACATCCCTTTTTTCTTTTTTCCAATAATAGCTTCGTGTTTTTTAAATCTGATTACCTGCATTTGGCACTTAGCCCCCGTAGAATCCTATCTTAGAGTTATTCAACTTATTTTGATAATTTATGGTGCAATATATGTATCGTCAAAAAGTAATGATTTTTTGCCTAGCTTAATATTGCGAGTTTTTTTTCCTGTTTTGGCTGTTGATTTTATGTGTTTCTTGTCATTTTATTTTTTAGAAAATGCAAGCCATACAAGAAATATATTTGGCTATGTTGTTCCTCGGTATGTTGGGCTTGCTGGAGATCCGAATTTTCAGGAATATTGTGTGCTGTTGCTGCAATGATCCTCTTTTCTTGTAGAAAAAAAGTTAATTTTTTTGTTGGGATGGTCATTGTTTTTATATCTTTGTTTACGTTTAGTCGCACTGTTTTAATTGTTTACTTTATTTTTTCTTTGGGAATGTTGATAAGGCAAGAGTTGCTTAAGATTTATTGTTGGTTTTTGTTGTTTCTGGTTTTCTTGTTTCCCGTCTCTTTATTTCTTGTAGATAGTTATGTTTCTATGGATGATAAAATATATTTAACTAAAATAACGTCGACCCGCTATCCTTTTTGGGTAGCTTACTGCACCCTAGGCATTCAGAGTCCTTTAGGGTGTGGTTATTTCAATAGTTTAGGAAACGCGCTGGATTTTATAGATATGGATTTATTATTGCACGAAGATTTGTCTGGATATGTTAATCAGGAGTTGATAAGAAAAGACGGGGTTCGTGCCGTTTTTATTGAGCAACATAGTTTGCAATTACAAGTTTTGAGTGATTTTGGAGTGGTAGGATATATGTCATTCTGGTGTTTAATTTTTGTTTTAGTATGGGCTTTGCTGCGGTCGAACGATAAGAGGGTATTAATTATTGTTTGTTCTTTAGTCGGTTATACGTTTATAAACGCAATGTCCGAATGGGCGTTGTGGTGCAGTGTCGGGTTTATTTGTTCTTTATTGCCTTTAAGATTTAGCTGGCGCGAGTTGAGATTTGGGCGCTCTTTATTATGATTCATGATATGATATCGACATATTTCTTTTTTTTATTAAAAATTTAAAATATCACGTTTATAAAATGATGAGTGGCTATGAATCAGTCAAATTCTGTCTCTATAGTGACAGTCTGTCTAAATTCAGAAAAAACTATTGAAAAAACTTTTAGTAGCGTTTGCTTGCAAGATTACCCTAATATTGAATATGTTGTTGTTGATGGCGATTCTGCTGACTCTACTGTAGATTTAATAAAAAAATGCTCTGCGGTTACTAAATGGATCAGTGAGCCGGATAATGGAATTTCTGACGCCTTCAATAAGGGAATTGCGCTCTCTAGTTGCGAATGGATTGGGATTATTAATGCTGATGACTGGTATGAGGTTGATGCAGTTAAATCAGCATTGATGCATGCGAACAATGCAGATATTATCCATGGTCCAGTTCGGTATTGGAAAAACGAGACTCCAATAGGGGTATATTATCCTAATCAAGCACGTCTTTGTTGGGAAATGTCGATCAATCATCCGTCGGTTTTTGTCCGGCGTTCAGTTTACGAGGCTCTTGGTGGATTCGACCCCTCGTACCGGTACGCAATGGATTATGAGTTCCTACTCCGCGCCCTAGCGGCTGGTTACCGTTTTTGTGCGGTAAGTGATGTGATTTTGGCGAATATGAGTACGGGGGGGGTGTCCGATTTGTGCTGGAGAAAGTCGATTCTTGAAGTTATGCGGGCTAAGGATAAACATTTTCCATCTTTTTTTCGAAACAGAATTTATTTTTTAATTCAGCTTGTTAGGGGGTATGCTCGTCGCTTTTTTGAGTTTTTGGGTATTGATAGTTTTGTTCGTTTTTTCAGAAATTATTTTTCTGTAATGCGTAAGTTATAGTGTTTAAATAGTTTGAGAGTTAATGTTAAGTATTGAATATGCGAATTTTATTTATCACTGCCCGCGCCGATTTTGGAGGAGGACCTGAGCACCTGTTGCAGTTGCTTAAACATCAACCCTCTGATGTCGAGTGCAGCGTTGCCTGTCCTGCTGACTACCCGTACTTTTGTCGTTACAGGTTCATTGTTGGTGATAGTAACCTGTTTGAGATACCACACCGTGCATTTTCGTGGTCTACATTGCTGTGTCTTAGAAAGCACTGCCGCGAGCGAAAGTACGATATTCTTCATGCTCATGGTAAAGGTGCAGGGTTGTATTCACGATTGTTAGCCTTGCTTTGTGGCATACCTGCTGTTCATACTTTTCATGGAGTACATCTGCAGGCATACGGACCGCTTAAACGACCATTGTACCGTCTTTACGAGCGATGCGCATCCCTGTTCACCCGAAGAGGAATAGCTGTTTCACAAGGAGAGCGAGTTGAAATTTTACGCCAAGGATTAATGCCAGATTCAAAACTCGCTGTTGTCGACAATGGAGTAGTGATCCCTATATGCGAGACTCTGCCGCCCGTGGGGCCGCCATGGACAGTGATTTCCTTTAGCAGGTTTGATATCCAGAAAAATAGCATGTTTGTTGCCGAAATAGCCCAGGAATTGCAGGTTCAAGGCCGTCTTGACGAATTTGTTTTCCATGTGGTTGGTGACGGAACTGACAGAGAGAAGTTGCTAGCTCTTGCCAGCGAATCAGGTTTTTCTGAAAATATCTTCTGCCCGGGGTCTACTCTTGCTCGACATGACATGTTTGCAGGTGCGCTTTGCTATCTCTCGACATCCAAATGGGAAGGTTTGCCTTTGGCTGTGCTGGAAGCTATGGCCCATGGTCTCCCTGTGGTAGCTACTGATGTCGTAGGCAATCGAGATGCCGTTTCCAGTGGCAAAACAGGCTTTTTGTATCCTGAAGGAGATGCAAAAAGTGCCGCAGCGTCATTGCTTTTCTTATCAGAGGATGTCGAACTGCGTACATCTATTGGAAAACGAGCGCGCAAATTCGTGAGTGAAGAGCATGATGTGCAGCGTATGGCTGAACGGACTTTTCAAATTCTTCGAGATGTATACCGAAATATTTAAAGTTATGGTATTCAATTTAAATTTTGAAAATTTATTCTTGGTAAGGCAAGTGTATTCTTAATCAGAAAATAGGGAATCTTCATTGAAAATTGCCATTATTCACTATTGGTTTATAGCCCAAAGAGGTGGCGAAAAAGTAGTAGAAGAGCTACGTAATCTTTATCCAGACGCAGATATCTACTCGCACGTTGTTGATCAAGACACTTTGCCTCAATGCGTGGCGACCCGCAAAATATTTACTTCGTTTATCGACAATCTACCTTTTTCAAAACGCTGGTACAAACACTATTTACCTCTTATGCCCTTGGCTTTGGAGCAATTCGATCTGCGTGGATATGATCTCGTTATTTCCAGCGAGTCCGGGCCGGCCAAAGGGGTACTGACATCCCCTGAGACCTTGCATATCTGCTACTGTCACACCCCCATGCGTTACGTCTGGGACATGTATCACGACTACATGTCGAATTCCGGCAGAATCAAAAGATTTTTCATGGCCCTCCTTCTTCATTACCTGCGCATTTGGGACAGGCTCAGCGCTGACAGGGTAGATCATTTCGTGGCCAATTCGGCGAATGTCGCGTGGCGGATCGCCAAGCATTATCGGCGTGACGCGGATGTTGTTTATCCTCCGGTAGCGGTGGATGACTTTTTCGTTTCGGAGCAGCAAGATGATTTTTATCTCCTGGTCGGGCAGTTGGTTGGTTACAAACGGGCCGATCTTGCAGTGAAGGCCTTCACTCTTTCTGGGAAACGCCTGATCATCATCGGTGAAGGTGAGGAAACGCGTTTTTTGCGTCAGATAGCTGGCAACAATGTCGAGTTTCTGGGTCGCCAGCCGTTTGAAGTATTGCGGGACCACTACTCTCGTTGCCAGGCGCTTGTTTTTCCAGGCGAGGAAGATTTTGGGATTGTGCCTCTTGAGGCCATGGCTTCGGGGCGCCCTGTCATTGCCTTTGGCAAGGGGGGGGCGTTGGAAACTGTTGTGGATGGAAAGACGGGTATCTTTTTTCATGAGCAGACCGAGGATGCTTTGCTGGAAGCTGTCGAACGATTTGAAGGCATGAAAAGTCATTTTCACCCCACCCAAATCCGGGCGCATGCGTGCGGTTTTGGGCCGGAGAGGTTCAGGTCTGAAATGGCTAGAATTATCGAGATTCAACTTCAGGCGCATGCACGCGCGATGGGGCGTTGGGATGTTCAAGCATAGAACTGAAGGAGTGGTTACGGGCGAGGATATAAAAGCGTACTTCCCGAAGCAGGGGCCGTTTGCGGGATTCAGGGTAACCGGGCTTTTGTTGTTTTCCGACAGCCTGGCCTTGTTGTTGGTCTGGTGCCTGAGTGTCGTCGGGAGATATGTTCTGGGCGGTTCCTTTAGTTTTGCTCTTTACTGGGACATGATTCCTTTTCTTCTTCTTTTCCCTGCCGCGTACGCAATTGCGGGGCTATATCCCGGAATTTTGCTCAGTCCGCCCGCTGAGCTTAAGAAAATTACTCAGTCGACTTCCGTAATTTTTTTGATTCTCCTTGGTGCCATATTTTTATCCAAACAAAGTGATCAATATTCGCGTGGGATTTTTGTCATGGCTTGGATTGGCGTTTTGGGCGTGGTGCCTTTTTTTCGGACAATGGTCCGGCGCAAGGTGGAAATTTGGAAACGGTGGGGGCACCCTGCGATTATTTTGGGCGCGGGCAGGACAGGAGAAGCTGTGGCCAAAGCGCTGGACCGTGAACACCGGTTGTGTTTGAGGCCGGTGGCATTTTTTGACGATGATCCCCGGAAACATGGCACTATCTGTAACGGAGTGCCGGTGATCGGTCCATTGGACGCTGCAAAGGGTGTGACCGAAGAGTGCAAAGGAGCCACTGCCATTGTGGCGATGCCTGGCGCGGGTCCGGCCAAGCTAGTTGAGGTACTGCAAGGGCCGGTTGCTGATTTCAGGCGATTGATCATAATTCCAGACTTGTTCGGGGCATCGTCGCTTTGGATTTCCGCCTTTGACATGGGCGGGATTCTGGGCCTTGAAGTGCATCAGAAGCTTCTTGACCCACGAAGGCAGTGGATCAAGCGAGGTGCGGAACTGGCGTTGATTTTTCTCTGCTCGCCGGTAATTTTGCTTCTTTCCGCAATCATTGCCGTGGTAATCAAGCTGGATTCCAAGGGGCCTGTCTTGTTTGGTCACAAACGGATCGGGCTCGGAGGGAAAGATATAACCATTTGGAAATTCAGAACCATGGTCCGCGATGCGGGCGTTGTCCTGGAAGAATGCCTACAGTCTGACCCTGCTTTGCGGGCTGAATGGGAAGAGAAGCATAAACTGACCTGCGATCCTCGCATCACACGGGTAGGGCATTTTCTGCGCAGAACCAGTCTGGATGAGTTGCCTCAGCTATGGAACGTGCTGTGCGGGGATCTGAGCCTGGTTGGACCAAGACCGATCGTTTGGGATGAGGTGGATAAGTATGAGGATGGCTTCGTCCTCTACAAGAAGGTAAAGCCCGGATTGACCGGGCTGTGGCAGGTATCCGGCAGAAGCGGCATCTCGTATGCCGAACGTGTTCGGCTGGATGCGTACTATGTTCGCAACTGGTCTGTTTGGCTCGATATTTATATTCTGCTCAAGACGCCTGGGGAAGTATTCCGTTGCCGGGGAGCATGTTGATTTTTTAGCGAATGGGCATTCTGTAGGAAGATTTTTTAAATTTTAGCAGCATCTACCTCTCAGCTTTCAGTTCGTTATTTCGCCATGTTAACAGACTGGCATACGCTGCCCCTATTGGAAAGAACAAAAATAAATCCCCTGTTTTGCTTTGAAATCGCACATCAAAAACTCCATACGCCAACATAAATACGATCGCGTACAATGCCAGGTACTCTTTGTTTCTTAGTGAAAGACATATGGCGTGTATAAACACCGCTAGGATGAAGCCACAGCCTATCAGGCCCCAGCCATGCAGGGCCGTTAGATAGGCGTTGTGCGGATGGGAGTACGCCTTTTTTTCAGTCTCATAACCGAGCCTGTCTCGCAACACGTCGGAATTTCTGTCGATGTATGCGGCATGAAACCTTTTAAAACCGCGCACCGAGTTGCCGACGAGGGGCGACTCCTTGAAGCCATCAATTGCCGCGATCCACATGGGCAACCTGTTTTTAAAATTCGGGTCGTTCAACGGGTCTTGAATCGTGCTGACGAGACGCTGCTGCTCTTTTTCCGGCATAAATGGCAGTGATGCAGCGCCTAGGGCCAAGCAGACGAGCAGAGCAGCTATGCCTTTTCTGCCGTACGTGAGAATGGAATACAGGCTCAGAGCCGCTAAAATGCCAAGGTATGTCGAACGGCCAACGGTCAGAACGATCATGAATCCAAGAACGGCAACAAGACCGTAACCTGTCCAACGCCATATTTTGTGTTCCGCAGGGAAGCACAGTAAAAGCAGGATGCCAAGAGAGGCCATCTCGCCCAAGACATTTGGATGCGAAAAGGAAAGCGTCAGACGGCCGGGGTACTTGTCCGCAGGAAAAAATGGCTGCTCTAGTACCAGGGTCCACAATCCGTACGCGAGGAAGTATGCTACCAGCGCCATGGGAAGAAAGAACGACAGCGATGAAAATCTGTCCTTGAAAAAAAAATAGGCTGCCACCCCTGAGGCGAAGGCGGCGGCCATCATGCCACCGATGCGCAGATCCTTGAAGGGTTCCCCCGGCGTGATGCTGACATAAAATATGAAAAGAACAGGAATCCAGAAATATTTTGATATGGTGATTTCTTTATTGTAATGATGATGCGCCAAAAGACCTGTGCCCAAAATTGCGCTGGAATAGAGAAAAAAATACGCACCGAAGTTAAAGCCAAAGCAAATGAAAAGACCGACTACCGAAAAATAAAATATTTTCTCGATTTTTTTTTGGTCGAAGCTCAGTCGCATCGCATCCTCTTCACTCTTGTGATGACGCTGAAAACTGCAGTGTATAGAGGTTTTGATAGACGGAGCATGTTTCCAGCAATCTTTCGTGCGGCCCCATATCAAGGATTCTCCCCCCCTGCATGACCACAATTTTGTCCGCCGACAGAATGGTCGACAGCCGGTGCGCGATAATGAGGCTCGTTCTGCCCTGCATGAGGTTTTCCAGGGCTTGCTGGACGATGCGCTCCGACTCCGTGTCTAGAGCGGAGGTGGCTTCGTCGAGGATGAGGAGCGATGGGTCCTTCATGATGGCCCTGGCGATGGTAAGTCGCTGTTTTTGCCCTCCGGACAGTTTCACCCCTTTTTCCCCCACCACCGTGTCGTAGCCTTGTGGCAGTTCGAGGATGAAGTCGTGGGCATAGGCGGCTCTGGCGGCCTGCTCTACGGCCTTATGGTCCATCTCTGTTTGTCCGTAGGCGATATTGTCTCGCACCGAAAGATTGAAGAGAAACGGGTCTTGCGAGACGATGCCGATGTTCGTGCGTAGACTTGGCAGGGTGTAGTCGTGCAAGGATTGGCCGTTAAGGCGGATTTCCCCTTTCTGGCAGTCGTGAAAGCGCGGGATGAGCTGCACCAGCGACGTCTTTCCCGCTCCGCTCTGACCCACGAAGGCCACGCGCTCACCCGCCTTGATTTCAAGATTGATGTCTTTGAGGGCCGGTTCCTGGGTGCCGGGGTAATTGAAGGACACGTTCCTGAAGGACAGCGAGGAAAAGGGCGGAGTGTAGACCTCCCTGCCGCCTGTTTCTTCCTGCAAGTCCTTGGAGTCGAGAATCTCGAAGACCCGCTCCGCTCCGGCCATGGCCTGCTGGATGGTGTTATTCGCCTGGCTGATGGATTTGAAAGGGTCGTAGAGCATGACCAGGGCCGTCAGAAAAGAGAAGAATTCTCCAGGCGTGCGGTTGCCGGCAATGACCTCACGGCCGCCGTACCAGATGACCAGACCCGCGCCTACCGCGCCGATAAGTTCCATGAGGGGCGAGGATAGCTGGTTGTAGATGGCGCCTTTGATGCTGATTTTTACCAAGTTATTGCTGGTCTCCCCGAATTTTTTCTTTTCGATGTCCTCGGCTGCGAAGGCCTTGACCACGCGCAGGCCGTTAAAGCTCTCCTGCAGATGCGAGGAGATGTCTGCGATCTTGGATTGGTACTTGCGGCCGACCTTGCGCAGTTTTCGTCCGAAATAGACCACCGGGTAGATGGCCAGGGGAAAGACCAAGCAGGCCCAGAAGGCGAGTTTCGGGTCGCGGTAAATGACTAGGCCGATGAGGCCGACCATGGTCAGGGTGTGTTGGATGATGCGGATGAGCTCGGGCAGGCTCGCGCTGATCAGGTTCACGTCGCTTATGATGCGTGACATGAGCATGCCCACTCTGGTCTCCCCGAAGAAGTCCACGGGCAGGCAGATGATCTTGGCGAACAGTTCATAGCGAAGACGCTCCAGTACCTTGAGCCCGCAATAGGACATGAGGAACTTCTGGACAAAGAGCCCGAGGCCCTTGGCCAGGAATACCCCGACAAGAAGCAGGGGCACGAACATGAGGGCGGACGCGTCTTTCTTAATGAAGATTTCATCGAGGGCTGGCTGTACCAGATAGGCTGCGCCAGCCGTGCAGGCCGCGACGACCCCCAGGCCGCTCATGGCCAGGGCGATATGCAGCTTGTAGGGCATGAAATAGCCCAGGCTTCGTTTCATGAGCCTGAATGTGCTGTTTTGAGGATCGGTCATGCGGGTATCCGGAGGCGATGTCGCCGTTATGTGTTTCGGGCAGTGAAAATTTGAGATTTGCGGACTTTCAGGTTTTCCATGATCGGTGCGCGCCATTGCCTCTTGTCACGGATTTCGAGGTAGGAGTCCAAAAAGACATCCAGTTCTTCAGGAGTACAGGTGTAGTGGTTGGAGTCCGCGTAATGTCGGAAGGAATGGCAGGTGCGCCTTAAGTTCGGATAGCGCCAAGGGTAGAAATTGTCGAAATCGAAGAAATGGAAGCGGGACTCGTCACCTGGCAGCATCTCGACGACTATGTTCTGGTCCGTATCCTCAGTGTAGACGCCCAGGGCATGTACCTTTCCCAGTTCACGGCCCAGCTGGGTGAAGAATTTCAGCCGGACTTCCGGGGCCAGTTCCCGTACGGTGCGTAGAAAGTGTTTGTAGGGGATACACGAGGTAGGCAGTTTTTCCTGGAAAAAAACGGACTCAGTCAGCCAGCCGTTTTTGTAGGTGTTGAGTACGCCGGCGGGCATCGGAACGCTTACGGCGTTGTCGAACAGGTAGGTGTGCGTGGCGCAATTGCGTTCGGCTTCCGAAAACAAAAGGGCGATCAGGTTCTGGCTCAGCTTGCGGACCTTGTAGACCTTGGGAATGAAGATGCGCTCGCCAAGGGTGAGCTCCAGCTGGGGAAAGACATAGCGCTTCTGGTTTCCGAAGAGGTGCTCAAGGCCAGGGGCTTCCTGCTGCCATTGTTCCAGAAGGGCGGTGGCCTGTTCTTTGTCGAGAAATGGGGTGCGCCAGAAAACGGTCCGTGCCCTGTCCGAGGGGACCCGGAGGGGGGCCTTTCTTTGGCTCAGGAAGTAATGGGTGATGTTGGAAAAAGTGGCTAACATGACTGTCTCTCTATGCCGGGGTGACACGTTGTTCTGTCAGCGGCGCGGACTCCGCACCGTTCTTCATTGTGAATCCTGTAGGCGTGGTCATGGCAGGGATATGTCGGCGATACTGGGGGATTTCGTGAAGTCAGGCACGTTTACGTCCCGGTAGACCCGCTGGAACTTGCGCGTGACTTTGCGCCGGACAAAAAAAGGAAATTTCAACCAGAATTGGCTGCGGTGCCTTTTGGCGCTGTTCTGAAAATCAATGAGCACTGGGCAGTTCTGGTTGCGGACCAGGATGTTGCGACAGGCGATGCCGAAATGATCAATGGAGTAGCGCAGCAGCACTTCCCGGCGGATGCGTTCCAACGTCCGGAAAAAGGCCAGGTTTAGGGGGCGGGTGTTGGCGTCAAGATTCTTGGCCACTCCGCCCGTATCGTCGGTGACCAGCTCCATGACCAGCGCGTCGCGTCCGCAATGCGTCTTTTCAATACCGTAAAACGTCACAAAATGCTGGACTAGGTCTGTCGGAACATGGGCCATAAGGCGTTGGTGGTTATCGAACTCGTACCTGAGCATGTCAGGAATCCCGTATTTTTTCTGCGCGATCATGGCCGGGTCCGGGAACTCTCCTTTGTACTGGCGATGATGGGCCAGGACCTTGGCGCAGCGTGTGAGATCGCCTTTGATGTTGTAAACTGTGCTCCAGCCGCCGATTGTGGAAATTTCCGAGTCGAGTGTGATCATGTTGTTACGCGTCGATTATCCCGGTCAAAAGTCATTTGGTAGTGCTTCCGGCTACGTCGCGCAGCCAGATTTCGAACTCAGCATAGATGAGATCTATGTTGCAGAATTGCAAGCATGACGCTTGCGCCTGTTTCTTGAAAAAAATGAGCTCCTCGTCGGACAAGGACAGGGCGCGGGTAATGGCATTCCGGAATTCGGCGTCCCCTGATTCGTAGGGAAGAATCCATTGCTCAAGTTTCGGGTTGAGGACTTCGCGGACACCACCGACATCCCGGGCCACAGGGAGTAGTCCGCAGGCCAATGCCTCTTGAAGCGTGTTGGGCAAACCCTCCTCCAGGGAGGCAAGGATGAAAATGTCGGATTGTTGCAGCAGCCGTTGAATATCCCGGGTGAAACCGTGCCAGACGATATTCTTGCTCAGACCCAGGTCGGCGGCAAGCTGCTTGAGTTCGGTCTCGATTCTTCCCGTTCCCAAGATGTGGAGCCTAAACGGCGTGTCGATGACGGCGAGGGCTTTAAAGACCGTAGCATGCCCTTTATCTTCATTGAGTTGCTGCGTCATGATGATGTTTCTGGGCGAGGATGTGCTGATTTCCGCAGTGCCGATCTGTTTTGCGGTGAGAATGGTCTTGACCTTTCTTTCGTTGAGATATGGCAGTGATTTAAGAAAACCTGACCGGATGAATTCGCTGGAACAGAGGAAATACGGATCGATCCAGCGGTGCAGCAGCCGGGTTTTGATGCGCAGCGGAATATCGTTGGGCAGGCCTATCTGCTGAATGACGGGTATTCCAAGCAAGCGAGCCGCGACGCCTGCCGTGCAGAGGTCCTTGCCGATGTTGACGAAGACGGCTTCGATTGTCTTGCTTTTGAACTCGCTGAGAAAGAAGGATATGGCGAAGGGATTGAGGTCCGGACCGAATTTGGCCGCCACGCCGTGGCCGACACGATCCTGGGCTTCTCGCACGAATTCAGGCTGCCGTCCGTAAATATGGACCTGATGATCGTGCCTGGCAAGCTGTGCTGCGAAATCCAGAATCCACGTCTTGACTCCGCCCCATTTTCTTGTGCTGTTGACGAATGCGATGTTCATTGCAGTCCTGTGTTCATGGCCCTAACGGGAACGAAGGATTTTCGCGGAAAGCGCGTGGGCGTGGAGGAAAAGTTTGTTTCTGAGCCATGCAGTGCTCTTGGCGTCCTTCACGGCGATGCGGCCGATGCGTTGCGCGGGCGAGCCTGGACCGACAAAGGTTCGTTCCAGGGTCAGCGTGGCTAGGTGTCCGGCCTTGGCGCTGGCCTCAAGGGTTATTTCGTCGAACTGGCCCCATGGCAGGCAGAGGAATGGACAGGGGCGGTTCAGGATCGTCTCCAGTTCTTTTTTGGCTCGGCTGAAGTCTTCCGCGCACAACGCTGCGCGTTCTTTCCGATCCGCGATGCGCAGCGGCTCGCCGCCCCAATCCAGACCGAACCCGGCGTGGGCGTAGGCGCTACCTGCCTGATACACCGGCGTGTCATTCGTTGCCCTAGGGCCGCAGAGGGGATTGTGGCTCCAGTGCTTTCCGTCGCCAAGGGTGCCGATCGGCTTGTTTCTGATGAAGCAGGCCTGGTGCGCGGCGGAGTGTGAGTACACTTCCATGCCCAGGTCGTGCACCACGGCGCGTATTTCATCGTGGTTCATGAACCATTGACAGTTTCCTTGTATGGCCTGGTCCATGATTTCGTCGAATCGAGGGACGGTCATGCGTCCGCCCAGGTCCGCGCGCGGACGGGCCTGACCGGGGCGTAGAAAGTCGGTGATGGCGAAAAAGACGCCTGTCATGTTCCGACGTAGCAGCTCCGGCACGGCGTAGACCCAGCTGTCCAAGGTGCAGTCGTCAAAGGTGATGACGATGGCCGGAAAGGTGAGTTTTGTTTTTCCGGTGATGACATCGTGCAGTCGAGCCAGGCTTATGCTTTCAAAGCCCATCTTATGGATCAGGTCCAGGTGGGAGCCAAATTTGTCTGGCGTCATGCCACTGTCCGGGCGCACTTGATGATAGCACAGCACGGGGATGCTTGCGCCGAAGAGTGATTGAGTTAGGGAAAGAACCATTTTGTTCATGAACTGTTAGGCCTGGGCCAGGATTTTTTTCGCTAGCACGGCCGCCCCGAAGCCGTTGTCGATGTTGACCACTCCCACGCCCGGCGCGCAGGAGTTGAGCATGGCCAGGAGCGGGGTCAGGCCTGCGAAGTTGGCCCCATAGCCTGTCGAGGTTGGAACCGCAATAATCGGTGCCTTCAGGAGCCCGCCAAGGACGCTCGGCAGCGCGCCTTCCATTCCGGCCACGGCGATGATGACCCTGGCCTGGCGCAGACTCGGCAGGTGCGGGTCCAGGCGGTGCAGGCCCGCGACGCCTACGTCCGTCACCAGGTGCGCGCCAAGCCCCAGGAATCTGGCGGTGCCCAGGGCTTCGCGGGCCACGGGCAGGTCCGAGGATCCGGCCGTGACGATAAGCACTTCCGAGTCGGGCGCCTTGGGGTCGGCGGCCAGCAGATCCACTCCCAGGCAAAAGAGCCTCGCTTCCTCCCACAGACATCCATTTGGAAAAAGAGTCTTAAGCTCCTGCCCATGTGCCGCCGAAAGTTTGGTGGCCAGGACCGGGTGGTGCCGCCCCAGCTCTGCAAGGGAGGCCCGGATCTGCTCCAGGGTCTTGCCCTGGCCATAGACCACTTCGCCGACATTGGTGCGCTCCTGGCGCCAAGTGTCGAGGGTCAGGTCCTTGTTTTCGCTTCCTGCAAGGGCCGCCTGGGCAGTCTCGCACGAGATGTTGCCGGCGGCGACGTCGCGCAGCAGGGAGTTCAGTTCTTGGGGGTTCATGGGCATAAGCGGGAAGACCCTATGGCTTGCTGTGAATTGAAGGCTCGAAATCCGACCCAGCCCTAGCAGATGGGCGCATGGCGGGCAAGCGCCCGCAGGCTCTCCATATTGCAAAGAGGCTGGGGAAAAGATAGCGTATGCGGATATGGCGTC
>Ga0265295_1006600_pt1 | contig 13941 bp, 12 predicted proteins | sample Munlansysbiofilm_FD_192503 | JGI IMG/M metagenome (GOLD analysis project Ga0265295, IMG submission 192503) | Leachate microbial communities from a municipal landfill in Southern Ontario, Canada - Methane capture system biofilm | ecosystem: Engineered > Solid waste > Landfill > Unclassified ... | reverse complement strand
GTTGAAATGAAAATTTCATTATGAACATTTATTTTGATTGTTACTATTGATTGCTTTTTTGATTCTTAGATTGTTAGTGGGCAGATATCTTCATTTCGATGAAATCAGCACCAATTGGCAGATTGTGCTAGGCTGAATAGTTACACTATTTTTAAACGAATCTTGAATTTTACATAAATGTGATTAGCAGAAGAGATAGCATGTAAAGCTTGAAATTAAATTGAACAGGCAAAAAATAATCCCTTTTTTAACTAAGTGACTAAATAATTATATCCATGATATAATAGTAGCTTACTATTATAACATTATACTTACAAAATAATATTAGAAAGCTAGTGGCATTAAAAGTTATGAATTCAAATTGCACTATTAACCATACAGGTCATTCAGCAAAGAAACACAAATATAATTACAATGAATTATGTAGCAGCCTTGTACCAACGATCAAGCTTTTAAAAAGTTCAGTACTGGTTTCTTTTTCAGGTGCCCTCAGAATACACATAGCATTTCTTCTTATGCACATTAGCTCTGTTTTTTACAACTGCCTTGCAGGGGGACTTATCATTTACGCAGTCTACACCCTTGACCGAGCAATGGATGTAGAAGAGGATGCGGCCAACAGGCCTGAATTAAAAGGTGCGTCAAAGAAAGCGGCCCTGATTGTTTCACTTATCTGTTTTTTAATAGGAGCTGCCATACTCAGCGCAAATGGATTGATTTTGATAGCTTTTCTTCCATTGTTAACAGGTTACCTCTATACCAGGGGCATTAAGATAGGAAAGTTCAATCTAAGACTCAAAGGTGGAATGGGGATAAAAAATCTTGTCGTGGGAATCACCTGGGGAGCATTTATCGCAGGAATTGCAGGTATTTATGCTGCCAGCATTGTTGCGCCACTGATAATCTTCCTGTATTTTGGCATGAAACTGTTCATAAATTCTACAATATATGATTTTAAAGATGTTAAAGGAGACACATTAGCAGGAATAAAGACATTACCGGTAGTACTTGGAAAACAGAGAGCAAAAATACTTCTCTTCACTTTGCATTTGTTGGTTCACTCAATACTGTTGATATCCATCATGACAAAAATGATTGCTTTTGAACCAATAATACTGGTTTACAGTTTCATCATCGGATTGTTATATATCAAAAAATTTGCCGAACAGGTAGAAATAGAGACAAAGAAAAGGCTGGCAAAGAGGCTATTCATGATAGACGGGGAATCAAGCACAATTGTCGGACTGCGAACCATTCTAAATAGCCTCATAGCCTGATCCACCATATCAAATAGAAGTGACCTGACGAGACATTCCTTTGTAATGATCGAAAAGCTCACTTCCCCATTTAAGAGATGAACTATCATAACCTACCAGATCAGCACGGGGATCAAATGTGCCAGGATTAAAGAAAAGAGACATTGAAAAGAAGATATCTGTAACCACAAACGCTACTTTGATATCATCAAGAACAAATAACTGCGTTTGGGAAGCATTCAAATAGTACTCAAGTTTTTCACGATGTTCATCCCGAACCTTAGAAAAGACCTTTTCTGTTAGTATCAGAGATGTAGGAACATTTTTTTCAGCCATACTTACTACAAAATCAGGGTATGTTGGAATAAATATAGATGATACACCTTTGAAAAAGGATGATCTTGAAATGTTTTCAGTGAAAGTTTTATGAGATTCATAAATATTCTCAATACTATCCAAGACCAGCTCACTGTTCTTCAATTCCTTGAGATTGTCGATCATGCTTTGTGGAATATCATCAAGATAATGTTCTTTCCAAAATGATTCATTCTTCTCTATGGTCTCAATTGTGTCCAGAAGTGGCCTGAAATGCCGGATCATGGCTCTGCCTATAGGAGTTAGCTGATAATGTTTGTCAGTTTTCTTAATTAGATTATAATTCACCATCTCTTTTATACGAGGAGAGATTTCTGGAGAAGATACATTGAAATGACCTCTTATATCAGATAGTGTGCAAGGTTTTTCCTCAAGTAAGAACAAAATGTTTTTCCTTTTTTCTGAAAAGGTCAATATACTTAGAAGCCCCATTGATCTCACAATAAATACCCTTTACTTTTTATGATCTATATATCCAAAAAACCAGCGAGTAAAACTTATTTAATAATATGGATTTGTTTGGTGACATATAAGTGTTTCCTAATCAGACACGGAAGGCGATAAAATAATATATAAAAACATCCAAAATTTACAAATAGTCAAGCAAATCTACTTGCTAATATCATTAAAAATAAAAAGAGAAAGCACTTCAATGCAAGAAGTGCCTCATTCCGGTGAATATCATCGATACAGCCAATCTGTTAGCTGTCTCAATGACTTCCTTGTCCCTTATAGAACCACCCGGAGATAGAATATACTTAATTCCATGTTCAGCTGAATGCACTACACTGTCATCGAACGGGAAGAAAGCATCCGATGCCATGGCACATTTCGAAAAGACATCATTGCAGTATTCATCAAAAGAAACATCAGGCATCTCCCGGTCATATATGACCTGAAGGTTCTCACGGGCTTTTGTCACAGCAAGTTTTCTAATGGAATCAACTCTGTTTGGCTGTCCTGCACCCATTGAAAGCATCATGTAGCAACCGTTCTGATATTCATATCCAAGGATAACAGCATTTGATTTTACGCACTTGCATGCATGAATTGAAAATTCAGAGACAGCTCGCATGTCCTCAGGATATTCAATATCTGTCACACATTCCCATTTATCATATATACCTATGTTTCGGGACTGCTTCAGTATACCACCGTTAACATACTTGTAGGTGTCATCCATACTAAAAGATTCATTGAAATCAGGAAGCTCAAGAATACGAAGGTTTGCACTCTTATTCTTCAGATATTCAAGGGCATCCTCTTCAAAACCTGGTGCCAGAATTATCTCAACAAACTTCCCGTTCAAAAATTCTGCCGACTTTAGATCAAAGACGCTGTCAGTACAGATGATACTTCCATAAGCTGATATGGGATCACCATCCCATGCTGCCTGAAGTGCTTGCAGCAAGGTATTGCCAGTGGCAAGCCCACATGGATTATTATGCTTTACAATCGCAACGACGGGTTTAGAAGAAGACATCTCTTTGACTGTCTGGAGGGCATTATCAGCATCAATATAATTATTATAGGACAGATCTTTTCCATGATGCTGTTTTGCATTTGCAAGGGATGGGCCTTTAACATCAGCCTCTTTATAGAATTTAGCTTCCTGATGCCAGTTCTCACCATATCTGAGCGTGACACCATCAGTAAAGTTCAGGCGCAGTACATCCTGACCAAGCAACTCCTTGCTAAGGTAAGTATCAATTGTTGCATCATAATCTGCCGTATGTCTGAAAGCCTTCACTGCAAGACGTTCTCTGCTTTCTTGAGAAATAACACCAGCAGAACGAATCTCCTTTAGTATCTGACCATAATCCAGCGGATCGCATACAACGCTCACTGAACGATAGTTCTTGGCGGCTGAGCGAAGCATAGCAGGCCCGCCAATATCAATATTTTCAATAGCTTCTTCAAGCAATACGCTTTCTTTTGAAACCGTGACCTCAAAAGGATAAAGGTTGACAACTACAAGGTCAATCATTTCTACATTTGCTTTTTGGGCCTCTCCCATATGATCATGATCGTCCCTTATACAAAGGATGCCACCATGAATATTAGGATGAAGAGTCTTGACCCTGCCGCCCATCATTTCCGGGAACCCCGTTACATCCGACACATCCGTGACTGCAATATCTGCTTCACGAAGCATGCGGGCGGTTCCTCCGGTAGAAATAATCTGTATATCCAGTTTTTCGAGTCCACGAGCAAAATCTACAATTCCGGTCTTATCAGAAACGCTGAGCAGTGCTCTCTTTACCAAAAAATCACCGTATGAAATTGGGGAATATACACTATAAGGCTTCTGGTCAGTATCAGGAATTGAATTTGACAACGGGACAGACGTCGATGCATTTTCCACAATGTACACATCCTTCACTTATAATAGCAAGTCCTTTCTTCATTTTAATGGATCTGTGACTGCAATTACCCACGCAGACACCACAACCACTACAAAGCAGGGCTCTTCTTACAGAGAGTTCCACCTTTTTCATCAGTTTCCTTGCATCTTTATCAGAATCACTTCTTGCAGTAACACTGCCTGAGGCAAATATCTGTGCACGGTCCTCTCCATGAGTTAGCATGGCCACACCTTCCATGTAAGAAGCCTTTCCTACTGCCTTTAGCATTCCTGTATGTTCAAGTCTTCCCAGGTCAACAGGACCGTCAAAACCACCCTCAGCAGATATTCCTCCCTGTTTACATGGGCGATAGCCAGAAGTTACCACAAAGTTCAGGCTATTTTCGTTACTGCCTTTTGGAATGAGCTCTATTCCTTTTTTCTTTGCAATTTCCTTCAACTGAGGAGGAAGTTCTTTCCATCTCCAGAAACCATGTTTGACCCAGTCCTCCGAGAGCCCCATACGCTGCGCATAAGAGAGTAGGTAATCATTCAATTTCTTTTCCATTTCAGGATGGGTTTCTTTAAGTCGCACAAGGTCAGCCAGTGAGCAGGAAGGACACAACCAGCACCCTATCCTGTCAAATCCATTCTCATACATTGGATTGAACAGAAGCTTGTTCTTGAAGATGTAGAGCCAGACATGCATAGCGGTCCAGTTCTGAATAGGTGCTGCAGCCACTTGATTTCCAACCCATGGATTCTTCCAGACACGTTCACTTTTAGCTCTTGCGCTGGATTCATATTTCCTCTGCCCTATGAAAGTGAGACAACCATTCTCATAATTTTCATTTATTATCTGAGTAATGGGTCCAAGTTTACATACCTTGCAGCACCAGCGAACCTCCACACTGGGAGGACCGAAGCTGTCAATTGAATCCCAAAAAGCGTCACCTGAGCTAATTATATTCAGAGTTTTGTCATAATATTGCGTAATATCATGGACATTTTTAACGGTTTCTGGGAACTCGATACCGGTATCTGCAAAAATAAGATCATAATCATCAAGGCACTCATTAACAAGGTGAAGCACCGCAAGACTGTCCTTACCACCTGAATAGGAGACAGTAGCCGGACGGTCCACTGAAGAAGAAACATTTTTGATGAATTTGTGGGAGCGCCCGACAAAGTCATTCATGAGATTCTCATTTGCCTTTACAACGTCATCCCAGGTCTGTCCGCCAGATGGGATAACAATAGCTTTAGGCTCCTCCTTAGAGCGCACTTTAACGGCAACGCCTTTGCCCCTTTCAAGCATTTTTTCCCCGTTCATACGGGAACGACCTGTACCAAGAACTTTTCCATCATGGCTCAGGACCACTACCTCACTTAATTCTTTGATAGATGGATCGGCATCTTTAACTCCAGGCGCAAGTAAGCTTGCACCGCCGAGGATAAATTTTTCAGCACCTTCATCGACAGATACCCAGCTTTTAAGGGTATTGTGCTCAGCATTATCGAATATACGACGCGCACCATTTAACCTTAAAAGCAGAACCCACTTTAATTGTTCAAGTTCAAAACGGATAGTTCCTATGACCTCACCGTCAACAATTATCTCATCCATACGGTCATCATAAGGAGATTTATTCATGACCACCACTCGCTCATCAGCTATCAGTGGTGCATTGAACTGTTCAATCGAGAGTTTATTGACAAGGTCTATATCATATGGAAAAGCAGGTCGGATATCACCAGGTGGAGTTATTGTTACCTGCTTCGTAGCAGTAGCACAGGAACATTCTTTTCCAAGAACAGGAACATTACATGAAGGACACCAGTAAAGGAGTAATTCACCGAGATAAAGAGCTTTTGACATTGTGCATCCTCGAGATTGAAGTATTAAATACTTTTTGGCAATCAAATGCTTAAAAGAATTTTGAAGCAAGAGATGATCTCACGTTACACATTTCAGCATAACTACAATCTGCGCAAAGAGAGCTTTCTTTTTTGTCAGGCATACTGCCCTCTTTTATCTTCCTTACACGTCCGATTGCCTTTAGAACCTGCCTGCGGTCATTTGCATGGATGTTGACATTCCTGTAAAGACCTGACCTTGCATACAGAACAAAACCAGACTTGATAATGCTGCCATGCATATCCTCAGCAAGCATTGCAAAAGATGTAAGATGCAACCTGTCATTCATCCACACACCATTTTCGGGAACTTTGCCCGTTTTAATGATCACAGGAACAAACGAACCCTCAATTTCCAGCAATCTGTACGGAATACCTGTTATATTGAGCTTTTCAGAATGAAGGAACGGTTCTTCATCTGATTCTGAAAGCTTTTCAGCCAGAAGATATAATTCCGGATCTTTTGCCTGTGCAGATAGGTTTTGTTGTATCTCGCCAAAATATGTCATTATGTTCTCCGATGCTCCATCAACAATTTCTGTTGTAACTTGCCCAATTTCATCCGGATATATCAGGTTTATGTCATCAATTACCTGCGTAAACAAACTTTCGAGCTTTTTAGATGGCACATCGTCTTTTGACGAATGAGATTTCAAAATATAAGGAAATGACATGGCCATTTCCTTTAATATAATGTGCTTCATATATGATATTGAAGAAGGATATACCGGATTGTGGCCGCGGCATGAATAATATAATTTTCTGGCACAGGAAAAATAAACGGATAATTCAGAAACCGTTATTTTTGTTTTTGTAGTTTTAAGAAACATATTTTTATATTATATATATACCATAGTATAAATAAGCAAACGATTTCAGAGAAAATGTATCGACAATAAACGAACTTGTATTCGTTAAATATATATGTTAATCTACCCTTAGGAACCTAAAGCATGAATGAAGACGAATCACATGGAATGGTTCGCCAGCGTCTTGCAGAAAAGATGGCAGGCGAAATAACACTATCAGAAAAACCTGGTGAGACTTTGAAAAAGTGGCGATTGAACTTTGAGATCGCACAGACGGACCTATCCGGGTATCTCAGTGTTTCACCTTCCGTTATTAGCGACTATGAGAGTGGCAGGAGAAAATCTCCTGGCACACTTATTGTGAGTAGAATAGTCGAAGCCCTTCTCGAAATAGATTCACAGAGAGGGGGACAGAAAATTCATGCTTATGAGGGGATACTTTTCGCAGATAAAACATCAAAAGCCATTTACGCTACCTATGAATATACATTTCCCATGCAGGTTGCAAAGCTTGCCAATACCATTCAGGCAGATATTGTTAATAAAGGGATCGAGAAACCATTGTATGGTTTTACCGTTGTTGACAGTAAAAAAGCAATTCTTGAGCTTTCATCCCATGAGTTTCAGAAGCTCTATGGTTGGAGTACAGAGCGTGCAATGATATTCACAAAAGTCACAACCGGCAAGTCACCAATGGTAGCAATAAGGGTAACGAACCTGAAACCCGGTGCTGTTGTCATACATGGACTACGTGGAACTGAAGTTCATTTAATGGCGAAGAAAATGGCTGAAATAGACAGAATTCCCCTCCTTGCAACAACAATGGACATTGATGAAATGGTAGAAGCACTGAAAAAGTATAGCTGATACCACATTTTCGAGTAAATATCACATTAGAACGGTGTTAAGATGAGTGTAGGGATAGTCTCATACGGTGCCTATGTACCAAAGTATAGAATTAAGATCGATGAAATCGCCCGTGTATGGGGAGACGATGCAGAAATACTCAGATCAGGACTTATGGTCAATGAAAAAGCAGTTCCTGATCTTGATGAAGATGCAGCTACAATTGCAGTGGAGGCTGCAAGAGCCGCAGTTTTAAGATCAGATATAGATGCGCAGAGAATAGGTGCAGTTTACACCGGTTCAGAAAGCCATCCTTATGCTGTCAAACCTACCAGTACTATAGTTGCAGAAGCAACCGGAGCAACACCGGTACTTACTGCTGCTGATTTTGAATTTGCATGCAAGGCCGGGACCGCAGCAGTCCAGGCATGCATGGGACTTGTTTCCTCAGGGATGATAGACCTGGGACTTGCCATTGGTACCGATGTTGCCCAGGGTGCTCCTGGAGATGCTCTTGAATACACTGCAGCAGCAGGTGGCGTTGCCTTCGTTATCGGGAACAAGGAATCAGAGCTTGTGGCCGTTATCGAGGATACATATTCTTTTACGACCGATACTCCAGACTTTTGGAGACGTGAAGGCATGCCATACCCTGAACACGGAGGCAGGTTCACAGGAGAGCCAGGTTACTTCAAGCATGTTACAAACGCTGCAAAGGGCCTTATGTCAAAAATAGATACAAAACCTGCTGATTATGATTATGCAGTATTCCACCAGCCAAACGGAAAATTCCCCACACGTGTAGCTAAAATGCTTGGCTTCAGTAAAGAACAGATAAAACCCGGACTTGTGGTTCCAAGACTTGGAAACACATATTCAGGTTCATGCATGATGGGAATTGCAGCAACGCTTGACCAGGCAAAACCAGGAGATCGCATATTTGCAACCGCATTTGGATCGGGAGCTGGCGGAGATGCTTTTAGCATAACTGTGACCGACAAAATTGAAGAAATACGTGATAATGCACCTAAGGTGGAAGAACTCCTTGAAAACCCGATCTATATAGACTACGCCAGATATGCCAAGCATAAAGGGAAGATAAAGGTAGCATGAGGTGTTAAAAATGAGAGATGTAGCAATCATAGGTGTTAAGAACACAAAATTTGGTGAGCAGTGGGACCGCTCCTTCAGGGATCTTGTTGTAGAGGCAGGTGTGGGTGCTGTTGGTGATGCTGGTGTTGTGGGAGAGAAGATCGACTCAATGTTCGTTGGAAACATGAGTGGTGGACAATTTGTTGAGCAAGAACACATCGGAGCACTTATCGCTGATTATTCAGGTCTTGCAAAGCATATGCATGTGCCTTCAACACGTGTTGAGGCAGCTTGTGCTTCAGGTGGACTTGCGCTGAGGCAGGGTATCTATGCTGTGGCTTCAGGAATGGATGATATTGTGATCGCCGCCGGAGCTGAGAAAATGACAGATGTACCATCAGCAAAAGCGTCATCAGCTCTGGCAGCAGCAGCTGATAGGGAATGGGAAGGTATCATGGGAGCAACTTTCCCTGGATTGTACGCAATGATAGCAAAGATGCACATGCACAAATATGGAACCACAAGCGAACAATTAGCATCAGTGGCTGTGAAGAACCACCACAATGGACAGCACAACCCTATAGCTCAGTACAAGAGCCAGATCACTATTGAATCTGTTCTGAAATCCATAATGGTAGCAGATCCGCTCCATATATTCGATTGTTCACCTATTACCGATGGTGCATCTGCTGTGGTACTTGCACCAGCAGATATAGCCCATGAGTTTACCGATACACCAATCTATGTGAAAGCGACCGCACAGGCATCTGATACTATCGCACTGCATGACCGCAGGGACATTACAACTCTGGATGCGGCTGTAGCTGCTGGAAAAAGAGCATACCAGATGGCAAAGATGGAAGCAAAGGACATTGACCTTGCAGAGGTTCACGATTGCTTCACAATTGCAGAGATATGCGCTATTGAAGACCTTGGCTTTGCAAAGAAAGGTGAAGGTGGAATAATGACCCAGAACGGAGAAACTGAAATTGGTGCAAAGATACCCATTAACACATCAGGCGGACTCAAATCATGTGGACATCCCGTGGGAGCAACCGGTATTAAACAGGCTATTGAGATCGTTCAGCAGCTTCGCGGTGAAGCCGGAAAGCGTCAGGTTGATGGAGCTGAGGTTGGAATGACCCATAATGTAGGAGGTTCCGGGGCGACTGCTGTTGTACACATATTTTCGAGGAACAGGTGATCATCATGTCAGTACCACGATTTTGGAGAAAGCAGATAGCAAGGTACAATCTTGTAGGCACACACTGTCAGAAATGCGATGAATACTTTTATCCACCACGTAACATGTGTCCTGCATGCAGGCGTGACGGTGAGATAGAGGATTTCAAATTCAGTGGAAAAGGGGAGCTTGTGACATTCACTGTGATCCACACTGCTGCTGAAGGTTTTGAGAAACAGACACCTTATGTTCTTGGGATAATCAAACTGAAGGAAGGACCATGCCTTACAAGCCAGATAATATGCGATCCTAAAGACGTGTCTATCGGCATGAGAGTAAGCCCTGTATTCAGAAAGCTGGGACAGGACGGCGAACAGGGTATGATTTACTACGGTACCAAATTTGTCCCTGAAAATGCTAGAAATTGAAGTCAAAGCCCGTGCCGACCACCAGCAGGTAAAAGAATTGCTGGCAGGCATGGGTGCTAATTTTATAGGTGTCCAGCATCACTGTGACACCTACTTTAATGCCCCGCACAGGGATTTTGCAAACACCGATGAAGCATTGAGGATACGCTCCGTCAATGGTAGGTCCGTCATGACCTATAAAGGTAAAAAACTGGACACGATATCCAAGACACGTGAGGAATTTGAGACCGACGTGGAAGGTGGAAATGCCCGCAGTATTCTTCTGGCTCTGGGGTTCTATGAATCAGGCGTGGTCAAAAAGACAAGGGAAATCTTCAAATTCAAAAATCTAACCATCTGCCTTGATAATGTACAAGGTCTGGGGGAATTTATTGAAGTCGAGATAACTGCTGAATCGGATATTGAGTTCCATAGAAAGCAGATATTCACCTTTCTGGAAAAATTGGATATTGGAGAAGAGGATTCCATCAGGACATCTTATCTTGAGATGGTGCTTGAACAGGGTGTTGATAATTAATTTTTGAGGATGAGCTGTCGGAAGCAAGTAGTAATATTTTACCAATTGAAAAGCTTTAAATAAATCCACATTCTAAATTGCATATATGAAACACAAATTTTCTGCAACCATTCATAAGGAAGAAAACTGGTACGTATCCTGGTGCCCTGAACTGGACATAGCAAGCCAGGGAAAAACAGTAGAAGAAGCCCTTGTAAATTTAAAAGAAGCTGTGGAATTATATCTGGAGGACGAAGATGTTTCAATACCACAGGAAACGACTTTCCTAACTACAACTTTTGAGGTTTCCTATGACAAAGTTCCCGATCCTGTCAGCACGTGAAGTCATTAAGACTCTGGAAAATGCAGGTTTTCAAGTAGTGTCTCAAAAGGGAAGCCACATTAAAATGAAGAAAAAAAAAGAACAACGTAACTTCTGTTGTTATCATTCCAAATCATGATGAAATTGCAACTGGTACTCTTAAATCTATTATCAGGCAGTCTAAGTTAACACCTGAAGAGTTCATATCCATGCTCTAATAGGTCCTTTCCATTTTAATTTTGCATTGAGATTTCATCAGGACATCCTATCTTGAGATGATACTTTCAAAGAAATTAGAATGTAAATAGGAATAAATGCAGGCTTCAAATTCATCACCTGCATACTAGAGATTATCTGATACAGGAACCAGGATCCATATCCTTGTCTGTTGTCAGCAGGGAAACATTTTCTCCTGCATCAGCTGCAAGAAGCATTCCCTGGGACTCTACGCCGCAGAGTTTCACAGGTTTTAGGTTGACAAGCACGTTAACTGTCTTACCAATCATCACTTCGGGCTCGTAATAATCTGCAAGACCTGCAACGACCTGTCTTGGCTTCTCATCACCGATATCAACCTGAAGACACAGGAGTTTCTTTGATTTCTTGATCTTTTCAGCGGAAACTATCTTTCCAACCCTGATATCAAGCTTTGCAAAATCATCATATTCTATTTCGTCTTTGAATTCCATTTTTTCTACTTCCTTAATGCCTGCTTCCTTTGCCATTGCTGCTTTTACACGTTTTGAGGCTATCTTTTCCATCTCCTCTATCTTGTCGTCCTCAAGCTTGGTGAACAGTATCTCAGGCTTTGCCAGTTTAGTGCCACTTATCACAGGAACAATTGCTTCCTCATAGTTAGCTGTGTGTATATCTGAATCCATACCAATCTGTTTCCAGGCAGTTTCCATACTTCCCGGAGTCATGGGCTCGAACAGCAACACAAGTGCCTTGGCCAACTGTATGCAGTTCTTAACAACTTTGCCACAAGCAGCCTTATCCTCTTTTATGAGCTTCCAGGGTTCATTTGACTGGAAGTATGAATTACCATAAGATGCAAGAGCCATTACAGTGTCAGCAGCTTTCTTGAACTCATAATCTGCATTTGCCTTTGTAACCTCTTCTATGGTGGAGCTTATTTTTTCCATAAGCTCGGAGTCGAGATCTCCCTCAGGAATCTCTCCGAAGTTCTTGAAAGCAAAGAGCAGATTCCTGTACAGGAAATTACCAAATACTCCCACAAGTTCTGTGTTGATCTTGTCCTGGAATATCTTCCATGAGAAATTAACCTCTTTTGTGTGGGAGGTGTAACTTACAAGATAATACCTGAGAAGATCCGGATGGAAACCATGATCGAGGTAATCTTCCTCAACCCAGACCACATAACCACGACTCTTTGAGAAGGTCTTGTCCTCAATTTTTAACATACCTGATGCAACAACTGCAGATGCCTGGCTGTAGTCAGCAGCTTTGAGCATTGCAGGCCAGAAAATACAGTGATGGTAGATAATGTCCCCACCAATGAAATGAATTATCGGACAGTCACCTTTCCAGAATTTTTTCCAGTCGCCACCGGTGGCTTCTGCCCACTGTTCTGTGAAAGCTATGTAACCAATAGGTGCATCCACCCATACATAAACAACAAGGTCATCGTGACCGGGGAATCTGATACCCCATTCGAGGTTCCTTGTAATACACCAATCTGTAAGCTCCTGCTTTATCCATCCCATGGCATAATTGCGGGCATTAAGGGTTCCACCAAGGTTTTCCAGATGTTCCAGCAGGAAGTCCCTGAACTCGGAAAGTTTGAAGAAGAAGTGCTCCTGCTCTCTATATTCAGCAGGACCATTACATATGGTACATACAGGCTCTTTGAGCTCACCAGGCTCCAGATGTTTACTACATCCCTGATCACATTCATCACCGCGTGCTTTTTCTCCACAATGAGGACAGGTACCTGCGACATACCTGTCAGGCAGGAAGCGTTCACATTGAGGACAATATGCGATCTCTATGACCTTAGGATAAACGTAACCCTTTTCGATTAGCTTATCAACGATCTCAAGTGTACGCTTGTGATTTGTGTCATCATCAGTTGTCCCGAAAGCATCAAATCTGATATCCATTTTCTTGAATAATTCATCGAAGTGGACGTGATATTTCTTTACAAGTTCCTTAGGTGTGGTTCCAAGTTCCTCGGCATTCACCACAATAGGAGTACCGTGGGTATCGGAACCGCAGACAAATATTGCTTCCTGTGAGTTCTTTTTTAAAGTCCTCACGAAGATATCAGCAGGAATATATGTTCTAAGGTGTCCCACATGCGCTTTACCATTAGCATATGGAAGACCGCATGTTACAAGCACGGCTTTATCAGAAGGAATGTTTGACATTTATTAACTCCATTGGAAATTTATCAATATCTCTGGTGTTGCATTGCGTGCAATTATAAAATATATTTCGCTCATATAGCATAAGGCAAGGTTTTTGAATGTTCACATACATTTTATAGCGTAAAACCTCGATATCTTTAGTGTCGCATTAAATCAGAGATTTAATGGGAGTTCTTGGACTTTGTTCAAGAACATCGTGGTTGTAAGCGTTCTATCTATAATATTAGTTTGATGTATGATACTTTGTATTAAGTTCAAACATTAAACGTATATGTTAAGAGCCCATAAATTGCTTAGATTATGTTTAAAGCTTATAAGTATCGTTTGTATCCAGATAAATCCCAGAAAGTTGCAGGAAGAGCAACGAAAGTTGTCTTATAAAAAGAAAGGCTCTAATAACAGGAAGAAGCAATCTCTGCTTGTAGCAAAGTTACATGAAAAGATAGCAAACCAGAGACATGATTTCCAGCACAAACTTTCTCA
>Ga0265295_1006599_pt1 | contig 13943 bp, 12 predicted proteins | sample Munlansysbiofilm_FD_192503 | JGI IMG/M metagenome (GOLD analysis project Ga0265295, IMG submission 192503) | Leachate microbial communities from a municipal landfill in Southern Ontario, Canada - Methane capture system biofilm | ecosystem: Engineered > Solid waste > Landfill > Unclassified ... | reverse complement strand
GGGAGAATCAATTAATATGATAAAGGGTTTTTTTCACTCAAATAATCTTATTTTATCTGACTGTTGTCGAGAGAATAATTGAAGGTCGGAGTTTCTTTTTCCTTTTTATCGGCTGAAGAATCTGCGCTATCTTCGGTGATATCTTCTGCAGTAGATTTATCTTCTACTTCTTGAGGTATCTTGGTGGTCTCTGTTGTCTCGATGGTATTTTCAGTTTCTTTTTCGTCATCTTTTTTAGTGAGTTTTTCAACCCCGGCGACGGTGACGGCCGCAAGACCTGCGCCGATCTTTTTGGTTCCTTTCCAAAGTGTTTTGGCAACAAAGGCATCATTATCCTGCGTAGCTGCTTTTTTAAGTAACGAAGTGATCTTTCCCATGATAATCATATCCTGTTATTCAGTAAATAAGGCTGTTGTTTGTAATATTATGCTTTCCAGGGTGTTTTCCAATCCCATGGTCTAATTTTGTCGGTATAGATAGCCAGTCCTACTACAGCACCTATGGCACCTGCGTTGCTTAGGATCTGAGCATCTTCTTCAGATGTCACGCCGCCTGATGCGATCACGTCGCACGGGCATTTAGATATGAAATCTTTAGCTTGTTTCGCATCGATACCCTTTGTTTGACCTTCGACATCCACATTGGTGTTAAGGACAGCAGCAAGAGGCAGATCTTTTATGATATTGAACATGGTATCTATGGTAAGGTCTGCGGATTCTTGCCATCCTTTGATCGTGATGTTGTTTCCTTTGGTGTCCATTCCGAGAACTATCTTGTTGGGATATTTCCTGGCCATGGATATTAGCCAATCAGGTTCTTTTACTGCTTTGGTGCCTACTATGATCCTGTCTGCACCCGCATTAATGAGTTCTTTCACGGTTTCCTCAGAACGGATCCCTCCGCCGATCTCCACAGGTACGCTGCACTCTTTGATTATCTGTTTGAAAACAGGAATATTATCACTTTTGCCGAATGCCCCGTCAAGGTCGACCAGATGAAGATAAGTCGCGCCCTTCTTCACCCATGAATTGGCCACGTCCAGAGGATCGGGAAGTATTATCTGTTGGGTGCCTTGCACCCCGCCGACCAATTGCACAACTTTGTGATCGAGTACGTCCACAGCCGGGATTATTATCATATGCAGTCCTCAGCGAAGTTGATGAAATTATTCAATATCTGAAGGCCGGAATCTCCGCTTTTCTCGGGGTGGAATTGAGTGCCGTAAACATTGGCTGTTCTGAAGAACGATGGGAAGATATTTCCCTCATATTCTGTCTCTCCGATGATCATATCCTTGTTTTTCGGTTCGCAGTAGTAAGAGTGCGCGAAATAGAAGTATCTGTCAGCGATGCCGTCCATAAGGGGGTCTTCGCTGACGACCTGATTCCATCCCATATGCGGTATCTGCTTAGCTTTGAGTTTTACCGCTTTTCCGGGGAATATGCTGAGCCCCGGGGATTTTCCCTCTTCGCTTGATTCGAACATTATCTGGGTTCCTATGCAGATACCCAACGCAGGTACGCCTGAAAGCAGGCGGTCGCAGATTATCTCACGGTAAGGAAGGAGCATCTCCATGGTCTTATCGAATGCTCCGACACCAGGGAATACTATGCATTTTGCATCCAGGAGTTTCTTCATATCATTTACCACGTCAACGGAAGCACCGTTCTTCTCCAGTGCTTTCTTGATGGAGTGGAGGTTTCCTACTCCGTAATCTGCGAGCATTATCTTCATTTGGATTCCTCTAATACTTCTGAGATCTTCTTGAGCATATAATCGTTCAGTTCTTCTGTTCCGACGGTCATCCTCACGCAGTTCTCTGTTCTGCGTTTGTTTCCGAAGTCTCTTATGAGAACTCCTTTTTCTTTGAGTTTAGAGACCATCACGGAGTGGTCAATCGGGCATTTAGCTAATATGAAATTGGAATCGGAAGGGTAAGGTTCAAAGCCGAGTTTCTTCAGGCTGGCTGCGAGTTTAGGTCTCTCGTTTGTGACCATTCTTACGCTCTTTGTGATGAATGCTTGATCCTTTACGGCGGCCATCGCCGCACATTCCGAGATCTTGTTGAGGGAATATGGTATCTTGATAGAATTCATCATATCTGAGATATTCAAGTTGGTCACGGCGTAACCTACTCTCAAAGCGGCCATCGCATATGCTTTGGAGAATGTTCTGAGAACGATCAGATTCTCAAATTCGTTGACGCGTTTGAGCATGGAATTCTTGGCGTATTCCCCATACGCCTCGTCTACGATCACAATGCCTTTGAATCTTGTCAGGACCTCTTCTATATCCTTCTGACTGAATGTGTTTCCCGTAGGATTGTTGGGCGAAGGCATGATGGCTATCTTGGCATCGGCTTTGCAGATCCCGTCAACATCCAACTGGAAGTCTTCTGTGAGATCCACCGGAACGGGCTTTCCTCCGTTCATGCTCACGAAATACTCATACAAAGTGTACGAAGGAACGGGAACGACGCAGTTGTCTCCCCAGTTGGTGAATGTTTTGAACGAGACGTCCAGCATTTCGTCTGAACCGTTACCGGCTACGAAATTCTCTGTCTCCAGTCCGTAGAGCTCTGCCAGGGCTTGCCTTAAGCCGTCGGAATAGGTATTTGGATACCCGTCTAGCTCTATTTCGAGGTGTTTGAGATACTTCATGGCTGCCGGATTGGAACCCAGCACATTCGTGTTGGTATCCATCCTCAACTCACCTCTGAGTTTCGGATTGTAATACTTTTGGAAATCACGAGTCGTATCCCTCATGATGTCCCTGGTTATCATTTACTTCACCAGCCTGTCGATGGACATGCAGAGTATGCCTTCCGCACCGAGTTTCTTGAGTTTGCTGATCGTCTTGTACATGTCTTTGGAGGATACGACAACCTGGATGGCGACCATGTTCTCGTTGCCGGCCAGTTCAAGGATGGTAGGTCCGTTGATTCCGGGTACGATCTTTTCTACCTGAGTGATCTTCTTCTTCGGGACGTTGGCCATGAGATATTTCTTGTCTTCTGCGGACATAACGCTTCTTATGGCTTCGACGACATCCATGATCTCCTGGTATTTTCTGTCGGGAGAGGACATATATGCTATACTTTTGGATGTGAATACCGCTGCCTGAGAGTCGATTATCTTGCAGACCTCGACCATCCTGTTGATCTTGAGTGTGGAACCTGTTGCAATCAGGTCGCAGATGAGATCGGATACACCGAGATACGGCATGATCTCGGCTGCGCCGGATACTACGGTGATTTCCACTTTCTTTCCTAGTGAATCGAAATATTTCTTTGTCAGGTTGGGGAACGATGTTGCGATGCGAGTTCCATCCTTGATGTCCTTGACAGAATGGATCCCAGAGGCCTCGGGAGCTGCGATGGACAGACGACATACGCCGAATTCAAGGTTAAGTATATTTTCGAGATAGTCTCCATATCCTGATTCTGCTACCATATCCTGCCCCGTTATACCGAAATCGATAGCACCCGATTCGATAAATGCAGGTATATCTTGAGCACGGATGAACATGATCTCCAGATCCTGTTCTTTTGCTGTAACATAAAGTCTTCTTCCCCAATCCTCTCCCAGGTCGATGCCTGATTTGGAAAGGAGTTCTACGGCTCTTTCGTTGAGCCTTCCTTTGTTGGGAATCGCTAATTTGACTGTCATTTATTGGGCCTCTTCTATTTTAGTATAAAAAGGAAGTAAATAAGGTTTGTTAAATCACAGGTCAAATGAGCCAGAATATAATAATGAAAGGTATACGGTCGGGAACAATGTCCCGACCGTTATGAGCAGATTATCAGAAGAAGTTTTTAGCCTTGGCAAGTTCTGCATTGAGTACAGATCCGCCTGCGCCGCCTCTCAAGGTATTGTGAGAGAGTACGAATGCTTTGTAGTATCCGTTGCTCTTTCTCAGTCTGCCTACGGTTGAGGCCATTCCTCTTGCCCTTTCCGGAGTTCCTGCCATCACGTCGAAAGCGGATTGAGGTCTGTTTTCTTCATGTCTTACTATTATAGGTTGTTCTGGTGCGGAAGGTAGTCTGAGGTTCTGCGGTTCTCCGCGGAAGTTGACCAAGACCTCTTCGAGTTCCGATAATGAAGGCGACTCCTTGAGATTAAGTACAAGCGATTCCAAATGCCCGTCAATAACCGGTACTCTGGCACAGTTGGCCATGACTTTGAAATCAGCGAAGTGGAATTCACCATTTGAATAGGTTCCGAGCATTTTTGCGAGTTCGGATTCCATCTTCTCTTCTTCATGCGAGATGAACGGAACCACATTACCTACTGCATCCAAAGAAGGCACTCCCGGGTATCCTGCTCCGGACAGTGCCTGATATGTGGATACGAATACTTCGTTGAGTCCGAATGCCTGACTTATCGCATACAACGGGATCGCTATTCCGGTGGAGGAACAGTTTGCGTTGGTGATGATGTATCCTCCGTCTTTGTAGGTTTCCTGATCCTCTATGGAATTGAACTGTGAACTGTTGATCTCAGGGATTATGATTGGCACATGTTTGTCCATCCTGTGTGAACCTGCATTGGTGAATACTGCTACACCATTCTCTGCCAATTCTGTCTCGGTAGGGCCTGCGAGCTCTGAAGGTATGCCTGAAAATGCTATTCTGGCACATTTGGAGATCTTCTTGATGTCCATGACCTCTATCTTCCTGTCCATGGTGTCGTCTTTGTACACGTGGTCTCTGACCTTCAGTACGTCTCCGAGTCTCTTTCCTTCCGATCTTTCGGAAGCGTAGAGGCCTTCTATCTCGAAATAGGGGTGGTCCTCGAGCATCTGAACGAATCTCTGACCGATCATTCCGGTGGCGCCTAGGACTGCTACGCTAATCTTGCTCATACGATTTGCTCCGTAATACTTATGAGCGGAGGCAAGGCACGGAATATATTATAATTATGGGAGAATGACCGCAGATTACTGTATTAATTTCACGTATTTCGTAAAAATTATGGGCATAAATTGAGCATATTCGAAGAAATGACTATGTCAGGAAGGAAACGGAATATTTCGCAGGTTCGGATATCATCATGATAAGATGGTCCTTTAAAAACTGCGAAAATTAATAATTTGAAAAAAGGTTTTACTTAGATTCGAAGAGGTGCTTCTGTCTTTCTTTGGATATCGCCAGTAGTACCTCTGCGATCATATCGGCTTCCGATTCTGAAAGACTTACTTCTTCGCAGAGCTCACGGTATCTTTGAATGACCTCGTGCTCTTTCTCCTCATCCCAATAGCCCTGTGCAGACTGCTTCTTAGCTTTTGCAAGCTCGTCAGCTATCTCCATACGGGTAGCGATAAGATCGATGATCTCTTCATCAATGGTCTCGATCTGCTCTCTGAGTTCTTTTGTGTTAGGCAAAAAACTTCACCTTGAGCACACTTACGGAATCGATTGTATTAAATCCATTCGGAAAAATAAACACATTCGAACATGTCAGAAGCATGGTCAATCCGAACGCTTTAAAGTCAAGACTGTGTTTCGGTATGATATGGAAAGGATCCGCGAACTGTTCAAACAGTATCCGTCGCAGGAAAAGGTCGCGATGCTCATGCTTAAACATGGTATCCGTGTCGAGAACGGTGTTGCTTACTGTGGGGATATAGAACAGTCGGATGTTGCCATAGCAAGGGCCGCTAATGTCGATAGAAGAGTCGTGAGGACCGCCATAGAGAAGATCGACAGGACGCCGGAACTCAAAGCGCTGTTCTCAAAATTGCAGTCCATGTTATTGATGGCAGACGTTGCTTCGGAGATCGGATGTTCCACATTGGAGATCGTTCCTACGGATGCTACCATGCCTGGAATATTGGCAGGAATAACCGATGTCATCTACAAACAGGGTCTTTCCGTAAGGCAGGCTGTTGTCGACGATCAGGGAATCAGGATGGATTCCCATCTGATAATCGTAATAGATGGGGTCATTCCTTCTGAAGTGCTGCCTATGATAAGACTGTCCCGTGGCGTTGCGAGCATCATTATCAGGTAAGCGTTTTTGTGAATCGATATGCATCTTCACACGTGCGCTTTATACGTGATTGGGTATTGTGCGCGAGTCGCGTAATCATATGCGGGTGCGCATGCCAGCGCCCTCTACTCAGGTTAGTTATAATTGATTGACGCGTATAAAATAATAAAATTAAGACGATTTGCCCCTATTATTAAATACTTCCATGTACTACATTCCTTCCGTGCATGGCGCATAGTATAATGCTATCGCTGTGAACATGCCTTGAAATGGTCTGGTAGGAGTTTGCCCGCACTTCGGTGTGGTAAAAACGATCGGACGGAAACATAAGGGAAGGGATGGAAAAGCAAAAAAGAACGGGGGAGGTTCGGTGACCCACGTTGCCGTATCGAACAAGTTTTGAAAAAAGCATTTTTCGCCTTTTACTTCAGATTCGACCGACAGCTTACTCTTCAACGGTCAATCATATCAAGGAAGGAACTACGTACTGTGCAGAGTGGTACTCTTCCTTCGGAAGAATCATTGGATGTACAGTAGGGGATGATTCCATATGAAAATGAAAATGAAAATGAAGAACAACAAGATGTTCCTCGCGCTCGTCGTGGTCGCTGCTCTTGCAATGGTTTCCGTTGCAGGTGTAGCTGTACTCAGCGACGACTCAAGCGCAGCCGCTGAAGTAACTAGCGGTAGCGTATATACAGTTCAGTCTGATACGCAGAGCATCGATATAGAAATTCACGTCGTAAATAGCGCCGTAACTGAAATCGTAATCCCGTCCACCATGACGTACACAGGTACAATAAGTGTTGGAGCATTTGAGGAAAGTGTGTTCACTGCAGTAGGATCTGCAAATCTCAAAGGTGTCTCCAACGTTACAGTGTATGTAAGCGTTGATGGTTCATACGTTTTGAAACAGGCTAGTGCAACTTCAGTATCTGGTACAACCGAGCTCACAATGGGATCCATCTCTACAGCTAATTCAGCAGTAGTAGATTCAGCTTATTATGGATACAACGGAACTATCATTTGCAATGGTGCAACAATCGTATCTGCAAACGTATATGGTTTGATTGTAACAGCTCAGAACAGCGAAGCAGTATTATCTAACTTAGTCACATCTGCTACAGGTAATGAACCAACAGATTGGACCTCCGCAGATGCATACTATGCTACTCTGACTGTTTCCGGAACTGCATATATCGGTAACCTCGTTATCGGAAGTGGAGTTTCAGATTATGTTGAAATGATCGTTGCAGATGGTGCAAAGGTATACAGCATGAATGATGTCAGAACCGTGACAGTTACAACGACAACAGCTATGGAAGCAAGTGGATACGCATACGCGATCGCCACTGGAAGCTCAACAGCTGTTGTAGGTACATATGCTCCTGGTTCAAATACGATAGAATTCACACTTGATACATCATCGGTTTACAATGTGTACACATACAGTGGAATCACTGATGGTAAATACACATACGGAACCATTGATTTCTCAGTGTCTGGTATCTATACTGTTAACGCAACAACAGGCACACTTGTCACTCCAGCTATAACCGTAGGTAACTACACTGTAGCTACAGATAAGACAATTGCAGTTTCAGTAAGTTCACCCGATAATTACACAGTAACGGGATTCATAGTTCTCACTGATGGTACTGTAGTTAATGCGGCCGTTTCAGTTCTTGCAAATGTCGCAACATTGACATTTACAAGTTCTGAATTTGCAGTCAGCACATCATACAGCGCAGTCATACTTACGCAGAAGACCGGTTCAGTATTACCAGCTGAGAATCTTATCTTTGTTAGTAAAATAACCACTCCTGCAGCATCTGGTGGTTCTGTTTCAGTTGTATATTCAGCTATGGATGGAACCATGTCAGCAGCTTCGAATACAATCGTATTTAGTGTATCAAGTGATTCAAAACTTTTGGTTAACGGAAGCATAAAATTCACACAGCCTTACACTTCGATCAGATCGATGATCATAATCGATTCAACAGCTAAAGTAAACTTCGGTACAAACGGAATAATATCTGTTGATAACACAGCAATTACTTCAACACAAAATGTCAATGCCACCTATTACAAAACAGGTAGCACTGCACCATACACATACAATTACACAACACTCGATAATGCACTCGCAGCATCCGCAGATGTAACAATCTATGGAAAACTCGTGATCCTTACAGACAAAACACTCGCATCTACCTTGACTGGTGCAACAACCACGAAAGTAGCAGTTGATTCATACGCAACAGTATCAATCGGCAACGCAGATACGTTTGTAAATGTAACTGTACCAAGCACAACAACACTCACAACCGGCGCATCAAACTGCGTAATAGTCGTATACGGAAAGCTCATCTTTGAAGAGAAGAGCACCGCACCTTCATGCAATGCAGGTGTACAGGCATCTGTTGGAATGAAAGAGGGAACCTCTTACACATACACAGATCTTGCAACAGCATTGGGAGTTGCAACAAGCGGTGACACAGTCACACTCCGTGGAAATGCATCTATTTCAACAGATGCAGTAATCGCAAGCGGAGTTACCGTTACTACTGGTTCTAACACAATAATGATCAATGCAGGCGGAAGCCTTACAGTTACCGGAACCCTCAACATGGGTGCCGACATAACAGTAAGTGCAGCAACGACAGGAACCTCTGCAAAAGCAGCAGGTCAACTCGTTATCAACAAGATGCCAGTATATACAGCCGGTAAAGTTGTACTCAACGGTATCTTGACGATTTCGTCGAGCGTCGGTACATCCACCACCCCTGTTGCGTTAGTCTTTGTAATCACCAGCACCGAAGGCACAGCAGCCAGCCCTGCAATCCTCAACATCGCAGGAATAATCTCTGATTCCGCTTGTACTATCGGAAGCAATGGTTTCTACATGACCATCAACGTCACAGGTGAAATCGCCAGTTCCTTCAGCATGTTCCCAACAGGAACAAACAACAAGATAACGATGAATGTTACTGGAGAGTTCAACTATGGAGCAGCAGAATATCTGTACAATCTCAATGTTACCGGAACCGGTATCGTTGAAAGCGTTTCAAGCAACGTGTTGAAAATTACAGGAAAAGCCGTTATCGGTACACCTGCAAAAACATCAGCCGTAAAGACAGATGCTGTAGCTGTTGAGTTCGTCATGGTTGACGGTTCATCTGCAATGGTATATGGATCACCTGCAACAGGCAAGGTAGTAATATCTTCTGAAACAGCAGATCACTTATACATGGCAATATTGAACGTGAATTCCACAACAGTATATGGAACTGCATACATGGCAGCAGCAACAGCAGGAAATGTAGCTGTAGCTGTTCCAGAAATAACGGGAACAACGTTCATGGGATGGTATACCAACCCATCGTTCATTGCTAACGTTTACGTCAGCTCTGTTCCAGCATCACTTGTTGGAGAGTCATATTACATGAAGTTGACCGAATTGACATACAACCTCATTCTGACCTACAATGTTGGAGTGACGTATGTTCTTGACGGAGCCAATGTAGGAAGCTCTTACAACGGTTATATCAGCTACGGAGAGCACACACTTACTGCACAGGCAGCAAGTGGATACAAGGGAACTGTAACAATCACAATGACTGGTGCAACTCTCTCTAGCGGTAAGTTCACAGCAACTCAGGATGTTTCAGCAACATCCACAGGCGTTAGCGAGGATGTAGTTTCCGGAGGATGGACAATCACCGACATATTGTTGGTCATAATGGTCATCATCATAGCGGTCATTGCAGTCGTCGTCATCCTGAAACTGATGAGAAGCTAATCTGACAAGGTATAAAGGAATCATCCCTTAACAGATAGAAAAACACGGGGCTAACGCCCCTACTTACTTATTTTTTCTTATTCAAAAATCATTGATATTGTTTCATACACAAAATCGAAATTCATTTTTATTTTATCAAAATATTTATTACTATATAATTCAACTAAATATTATTTAAAATTGTTACTGTTGCATTAAAAAAGTCAATTATGTTTTCAAATCTATATATTTCTTGAAGAATTTATAATGTTAATGTGATTTTAATCTTTGATAATTTTACTAATCCAGTTTAAATAAAGTAAGAGTTCAAACTCCGTTTCATCTCTTAATTTAAATACTTACACATAAATATTAATGTATGGCCGAGAAGATACTGAAAAAGGAACTGTTTAGAAAGGCAACAGTATATCACATCGATACGGACGACGTACCAACGGTATATGAGAAAGTAGGCGGTCTATTCGTAAAGACTTTGAAACCCGGAGCGGCCAATACCAGAGGAAACGATCTCAAGATCCCTCCTACAGATATTACTGAAGATGAACTTTTTAATGTTCTAAAAGAACACTGTCAAAATCACGACATCAGGATGATAATGGAATTCGAAGGATTCCCAAAATTCACGATATGTGTGAACAAGATTTCCAGCGGTCAGTCGAAGTTCGGTATCTGGAGCTGGAATACGTTCCTTGATGATAAATATATTTGGCCATTCTGATTAGCCATATGAGACGTCATCGCCGTCATAAAATTTTTCTTTATTTTCAAATAATTAATAGAAGAAATTATTATTTGATTTTAGAGTATAATTCTCTGTTAAGAATTTTTGCGCTTCCGTATTCTATGTCATGATAAGAATTAAAAATATAAGTGGGCGCAATCTCAATAATTTATTTTTTCTAATTTACCCACACGTTCAAAGAGTTCTATCTCATTCACATATTTTTTGAAAATATAAGAGAAGTATCTACGGTTCATTATAACATGTGTTAACATCAACATATATTCATCATGTTTTCATTTTACGTATTTTTAAGATATTATATAGTTGTAATGTTTACGTCTTTAACGCTTTGTTTCTTAGTGGAGCTTACGCCGAGAATAACGGAAGGATACAGAATCCATGAATATGTTAAAAAGCAACAAAAGTAAAATGCTTCTTGCGACACTCATTGTCATATCGTTAGCAGTTGTAATGTTCACTGGAATCATTGTTCTAGATGATGATTCATCATCTGATTCTGCTGCATCACGTACTAGCGGAACTGTCCAGATAAATGTCGGAAAGACAGATTCACAGGATTACGATCTTTGTGTTACTGGTTCACTAATCATAAAAGGAACATATTCAGGAACAGTTACTTTTTATGAAGATCTGGAGTCTACATCTATTGTCGCACAGATATCATTCAATAGTGTATCAGGAGTTATAATAATCTGTAATGGTGCAAATGATCCATACATAATAGGAAATCTTACATCTGGAACATATGTGGGAACTATGAGATTGTCCTTAGGTTCCATGCAGATAGGCAACAGTACAAGCACCAGCATTAGTACGTTTTCTGGTATTGTTACGGGTTCCGGCGGAACGATAACATTCAGCGATTCAATCGGAAGCACAGTATCCATCGGAACATCCGGTCTTACAATATCTAATACTACAGTAGGAACCGCGATAACGACAACCAACAATGTAGGTTTCTCTGTCGTATCATCGATGTCAACAACAGGGACATGTGCGGGAGCCGACAATAATTCTATAATGATAAGCGGAACAGTCAGTAATCTTCTCTTGGGAAATAGTCTCAATGTTACTAATACATCTGAAATAAGTTTGATAGTTCTAACAGGAACTCTTGCATACATCGATAGGACCGGAGGATCATCCGTAGGAACACTGTTTGATTCGCTTGCAGGGACTTCAACAGCAACTCATGGGATATTGATCGCATATTCGGGAGTATCCACTGTTGTTGCGACCGATCAAGTAGTGGACCTCGGTGGGCAGTATCTTATTTACATTTCATCCAATACAGATGTGATAACCATAGGTGGTATCACTCTGGACATATCAGGTCTTAAATTGGCCAAATCGACAGATACTATTATGCCCTCTATTACAGGAACAACCGATTCTATCACCATGTCTGGAACGGTCATTATCGATTCATTCTCATCATCGTCATCTGTTGCGGTCTTCGTAGGAATCGGTTCAACAATATCGACAACTGCAAATTCTGATATCTCCATTCTCGGAAGCCTTTCGGTATCTGGGGTCATGAATCTTTCTAATGCAAATACATTCACCACAACAGATACTACCGCAACAGGCACCATTATATCCGATGGGGACCTTTGGATGCCGGCGAAGTTCATGAGCAACAGTGTCAGCATATATTCTGCCTTTTACATATCAGGAACGACTTGGAGATTCACTACACTTTCACAGGCATTGTCCTCTGCATCATCTTCGGGTGACGGTAATGTATACATCATTGGTTCATGCACTGTTAGTTCTGATATAATTATGTCGGCTGTTTTAAATGTCGGCGGAAATCTGATAACAACAGGAAGTATAGAATATGCATTCAAAGGAACTCTCTACACAGATAAGAACTCTTTATTGACCGTAAGCGGGACGCTTACGAACACATTGGGATCTGGAGTTATCATCGCAACAGGTGCGCAAATAAATGCTTTCACTAGCGGCACCATCGATAACAAGGGATACATCATGGTCTATGGTATCTTAACCGTGAAAGGTTCCGATACAAGTATGATCTATGCGGATGTTACAAATTATAATAGCGTTTCTAAATCAGTTAAGTTCGCAAGCCTGTACAATATGCTTCTCACATCTGTATCTGGAGACAGTTACACCTTACGTAGGGCAACAATTCTGAATGAGGATGCTGCTATTCCAGTAGGCGTTACACTTACAATGGGTACAAGTGGACTCACCATCGCTGACGGGATCACACTTTCGGTTTCTGGAAATATTATATTCAATTACAATTCGACCGTGATAGGAACACTTGCTATTCTCACCGGAGGAGAAGCTACCAACACAGCTACCTTAACGGCAAATGCTGGAGAGATAACGGTTGCAGGGACATTTACTGATTCAGGTGTTTTGAATGTTAAGAGTCTAACGGTCACAGGAAAGTTCGTTACCACAGGAATTGTGACTATCGTCACAACAGGTTCATTCAATGTAGGTGCGGCACCCGCAAGTGTTCCTTATACAAACAATGCGACCATTACAGGAGCGATAACACTTGACAGTGGTGCTTATGCTATCGTATATGGTAATTGTGTAGGATTTACCTTAAGCAATCTCAACGGCACTATGGTGGAGACGTTGCTCTACATAAGCAATGATGTTACCGATGATACTAATGAACTATATGCTACAGAGTATGGAGTATCTGGCACATCATTAGTACTTCACAATCCGAAGCTAACAGGAATAAGTTTCCTAGGATGGTATGCTGAAGACGGAACATTCATCGGGACCTCATCTTCTCATGCCATCGGAGAATATGATGCGTTATATGGGCACACTTCAGATCTTGCTTACAAGATCTCATTGTCATACAACGCAGGCATAACCTGGGTCGTTGATGGTTCGCAGGTATACACCAGCGGTGATGCTGTTGTAGGATATGGAGAGCATTCTATAACGGTTCAGATCGCAAAGGGATATTCGGGAACACCTATTCTTTCAATTGACGGCACCGAAGTGGAACTTGGAGAAGAATTCCTCGTGAATGCAGATTGTGTGGCAATTGTCACAGGTATTGTTCAAAATGAAGAGCTCGGCGGATTCAGTCTGGGCCTCACGGAGATATTATTGATCGTCATAGTAGTCATAATGATCATTTTGGCGATCGTTATCATTATCAAGACAAGAAACAGATCTTGAATACAGATATGAAACTTTTTATCTATTTATTCTAACTAAAAATCGCAATTGAACATGTGAATTTCTTAATCACGGAATATCCATCCAGAACATTTTTGACGGACATCCCCTGAATTATCTATAATTCCCGACGAGTTTTACTTCTACATCAGCGATCGCTGTTCTGCAACGGTATTACGAACGCAGGATCGAGTCCAAAGTGCCTGTAGACCTTGGATACGCT
>Ga0265295_1006598_pt1 | contig 13947 bp, 12 predicted proteins | sample Munlansysbiofilm_FD_192503 | JGI IMG/M metagenome (GOLD analysis project Ga0265295, IMG submission 192503) | Leachate microbial communities from a municipal landfill in Southern Ontario, Canada - Methane capture system biofilm | ecosystem: Engineered > Solid waste > Landfill > Unclassified ... | reverse complement strand
TCTGTTATATTACCGAGGCAGTACGAATCGAGACAGTAGAAATCACAGGGATAGATATCTCCATTGCTCTCTGCAACGTACTGGATAGAGCATACCCCCGCCATATCGCAAGCCTCAGGGGGATATCCGGCTATCATCCCAACAAGGTTATCAAAAAACCTGACTGAGACAGGCTTCTTTGCTTGGTAGGAAGCGAACCAGAGATCAAAGAGATCCTTCAGGAACTGTCCATAAGCGGAGGCAGAGAGAAATTGTTTCTCTCCCTCCAGCATATCCATACAAGGTATGTACTGCTGATAGACAAGTCCATGTTCCACGAAATAGGGATAGGCCATGCCAATATTCTGTGCCAATTCATTGGTGACTACACTCAGAATATTGAACTTCACCCCTTCCTTTTCCAAATGCGAGATGGCCTGCAACACACTCCTACCGCTTTTTCCCCCGTCCCTATCTTTTCTTTGGAGGTCGTTGAGACGAGGTGGCCCATCGAGGGAGACTCCTACCAAGAAATCATGTTCTTTGAAAAACCTTGCCCACTTTTCATCAAGAAGCATACCGTTGGTCTGGAAGGCATAGGTAACCAGGGAGTCTTCCTTCTTGCTTGAAGCAACTTTACGCACAAAGTATTCAAAGAAAGGAAGCCCTGCAAGAGAGGGTTCGCCACCCTGAAAAACAAAGGAACAATGCTTTGCAGCTTCCAGGCTCTTTAGGATGATTGCATCAGCCACGGCGTGGCTCATCAATGGACGAATACCCTCCTCTCGGGTATCTGCCTCATCAAAATAGAAGCAATAGTCACAGCGAAGATTGCACGCAGCTGAGGCTGGCTTGATCATCATGGTAATGTGTGCTCTGCGTGTATCCATTGGTTATTGTATATCCTGTTACGCAATTCTAGGCAAGCAACCGTTAGCAACTATCAATTCTACTAAGCCGATATCTACGTCCCTTCTTATCTCCCTCTGCTATCAAGAGAGACTCACAAACCATCTGGGAGAGGAGGTCATAGGCTCGGCTTCTATTTACCCCTAGCAAAATACATACCTGTTTGTTGGTGATGGAATCTACTGTTTCTAGAAATGTGAGTATTTTTTGTCGTTGCTGTTGTGCCTTATCACCGGTATCCCCAGGATATCTTCCTCGCTCTTCCACAATATCCGGCATTCGAACAGGCTCCTCCATGATTAATTGCAAGGTGGTCCTTTCAGGCTGGAAATACTCTTCCAGAATGGGTTCTTTCCAACCCTGAGCCTTCCAGACGGAGAAGATGTTTGATAGTCCACTCCCTGCTCGCTCCCCAATATTCAGGAGCGTAAACATGGTAAATAGCGTTGCATTCCTTGGATCAGATAGACCTCCTTGGATTGCATCTTCCTTTGGAACACGCAAGATACCCGGATTTGAAAAGGTAAAGCCTTTAGGATAACGCGTTATCACTGCCCCACGCCTTTCATAGTAATTTGCATGAATTAACGTGTTAGCCAAAGATTCACGTATCACATGATGAAGTGCAGTATCGTCGACCCTCGTCATTCCGGAAAGAGAAAAGGGAGTTTTCAACCCTAACTCAAGGCGTGGAATTACCAATGTATAGAAGTCAAAAATATTACCACTCCAAGTAGCTGCATTTGATACTATCCTGTCCGTCCAACGCGTACCCGGATCCATCTGCTCTTGATAATCCAGAAAATAGTATGGGCATTCTTTTACAATCTCATTTTGATACCCAAACATGAGCAATCCTGCAACTGTCGGATGATATCGGCCATCCTCTGCACTTTTCCCTACCGCATTCAATCGATAGAGAAATAACTCATCAGAAAGATTGTTCCAAGAAAGGGTTGGTTTGAGTAATTCAAGCTTCCTTCGATATCGGGTAATGGTATCTGAACAAAGAACCGAAAGATCCATCTCATCAAGGAGATGTAAATCCAAAGGGTGTGAACTCGCATCACGAACCATCAACTGTACTTCTTCCTTCGTACAATGATAGTCTCCTTCGCCACTTCTGCGGTACGTTCCCCCAAAAAGGTCATTGTTAATGAAGATTGGCTTATCTTCTCGGTTTGCTCGAGGAATCTCAATAATAATTATCTCTTTTCCCTCAAATATTTGCGTATGAATTGCATCACTATTCAAAATATTCTTGCTTACTTTGTTTACATTATTGAGTGTACTGTGGATATCTTGCACGAGAGCTTTTGCATTTTCCACACCTGTGCATCGTAATGCATGGTTTTTTGATTCCTCAACTCCCAAGATAATAATTCCGCCATAGGTATTCGCAAATGAAGCGTAGGTTTCCCAGAGGGAACGCGGAATACTCCTGGTTGCCTTTTTGAATTCAAGCCTTTCGTGTTCTTGTGTTTCGAGCAAAGCATACATATCCACAGATTGACCTCCTCAGGGAATATGATCATTGGTTCGTAATGCATTGAACCAATAGGTTTCCGCACAACCAACGACCTATCAGGTATAGAGAGGAAATGTTGCCCACTACTTCAAATGTGTTTCTATAGTATATCACCGGTTTTCTGTTTTATCACCGGTTATTTTACGTATATCACCGGTTTAATCACCTTTATCACCGGTTAACTTGAATATCTACCTGAATTTATCGACAATCCATGTATTCTATTAATCCTCTCTATCTGTAATTACAGGGAGGGGCCTTCCACATGAGATGGCCCCGCTTTATTCATCATATCATCGCAAACACTCACAAAACAGGGAGGAAGTGAAAGCTTCTGCAATACCGTCTACTGCCTCAGCCTATCAAGGATTTCACAGGCTACCAGATACATTCTTGGAATGTGGAATGGGCCTTTGTACATATTTCCCTTTAATGGTGTGGAAAGTGAGTTGTCTCGATGGAGATACCCAAACCACTCGCCATACTCTTCATCGAGAAAATGAGTCTTGATGTATTTGTCTACTTGTTCAAATTGATGCAGATACTCCTGCTTCCCATTCATACTGTAGGCAAGTAGGTTTGCAATAGCTGCTTCACACTGAGGCCACCAGAATTTCATGTCATGCCAGTACTCGGTTGCACTCTTTCCCATGGCATCACGGAAGTAGATGATCCCACCATACTCTTCATCCCAACCACGAGAGAACATCCAGTCCAGCATCGTTGTCCCAAGGTGCATAAGTTCGGTATCACCACCCCGCTTCTGCGCTTCAGCGAGGATAAACCATGCGCCTTCAATTGCGTGCCCTGGGTTCAACAATCTGCCTTCGAAATGATCCAATTGCAACGTCCCATCAGGATTACACTGCTCTACAACCACCTTAAGCTCTGGACGGACAAAGAAGACCTCAATCTCCTTGATATACCCATCTATGGTACGAGTCAGCTCTTCGCTCTTCTCAGGAAGCGCCTCTCTCAGCTCGCTGACGGTATTGAGAAGAATCATGGGAAGACCAAAACCCTTGCTCTCTCGCTCAAACTTGGGAACAAGCACACCTGGTTCCTGAAGATATCGTTCAACCTTCCTAAACAACTCATACGCCTTCATTGCATACTCAGGTTTATCAAAAGCCCTGCTATAGGCAGCAAAGCCGAGGATGGCAAAGGTCTCACTGAATACGTAGCGAATGCGCTTCACTACAGGATTCCCCTCTTGACTCACCCGGAAATACATGCGTCCGTCAGAGGGGTCGAAACAGTGATTTTCAATGAAAGATACCAAGGAATCACACAACTCGCGGTATTCACTCCGATTCTCCATCTGACGGTATGCTGTTGCATATACCCACAGTGCACGACCTTGGAACCAAACCGACTTATCCGTCTCAAGCAAAGTCCCATTACGATCTAAACCTGTATACAAGCCACCATGTGTTTTGTCAAACCCATATTGGAGCCAAAAGGGCAATATACTCTCTAGAAGTGTGTTTTTGTAGTCATGATAGAGTTGGTCAAATTTCTGATTCATAGATATATCCTCATTTCTTGTATTCTAATCCTTGAAGCGTGCATTGTCATTATGATTCTTTGAAAAACTGCTCCTTGATTTGCCCCTCCTCCTATGCCATGATAGCACCATGCATACAAAACAGAGTTTAATCAGAGACCTGGAACAGATGGGTCTTGATCCAAAAGGAACAATACTTGCTCACTTCTCATATAAAAGCTTGGGAGAAGTTGAGGGAGGTCCCCAGACCGTAATCGATGCCATGGTCACCTATATGAAAGATGGATTGATGGTATTTCCCACCCATACCTGGAACACAGTGAACAAGGATCAACCCTATTACAGTGTCAATGACACAGAAAGCTGCATCGGCATCATCCCAGAGTTGGCAAGAAAGGATGGACGAGGCCACAGAAGCGCACATCCAACCCACTCGGTAGCAGCCTTTGGAGCAGAGGCTGAAGCCTTCATTGCCGACGATCATATGCAGAATACTCCCTGTGGCCGTACAGGATCGTGGGGCAAGTTGCTTGATCGCAATGCAACCATTCTTTTGGTTGGCGTGGGACTCAATCGGGACACCTTCTTCCATGGAGTTGAAGAGTGGCTGGATATTCCCCTCAGGCTGAGCGAAACGATGAATATGCTCTTCACCAGACTTGCTGATGGCACACTTATTCCTACCCCAGTCAAGAACCATACAGCACAAGTAGGAGAAAACTTTCCTCGAGTGGAACCCTATCTGAGAGAAAAAGGCATACTCAAGGAAGGAACGCTTGGGGATGCAACAGTACGCTACCACAAGACCCAGCCAGCCTATGAAGCTGTGAGGGATTTGTTGCTGAAGGATCCAGATCTGTTTGGGGTACGATAGCTCTGACAAAGAGGTTTTACTCAGGAAATGCTGAACTCTCGCTGATCACCAAGTGCAAGGGAGTAAACTTCCTTGCACTCTCAAGTGAGCGTTTTTCCAACAATTGAGAAAGATACTCCACAGCGAGTGAACCAAGTTCCAGACGCTGGTTCGACCAACGCGTCCAGTGCTCATGCCCACCTAACCAGTCATCTTCCAGCACAGCACCCCAGACATCCTGTCCAAGCTTCATCCCCATACGCTGTAAATCGCGTTCAAAAGGATCCAGCAAGAAAATACGATCAAAGACAGCCACCTGACACTCCTTGACCAGGTTAAAATCATCATGACTCAAACGGTAGTGCTCATCAGCATCAACCACATGAACGGTGATCCCTCGCTTCTCGGCAGCAGCAAGCAAGAAGGAACGCTTGTCCTTTCTCGGTTCCCTCTCTTGTTCCTTCGTCTCAACATACACAAGGCACTGTTTCCGACATACAAGGGCAAGATGGTCAACCATCTTCTCAATGACCTCTTGGTAGGCGAAAGTCACCCAATGGGTATGTGCTTCGGCAACCTCACGTCTTCCGACAAACACCAAGGGGAAGTGGGCTTTCACCAAGCGTTCAACGCCCTTGTCATCGCGGTTCACACCCATCATGACAGCACCATCGGCAAGCGCAATCCTGCTCGAATTCTCTTCAGTAGGCCGGTTGTTCAGGATCAGGATGTCATACCCCAACTTTTCGGCAGTCTCCTGGATTCCCACAAAGAACCGATAGTATTCATTCTCAGACTCTACGGGGAACATCGGCTCATACGTAAAGACGGCAATAAGGGTAGTTGATCCACTCTTGAGCTTTCTTGCTGCCATGTTGGGTACATAGCCCAACCGTTCAGCACACTCAAGAATTTTCTCCTTGGTCTGTTTCCCAACCCTGATACTCTTGCCGTCCTTACCATTGAGAACAGCAGAGACCGATGCATATGATACGTGGGCCTCTCTGGCAACATCTTGCAGTGTGACCCGTTTGAACGTTTTCATCCTAAAAATGCTCCTGCAGTACGCAGTTTAGCATGTAAAACGTCCATGGGTATATGAAAAAGGTCCTTTCCTGTCTCGATGGCTACTGCAACGGCAGTGCCAGCACCCTGCCCGATCGCCCCACTGGAGGGACTGACACGGAGGCTTGCATGAGCTGCGAACTCGCAGCTGATGTTCCTTCCTGCGGCCAATACATTACTCACCTGTTCATTGAGCAGACTTCCCAGAGGAATAGTGTAATACCCACCATCCCTAAGGAAACGGGAATCAGTTGCAGCCCCGTCGGGGGAATGGATATCGATGGGATACCCACATGCTGAAATGGCATCATCAAAAACTCTCTCAGAAAGCAAATCCTCTACAGAGATTCTATAAGACCCCTTCAGACGGCGAGAACTTCGAACCCCGATACGTGGTCCACTATAGGTCATTCTTGCCTGCTCAAACCCTGGGATATGTTTCTTGAGGAATCCATACAGCTCCCAAACCTGGCGCCGACCTTCCATCTCTGCTTCACTGAGCTGGATGGGATCAACTGGATTCTTCTCCAAGACCCGAGTCATATTCACGATGACCTCATTCTTGGCATTGGTCTCAAAACAGAGCACAATATCTCGATCAAAAGTAATTTCTCCTGTTTCCATGCCTTGGCGCATGATATCCTGGAAACCGGAAAAGGAGAGTCTGCTTGCCCTATGCTGAATTCCTGGGTTTGGGGACAGGAAAGGGAACAGCTCGACATTTGTGTCCATCAAGTTCCTGATCGTCTGGATATCGACATCAACAAGCTTGAAGTTCATCGTCATTGGCTGGTCCTTGCCGTCCTCTTCTCTGCCCTGTTCGAAGGGGATGCCTGCCATGGCAATCAAGTCTGCATCCCCAGAAGCATCAATGAAATAGGAAGAAGAAAGGGTGAAGAGGTTTCCAGCGCAGAGACAGCTAATACTCTTCAGCATTCCATGATCAGTTTCTGCCTTCACAATTGTGGTATGATAGAGCAACTTCACTCCTGCTTCCTGGGCCATCAATTCCAACTCTCGTTTCATACCTTCAGCATCGAAAGGGGTGACTGTGTAGGTATACCCCGTAGAATCAGGGATATGCCCAACAGAGAGACCTTTTGCCATCAAACGCTGTATCATCTCATCGGGCAAGCCACGAACCACCTGGGTTTCACCTGCATGAAATGTCATCATGGGACCTGTTCCACCGGCAGTGAGACTTCCCCCGAGGAAGCCTTCTTCCTCGATGAGCAACACGCTGAGGCCTTGCCTTCCGGCTGCAGTAGCTGCCATGCTACCGGCAATTCCTCCGCCGACAACAATCAAATCATAGTGTGTATCATAGAGTGCATTCATGTAATTTTCCTTATTTATTTCAATCCCGTGTTTACCATGGCATCGGTGACTTTCTGCTGGAACAGCAGATAGACCACCATGATCGGGAGAATCGACAGGGTAGTTGCTGCCAACTGCAGATGCCATTGGGGAAGCCCATAGGTATCATTGAAGTTGGTCAAAGAGAGTGGGAGTGTAAAATTTTCCAATGAGCTAATGAATACCAGTGGCTCCAAATAGGTATTCCAAACAGCAATGAAGGCCAGGATGGCAACAGAACTGAGCACAGGAACAGCCACCGGGAGCATAATCTTCAAGAAGATGCCCAGAGGGTTCAACCCATCGATTCTCGCAGCCTCTTCCAACTCATTAGGTACCGTTACATAGAACTGCCTGAGCATGAATGTCGAGAAAGCTCCCTGACTACCAAAAATTGGCAACAACATCAGGGGGATCAAGGTATCCAGGGCTCCCCATCCCCGCATCTGGAAGAAAAGGGGTATGATGGTTACCTCGATAGGCATCATCAGTGCTGTCAGCAGAAGCAGGAATGCAGCATTACGTAGGGGAAACCGCATTCTCGCAAATGCATACCCAGCCAATGCTGCAAGCAGGACATTGCCTGCAGTCCCTACGATGGCGACAGCTAATGTATTGAGGTAGTGTCGTGCAAAGGGCTGAACAGTAAAAATATCAAGATAATTCGAGAAAGCCCAAGAGGTCGGAAGCAATCTTGGCACACCAAATATCTCAGCACTACTGTTGAGTGAGTTCACAACCATCCACCAGAATGGATAGACGAACAAGAGGGTCAGCAATGCAACAAGCAAGGCATAGGGAGCCTGTTTCAAATACTTACGATTCATAGAAGGAGATCCTTTTTCTGGAGAACCACTGCAGGGCGGTCAAGACGAGTACAATAAGAAACAGTACTACAGCCAGGGCTGATGCAAAGCCTGTATCGAACATACGGAACGCCTGATGGTAAATATAGTAGACCATTACCATGGTGGACCCCTCCGGTCCCCCATCGGTCATTAACTTGATGGTATCAAAGACACGCATCGATCCTATGATGGTAACAATGGCAACCATCATGACAGTGGGCATCAGCAGAGGAAGCTTTATCTTGAAGAAGAGTGTAAAGCGCTTTGCACCATCAATGCGGGCGGCTTCAATGACATCGCCGGGCATATTGAGTACAGCACCCATGAAGATGAGCACGTTCATTCCCAAATTCTTCATGACCCTGTTGACGATGACGCTGGCCATCGCCCACCCTTTCTCAAAGAGCCAGTTTGGCCCTTCTATCCCAATGAGGGAGAGGAACCAGTTTATCGGACCTGCGTCCCCTCCTTGCAAGAGATACTTCCAGACAATTGCCCAGGCCACGCCACTGGTGACCACAGGCAAGAAAATGATACCCCTCACAAACCTGGTTCCCATCTTCCCGCCCCCAAGATAGAGAGCGAGCAAGAGACTAAAGATCAGGTTAAGCGGTACCACACCTGCACTGAAGATCAAGGTATTTACCAGTGACTTGGAGAACAGCGGGTCTGCGAACAGCAGGCGAAAGTTCTCAAGCCCGTTAAACACACTTGTTCCAAAGAGCAGATTCTTCTCCTGTACACTGTACAGGAACACCGAAACCAGTGGGAGCAGGACGAAGAACACGAATCCTGCCATCTGTGGGGTTATGAATGCCCATCCAATGATGGCATCCCGCCGATGATTTGCTTTCAAGGAATGTTGTTTCATTCGTCCATACTCCTACCCGCCTTACTTACTATTTGATGTACTTTGCGTAGACTGCAGCAACCTCATCAAGGATAGCACCTACATCTGCATTCTTCTGCCAGAGCTTGTCAAATACCATCTTCGATTCCACCTCAATCTGTGGATACTTCACATGACTGGGAAGTACACGACCGGTCTTGATGGATGCAGCAACTGCATTCTGCATTTGCTCCTTGCTTACACTCTTGTTACTGGTGAGGAATGCCTCTGATTCAAGAACAGACTTTCTTGCTGGTGGCCAAATACCACTCATGGCAGCAACTGAGTCCTTGTTGGTCATGTAGGCAACCAATTCACTGGCAAGAGCCGCCTGCTTACCCTTGGAGTGGGCACCGATGGCAGCCTGACCAATAACAGGGGATTTCCCTTCAGGACCGGAAGGCATTGGGGCTATTCCCCATGCGAATGAGGCATCATTAAGCTTGGAAACACGGCTGATCTGACCAACGGTCATGGCAGCATTCCCTGCAAAGAAGTCACTCTGGTTCCCTGGAGGAACAACAGAAACATCCTGGTAGACCATGTCATGGAAAAGCTGTACAGCAGCGACAGATGCATCACTGTTGATCAAGACCTGTCCATCATCGGTCCAGAAATCACCACCATAGGAACGGACAATTGGTGCAAGGTTGTGGAGGATACGGGCATCATAGCCCTGTCCATCAACTGTCTGGAATCCCCAAACACCGGTCTTTTCCTTGATCGTCTTACTTGCCAACTTGAAGGCTTCCCAATCCCAGGCACCCTCTGCTGCATACTGCTCAGGAGTTTTTACCCCAGCCTTGGCAAAGAGGTCCTCGTTGTAGAGGATGAAGAAGGGAGAGGTTGAGAAAGGTATTGCATACACATTCCCATCCTTGCTCCACAGCTCAAGAGCATCACTGGAAATATCCTGGGGGTCATAGGCTTTCATGCCATCATTCAGATTGGCAAGCAATCCACTTTCGATGAATGCAGGGGCCGCTGTTTCAAGAACCCAGAAGAGGTCGGGACCATTCTGGCCTTGCAGTTCCAAGGAGAGCTTGGTGTTGTACTCTGCGAAGGGAATGGATTCGAAAGTTGCATCAATCTCGATACCCTTCTGTGCAGCAAATCCCTGTACAAAGGAGTCGAGCAGAGCAATCTGATCAGGGTTGCTGGTCCATGTAGCGATAGTCATCGATACAGGACCGCTAGGAGCAGCTTCTTCCTTAGCGCCAGCAGCAAATGCCATACCCATGGCAAGAAAGAGAACGAGCAGAAAGGTCAGTAGACGTACTACTCCCTTCGTTTGGTTTGTTTTCATACAATCCTCCTAAAGTGTTTGATTAATCATTTAATCAGTCACTGTATGGTACCCTCCGTTTGGACATCCGTCAATAAAAAAATGCAACTCTCCGAAGAAAGCTGCATGCAACAAGAGATATATCTGTATTAAGCTAACAGTACCAGACTCAGTGCCATAACCATCATACCGGCGATAACACCGGCAATTGCAATATGGTGTTCCCCATACTCCTCGGCAGTTGGCAACAGTTCATCCAAGCTGATATAGACCATGATACCTGCCACTGAAGCGAAAACAAAACCAAAGGTGATATCATTGAACCAAGCTCGAAGGAGGAAGTACCCGATGACAGCCCCTACCGGTTCAGCGAGGCCACTGAGCAAGCTCAACCAAAAAGCCTTCTTCCGGCTCTTGGTCGCATAGTAGATCGGGGCTGCAACAGCAACACCCTCAGGAATATTATGGATTGCAATAGCTACAGCAATGCTGATACCCAAGCTTGGGTCGGAAAGCCCTGCCATGAAAGTAGCCAAGCCTTCGGGGAAGTTATGGATTGCAATGGCAAGCGCGCTGAAGAAACCCATACGCATCAGGCGGGCATCATCGCCTGCCTTCACTGGTTTCAAGTCACCAGGAACGCCTTTCATCTCATGTGGGTTCTCATATTCAGGAATAAGTTTGTCAATGATGGCAATAAGGGCAATACCGGCAAAGAATGCAATACTGGTCATCCAGTACCCTTGTTTCGGCCCCATTGCTGACTCAAGCGCTTCACGAGCCTTGACGAAGATTTCAATCATCGCCACATAGATCATGACTCCTGCTGAAAATCCAAGAGCAGCGGCGAGGAAACGTGGATTGAATTTTTTGGAGAAGAAGCTCATCAAAGAGCCAACCCCTGTACCCAATCCTGCAAAAATGGTCAATCCAAAGGCAACCAGAAGTGTTGAACTAGAAACATCATACATAGCGAGAATCTCCCGACATTGCGTGCGATACCTAACCCTATCACGAGCAGGAATTCAGAGCAACAGGAACTGATTGACTGCAGGAGAGATTCCCAGTAGCGTAAGCATACAACAGAAGGAGTGAACTCAGGTGAGCAAAGAACGTAGCACCCATCTCTTCAATTCAATAGCTCCCACCTACGGTCTGTTCTTTCGCTACCAGAAGAAGCGGTATGCGAAGAACATCCTAGGGATGAAAGACACCATTGATCTCTCTTCCTACAACAGCGTAATTGATGTTGGTTGTGGTGCCGGAGCCTTCTGCAGTGCCCTCTCTGACCTGAATCTGGAAGTAACCGGTATAGATCCAGGATCAAGGATGCTTGCAATCGCAAAAAAGAAAGCAGGCAGGGACAATATTACATTCCAGGAAGCAGATGTATTGGATGGGCTTCCCTTCCAGGACAACCAGTTCGATATTGCCATTGCCAGCTACGTCGCCCATGGAATGGAAAGGGAACAGAGAAAGAAGCTCTACAAAGAGATGAGCCGTATTGCCAAGCACCTGGTGATCATTCATGACTACAACAAGAACCGCTCTCCCCTTACCAGCCTTATCGAATGGCTGGAAGGAGGTGACTACTTCCACTTCATCAAGCATGCAGAGACAGAGATGAGAGACTGTCTCTCCGAGATGAAGCAGTGCTTCAGGCAAGTGGAGGTTATCCCGATTGCTGAGCGTGCCAATTGGTATATCTGTACCCCTAATTGAGAATCATGGACAAATCAATCTATGGGTATAGATACATAGTTTAGTTTACTAATTTTTGTACACTATTCATCCAAACTTTCCAAAATCTTGTAACGTTTCGAGCCTTCATCCGTAGGATGATATAGAAACAGGCATACCCGCAACCAAAACGATACAAACAAGACCTTTACACCACTAACTCTCAGCAATACAAGAATATCGATTCTTTTTACAACTTATGCCAATCCTTTCCCTGTTCCATACTGGGTAAAAACAGGAAAAGGAGCAGCATATGAAAGAGAAACAGGAAGAGACAAAGGCAGAGAGAACCAAGGTCATAGTCCTCAGTGGATTCGCCCTGGTGGTACTGTTCATCTTCGCCTTCGGCTGTTATGGATGTAGTTATCAGCCGATCACCCCTCCCGACCCGGAAGAGGCAGTTGATGTAACGGTCCGTCTCATCGGGTCGAGCTGGGTTCTTGATGATGCACAGGGCACACAAGAGGGATTGGAGGAACTACACAATATGGTCCTGGATTCCATTGTATTCAGTGATCGCCAGAGTAACCCGGATGAAGAACTCTCACTCTCATTGCAGTTTGCTGATGTCCCTCCTCTCTCTGGTGCTCTTATATACCAAGAGGAGAAAGGCTTCTTGCTTTCCATCGAAAATTCTCCTTACCCAGTAAGTGTCGTGTATTCGCAAAGCAAGGATGGCAAGACCGAAACGCTCACACTCAAGGGCCAAGAAAGCAACATTCAGTGTTACTACTTGAAAAAATAATCATTTATGCAGATATTATGAGTAGAACGATTAATCACTGGCACTCGGCCAATGCTTGATCGTTCAATAAGGATAGATGCATATGACACAATATATACCACAGGACCTGCTGTTCTACTCAACGGACCAGTCGGTCATGACCACTCCCTTCCTGATAGAGATGCTTGACTCAGCCTTGATAGAGCACATCCAGATGGGAAACGTTGAAACGGCCTACGGGGTACTGGAAATGAGTATCAACCTGACCCAGACCCTGGAGGACAACACCTTGAGCGAAGCTGAGGGGAAAGACCTTCTTCAAAGGGTAAAACGGGCGATGAGCAAAGGTAACATTGCCCAGGCAAAACAACACATGGTGGAGTTTGCCTTACGGTAGAACAGAATCATCGTGAAATAGGAAGGGGGTCTTTCGCCAACGCGAGAGCCCCCCTCTTCTTTCTCTTCACTGTCTTGTTATCTTCCGATACTGTAGTACTCCACCCCGGCTTCCAGCATTGCCCTGCTGTCAAAGAGGTTTCTCCCATCATACACAAGAGCTGTCCTCATCAAGGACTTGAACGCTGAAGGTTCCATATCCCTGATCTCCTGCCAATCGGTGAAGATGAAGCAAACCTGTGCTCCCTTTAGGGCATCCTCAACTGTCTGGGCATACTCCATCGAAAATTGATACTGACGCTTGCAGTTCTCTTCAGCCACTGGATCGAATGCTGTGATCTCTGCACCTTGCTCCAGCAGGAGCGGGATATTGTAGACCGCTGGAGATTCACGTAGGTCATCAGTACCTGACTTGAAGGCCAAACCCAATACCGCGACCTTGATACCATTGAAGGTGATCATGCGATTGGCAGCCTTTCTGTACAGTTTATAGCGCTGTTCATTGTTCACATCTACGGCAGCGGTTACCGTTCTCAGGTTGTAGCCGTACTGGGCGGCAAGATATTGTAGTGCCTTGGTATCCTTGGGGAAGCAGCTTCCTCCATACCCAATACCAGCCTTCAGGAAGCGGGATCCGATACGTTTATCGTAGCTCATTCCAAGGGCTACATCCTCAATATTTGCACCAACAAGTTCACAAAGGTTTGCCAGGTCATTCATGTAGGAGATCTTGAGTGCCAGGAAGTCGTTGGAGGCATACTTGGTCATCTCCGCACTTCTGCGGCTCACTGCCACGATGGGGAGATTGAAGGGAGCATACAGCTCTCTGAGGATTGTCTCAGAGTGCTTGTCCTCGATCCCAATCACA
>Ga0265295_1006597_pt1 | contig 13951 bp, 7 predicted proteins | sample Munlansysbiofilm_FD_192503 | JGI IMG/M metagenome (GOLD analysis project Ga0265295, IMG submission 192503) | Leachate microbial communities from a municipal landfill in Southern Ontario, Canada - Methane capture system biofilm | ecosystem: Engineered > Solid waste > Landfill > Unclassified ... | reverse complement strand
ATTTCACAAGGATCGGGCTGTCTGCGACATTGGCTCCAATCGAGGCTATCGCTGGCTATCTCGTGGGATGCAATTTAGATGGGACATCCAGAGATGTAACGCTTATTCAGTCGGATTCTAAGAAGATCCTGGACCTGAAAGTCATATGTCCTACAGAGGATATGACCACTTTATCGTCAGATATAGTCAATTCTATGATGTATGACAAGCTGAAAGAGCTTGTAGATACACACGATACCACGTTGATATTCACAAATACGCGTTCCGGAGCGGAGAGTGTTGTTTACAAACTCAAGGAGAGAGGACTTGAGAATATCGAAGTCCATCACAGCTCTCTGGGAAAAGAAGTAAGGTTGGACGTCGAGGAACGTCTCAAGAGAGGAGAGATCAAATGTGTTGTATCATCTACTTCTCTGGAATTAGGTATCGATATCGGTTCTGTGGACCTCGTGTGTCAGATAGGTTCCCCTAAGTCTGTTGCAAAAGGACTTCAGAGGATCGGACGTAGCGGACACAGTTTTGGAAAAGTTGCAAAAGGTCGCCTCATGGTATTCGATCCTGACGATCTAGCAGAATGCGCAGTCATGTGCCGTGCGGCACATCAGAGCAATATTGATCGTGTCGGTATTCCTGAGAATTGTCTAGATGTTCTCTCTCAGACTGTTGTGGGAATGAGTTTGGATAACAGATGGGGAGTTGACGAATCGTATGAGATGGTCAAAGGTTCGTATTGTTACCGTAATCTTTCGAAAGAGAGTTTCATCAACGTTCTGAGATACTTGGGAAGTAAGGATGAACACGAAGGTGTTTATTCCAAGATATGGTATGACGAGGAAGAGAATCAATTCGGAAGGAAGAAAGGTTCTAGAATGATCTATTTCATGAACCTGGGAACAATTCCTGAAGAGGCCAATTATCGTGTTGTCACGAGTCATGGTTCAACAGCAGGGGAGCTTTCCGAGAAATTCGTCGAAAGACTTTCTCCAAGAGACGTCTTCGTTTTGGGGGGGAGATCCTATGAGTTCGTGCGTTCCAAAGGAATGATTGCACACGTCAAAGAAGCAAGCGGAAGGAAACCCACAGTACCATCATGGGCAGGGGAGATGCTTCCAAGAAGTTTCGATCTCTCTATGGATGTAGCACAGTTTAGAAAAGAGATGTCCGCGCATCTCGATGATGATGTAGATACAGAGGACCTTGTTCCTAAGATCAGCGAGGAGTTCGATATCGACGAAGGTTCTGCGAGAAGTATAATTTCTTATTTCAAGGAGCAGAAAGCTGTTACAGGATTCATCCCGGATAGTGACAACTTGGCGATCGAAGAATATATCGATCCGTCTAACAATCAAAGGATCATTTTCCATTATCCGTTTGGAAGAAGGGTCAATGATGCGTTGTCCAGAGCATATGCGTACAGGATAACGAATCTTGTTGGTGCTAACGTCTCGGTCACAGTCACGGACGATAATTTCATGATCGGCACTTCCAGGAAGATCGATATCACAGAGATCCCGGGAATGTTGAATGCTAAGGATTTGGATACTATTCTTAGGAAAGCCATTAAGGATTCAGAGATATTCAAACTCAGGTTCAGACACACTGCCGCACGCAGTTTCATGATCCTTAGGAATTACATGGGGCGCCCCATATCGGTCAACAGACAGCAGGTCAGGTCCACCTATTTGCTTGAGACACTCGGTAACATGGAGAATGAACCGGTCATCGAAGAGACCTACAGAGAGGTTCTTGAAGATGATATGGATGTAAAGAATGCGAAAGTCGTTCTTGAAATGATCGAGAATGGCAAGATGGGCGTTAAATTATTGCCATTTACAGGGACTCCGTCTCCATTTGCACATTCGGTCATTCTTTCAGGGTTCTCAGACATAGTTCTTATGGAGGATAGATCGGCGCTTCTCAAGGAACTTCATCGTAAAGTTCTATACCGTGCGTTAGGTGATGGGGTAAAGGATTTTGAGTTTGAAGAAGACCAAGTAATACCGTATTTCAGACATAAGATCGGACGCATAACCTGCAAAGAGGATATTCCGAAGATGCTCATGCGCACAGGGCCTCTCCAGGCCATTAGAGAGCGCGGACATAATATCTATGCATACTGTGACGAAGACAAGAAGATAATCGATGATTGGGTAAGAGAGTTGATCAAGGACGGAACGTTGGGAACAGTGTTCCTGGATGAACCGCATATAATGGTTGCAAGTGAGATTCCTATATACGCTGCAGCCACGGCAAAGGAACGTGAACTCACCGAGATCGATCATAAAGTGTACAATTGTATCGAGAAAAGGACAGCTATGAGTGAAATCACTACAAAGCTCGAGATCAGTGAGGACATGACATTCAGATCCATCAGGAAATTGGAGTCGATGTACATGATCACAAGATCCGATATTGCTGCCAATAACAGGTGGTATTTCTCAAAGGCAGAATACCCGAAACTCGATAAAATGACTTGTTTGGATAAAGTGGTTTTCAGATATCTCGGATGTTTCGCACCTGCCACGATACAGGAGATAGCATTTGTATTATCGATTCCAGATGATGATGTACGTTTGGCGTTGGATTCGCTCGTAAGGAGTGAAGAGGTCTCGAGAGGATTCTTCTTGATTTCAGAGAAAGATCAGTACATGATATCTCTCGATCGTATGAGGCTTCAGGCCGGTAGGGAGAACGTATTCGATTATGATACGGTCGAAGATTTCAGATTGACAAAAGGAGAGTCTTTCGATACGATCGAGGACTTCTTCAGATTCTACAGGTCTGCAGGAAGCGAGATTGATGTTTTCCACAGAGTGAAGAATTTCGACCTCCAAGAGTGGTATGCTATGAGGGAATCTGAGCGTATTCTTCTGGGAAGGTTCGTCAGAGGAAAAGTAAGGTACGTCCTTGCAGAAGACGGGGACCGTTTGGCCAGTTTAAGGCCAGACGAGTCAACGGATGAAGATAAGAAACTCTTGACGAGGATCGATGGTCTTGGACAGGCGACAATGAGACAGCTTGTTGCAGAGACAGGCCGTGATAAGGATGAGATCAAGGAAATCATCCAAAGATTGGATCGTTCGTTGAAGATCGTACGTGCATTCGATGAGAGGGAAGATTGGGGAACAGAAAACACATACAAGGTGTATCATCCTAATCCATTGGATTATAATCCCATGGAGCAACTCATAAAGGAAGCTATAACATCCAACGGACCGATACCCGCTCAGGCGCTTCGTTTCTTGTTGGGAATAGATTCTGACGATGTTGAAAAATATGCAAAAGCCGTTGGCGCGGAGACCATTCTAGTTGGAAGTGGACAGAATCAGATGTATGTGATGCCTGAGGAGATTCCGCTTCTGAATAAGCCAAAAGTAGAGGAGTGTAAGGTTAGGATCCTTTCCATGTTCGACCCAGATTTAGGTTCGAAATGGTCCGAATTATCTGCACGTTATGGTGACAGATGGGTCTATCCATTGACAAAAGGAAGTCGCGTCATTGGTGCGATGGAAATATGGGAAATGTCTGGATGCATCGAGATCAGAGGCATCGATGCCGATTCTACCGATTACATGGATGAGATTTTGGATGCTGTTGACGATTTAATGGAATTCTACAAGATGAAAGGTGTGGATGTCGTCAGGATAAGAGAAGTAATGGGTGTTGACATTGAGAAGCTGGATGAGAATATCGTCGCATTACATGAAGCTCACGGTTATTCTTTGGTCAATGGATTCTATGCTAAAGGAAGGTTCATCACACGGACCATGACTGAGAGTGAGATGTTAAGCTACGTGTTCAGTAAACAGAAGGTCTCCAAAGGTGCAAAGTATGGTACGGTGGATCGCGCTGTGGCGGCTAGAGGATATATAAGAAATGATCAGGAGATTCTCACAAGAGTGATAGAGAAGACATCCATCAAGAAACAGGTAGACCGCGGAAATCTCATAAGGATGACATTATCGCCTCCGTTCGTAGGTTACACTACGAGGGAGTTCGCACCTCTTTATCGTGCGGCTAAAGAGGGAAGTCTTGACGAGGATATGAGGTCAGTGTTCTTGCTGATCAAGGACAGGCAGCCCGTGTCTAGAAAGGAGATCCTTGCGAATTCTGTATTATCTACAGAGAAGACGATGGAAACGTTGTCTGAGTTGTCAAAATTATCTGCTATTTACCAGGATGCGGATTCATATTACAGCTTAGTGCCAATCAGGGATGTCGATCCGAAGGATGCTTTGAAAGAGGTCATCAAGATGCATTTCAAAGACTTCGGGATATTCACTGCAGAAGGACTTTCCCAGTTCATGAGTATCAGGATGGGAATAACAAGGCGCATACTCGCGGAGTTAGAGGATGAAGGATACCTTGTCAAAGGTTTCTTGCTTGAGAATGATCCGACTCTTAGATGGATATTAGCAACAGATAAGGATATCAAACCTAAACCATTCATCGAGAGATTCTTACTAAATACGCAAGATAATCTGCATTATTATCTAAGGGACCACATTAAGAAATTATGCGGAGCATCCGAATGTGTTATATTCGCAGGTACTGAGATCATAGGTTCATTCAAGGGAAAGGTTGCGATATCTGGTGCAAAGGTCGAGGATTTCAAGGGTTCTGATAAAGCTAACAGATACATCAAAGAGGTAGCAAAATCACTTGGTGTTAAGATAGACGAAGGCAAATCTTCTGAGGATGAGGATTGGGATGTGTCAGAATTCTATCTTAAAACGAATCCTGGAGCATGAAACCGGATAAATATGTTCTGTTTTGGACGTTCACATCAGGTTTTAATAGACGTAATCTATTGTTAACTCTATGAAGACCCCATGTGAGATCGTTGTTTGGTATGTGCTTCCTACGATCAGAAGGGAATTGGCAAGAGAATTAGTTGATTTCTATGGAATGAAACAGGCAAAAGTAGCAAAATTATTTGGTGTTACAGATGCGGCTATCTCGCAGTATCTTAAGAATAAGAGAGGAGATAGTAGCTTCATAGAACAGAGTGAGCAATACTATGTGTTTGAGAAGGAGATCAAGGATTCTGCGAAATTTATTGCGGAAGGTACTTCTGATATCTCCGTAGAGATGTGCAGGATATGTGGTATTGTAAAGGATATCGGTCTTTTGGCAGAGATATATTCAGATAATACGCATGTCCCAGCACCGGCATGTGCATGGGGAGATCACGGATTCGTAAAAGGTCCTATATGATCACTGTGGTAAAGGAATTCCTGAGCGTATCCAGCATATTTGCCGAATTTATCTCTTCCGAATTGTGACATTTTATGATATGTTCCGGTTACACCATAACACGATTCGAGGCAATTGGATATACGAGCATCGACGGGGAATGCTTCCAAATGATCGAATGCGAATAATGCAACACAGTCAGCTACTTTTGGTCCGACCCCATTGATGGTCATGAGTTCTTTTGTGCATCTTTCATAGTCCATTTCTGATATGGTGTCAAGGTCAATTTCCCCGTTTTCAGTTCTTTCTGCGAGTTCTATGAACCTATTCTCTCTGAAACCGAGTTTACACATTTTTGTATTTTCTTTTTTGTCCAAGATCTGTTTTGGTGTTGGAAATTCACGTCTTTTTCCGAGATCAGTTCCGAAAGTGTCGCATACAGCTTCTGTCATCTTTGCAATGCGTTTTATATTGACGTTGGTAGCAAGGACATATGTTGCAAGGCATTCCCATCTGTTCTGCCTTAAAATCCGGAGTCCTGGACAGGCTTTAGACAAGTTTGCGACATAAGGGTCTGAATTTGATATATCTTTTATTATTTCGGCAAGATCATCTTCATTTCTAAAATATTTCAAGAGTTTGTTTTTGTCGGAGGACCCGCTGCAATCGAAGCCGTTCTCCGTTTGAGTAAGGGTCACAACCTCATTACCTAGTACACCTTCCCAAGAATTGGCCGTTTTTCTCCAACGATGAGCTTGTCCACAGCCCAAAGTTGGATCTAAAGAGACATCGAGTTCGATATGCATAGTCTTTGTATCTTAGCTTAAATATATACAAAATTTGGAAAAAATGAATACAGAGTCGCTTCTGAATTCATCATATCTTTTATCAAATCAAAAATATATAAAAATGTTATAGAATTTTGCATTAGAGAATTATTTTTCAATAACTGAATTATTCGCGAATAATGAAATAGATTGATACGGATTAGTAGATATGAGATTTGGTCCCGCAGGATATCCGACTAAAGGAAAAACACCAGAAGGTTCGCTTTAGTATACGAAAGAGATTGGGTTGAATGCTTTAGAAGTAGAGTTTGTTCGCGGAGCAAGGATAACTTCAGAGAGGGCAAGGATTCTCGGCGCATGTGCAAAGAGTTTAGACATAAGACTTAGTTGTCATGCGCCGTATTTCATAAGTTTTAATTCAGAGACCCAGGAAACTCGCGAGAAGAGTATCAATTGGGTCATGGATACGGTCCATGCAGCTCACGAAATGGGCGCTTATATAATTGTTATTCATGCAGCATCATACGGAAAATCTCCAGAGACAGCGTTACCTTCAGTTATTGACGGACTTACAAAATGCAAGAATATGATGGATGATGAGGGCATCGAAGATGTTATTCTTGGTGTGGAGACGATGGGAAAGAAAGGTCAATTCGGCACTTTGAAAGAGATCGGTCAGGTTATGGAACATGTTGATGGAGTTTATCCGGTTCTCGATGTTGCACATGTTCATGCAAGAGGTATCGGGTGTCTTAAAACAAAGAAGGATATGCAAGATTTGACTGACGAGTTTTTTCTGCTTTGTGGAAAAACTGCACATTTTCACATAAGTTGTATAAAATATGGGGAAAAAGGAGAGATATCTCATCTTCCTTTGGATGTAAAGGAACCTGATATGCAAAATCTTGCAGATGTACTGGCAGATTCAAAACGGGATTGTAATTTTATCTGTGAGTCACCTTTGATGGAAGAGGATGCAGTAGTGTTCAGGAATATGTTTCCTAAGTACCGCCAATGAAGTAAAGCTTTTTATTCTCTGTATCAATCATCAGTCTACAAGCCACTGTGGCTCAGCGGTAGAGCGGCAGTTTCGTAAACTGTCGGTCGAGGGTTCAATTCCCTCCAGTGGCTCCATAATTTCAACAGTCTTCTTTTTTCTTACTATCGGCGATATGGTCTTCTTTGATCAAGTATTGGTTGACTATCTTCACGGCACATACATCTCCACACATAGAGCATCCATCTTTTTCTTCTGTGCATCCGCGTTTTCTGTATCTTCTTGCTTTCTCGGGGTCTACACACACTTTATACATCGATTCCCAGTCTAACTTCTTTCTTGCTTTGGCCATTGTGATATCCTGATCGAAGTTTTTACCTCTGCAGATGTCTCCAACATGGGCTGCGATTCTAGATGCGATTACACCTTCTCTCACATCGTCTTCATCGGGCAATGACAGGTGTTCCGCTGGCGTAAGGTAGCAAAGGAAGTCTGCGCCATTCTGTGCTGCGATAGCTCCTCCTATGGCGCCCACAATGTGATCATAACCAGGCGCTATGTCTGTGACCAAGGGGCCAAGGACATAGAACGGGGCGTTATGACAAAGGCTTTTTTCCAGATGCACATTCATAGGGACCTGGTTCAATGGAACATGTCCAGGGCCTTCTACCATGCTTTGAACGCCTGCTTCTCTTGCTCTCTTAACTAAATGACCCAGAGTCATCAATTCTGATAGTTGTGCCTGGTCTGAGGCATCTGCGCAACAACCAGGTCTGAATCCATCACCAAGTGACAATGCGAATTCATATTTTCTAGCAAGTTCAAGTAGATAATCGAAATTTTTGAATAAAGGATTCTCATCTTCGTTGTGAAGGATCCACGCGGTGAGGAATGATCCTCCCCTCGAGACAACATCCATGAGTCTATCGCTCTTTTTCAGCCAATCGACGGTCTCTCTTGTGATGCCGCAGTGAACGGTCATGAAATCCATTCCGTCCTTGGCATGTTTTTCTATGCCTTTGAAAATGTCGTCCTCGGTCATTTCGACAACAGCATTCTTCCTTGCTGCGGTCAATCCGGTTTGATATATAGGGACCGATCCCATCATCACGGGACATTTATCCAGCAGTTTAGCCCTTATAGCATCAATATCTCCGCCTGTGCTGAGGTCCATTACTGCATCTGCACCATATTTTACGGCAATGTCAAGTTTACGGAGTTCGCTATCTACATCTACGATGTCTCTCGATGTTCCCAAGTTCACATTGATCTTGATTGACATCCCTTCTCCGATCGCGCCGAGTATAGGGTTGTGTTTTGGATTACAAGGAACGCAGATACGTCCCGCTGCAATCCCGTTCCTTACGAATTCTTCACTGACCTTCTCTTTTTCAGCGATCTTCTTGATCAGAGGGGTGATGCCTCTGCGGGCCTCTTCCATAATGGTGCTCATTTGATATCAGGAGGGAATTGCCTGTACGCTATTTCAGACTTTGTTCTGCTTCTCGCGTGCGCGCACACGCATTAAATATTACGTGTGCGCACGCTTTTATATATATCACCAGGGCTTATGGAAAAATAATGCATATTTCATATGCGGAGTTGTAATCTATGGATGGGAATAATCAGCAAGAGACCTATGATGCAGACAGCATCAAAGCTCTCAAGGGATTGGAAGCAGTCAGAAAAAGACCAGGCATGTATATTGGCAGTACAGATGCAAGGGGACTTCACCACTTGGTCTTCGAAGTTGTTGACAACAGTATAGATGAAGCAATGGCAGGATATGCTACAAAGGTCGATGTGTTCATTAATGAGGATGGATCGATCACAGTAAGCGACGATGGGAGAGGAATTCCAACAGGAATGAATCATGAGGAAGGAAAATCTGCATTAGAAGTATGTCTTACCGATCTCCATGCAGGAGGAAAATTCGACCAGAATTCATACAAAGTGTCAGGTGGACTTCACGGTGTGGGTGTCTCATGTGTAAACGCGCTTTCGAAGACGATGGTTGCTATTGTGGAGAGAGATGGACATGTTTGGAGACAGTCTTACAAGATTGGAATACCAGATGGGCCAGTAGAGATGATCGGAGATTCTGATAAGACAGGAACAACTATTACATTCATTCCGGATGAGACTATATTCGAGACTGTCGAATTTGATTACAACACACTGCAGAATAGATTTCGTAACCAGGCATACCTCAACAAAGAAGCAACCATCTACTTCGAGGATAAAAGGACAGGAAAATCTGAATTATTCCATTATGATGGAGGAGTTGCAGAATTCGTTCAGTATCTGAACAGATCTAAAAAACCCATTCATGATAAGCCGATAGCATTTGAGGGCGTTAAAAACGACATCGATATAGATATCGCACTTCAATATACAGACGGATACAATGAGGCAGTGGATTCATTCGTTAACACCATTTACACTCTTGAGGGTGGAACACATCTCACAGGGTTCAAGACAGCATTGACAAAGACGATCAATGATTACGGAAAAGAGAACGGAATGCTGAAAGATATAACCCTTGAAGGGACAGATGTCCGCGAAGGTCTAACAGCTATCGTTAGTATCAAAATGGCTGATCCTCAGTTCGAGGGACAGACAAAGGCAAAATTGGGAAGCAGTGTCGCACAGGGTGCCGTTTCTTCGTTCATGAATGAGAAACTAGCAGAGTATTTCCTAGAGAATCCATCAATTGCAGCCATCGTAGTAAAAAAAGGAATAACCGCATTCGAGGGCAGGGAAGCAGCAAAGAAAGCAAGGGATGCTACTAGAAGGAAAAGCGCACTTGAATCGACAAGTCTTCCAGGAAAACTTGCGGATTGTTCTGAGAAAGATCCATCAAAATGTGAATTGTACATCGTAGAGGGAGAATCTGCAGGGGGAAGTGCAAAGCAGGGCAGAGATCGTATGTTTCAGGCCATTCTTCCATTACGCGGAAAGATTCTCAATGTTGAGAAAGCGCGTCCCGATAAATTATTGGATCACGAGGAGATAAAGAATCTAGTCATCGCAATAGGAGGAGGTATCGGAAAGGATTTCGATATTTCTAAGATAAGATATCATAACATAGTCATAATGACCGATGCTGATGTAGACGGGGCTCACATCGGAACGTTGCTCTTAACTCTGTTCTATAGGCAGATGAGACCCCTCATAGATGCCGGTCACATGTATATTGCAATGCCTCCGCTGTATAGGATCCATAAGGGAAAAAAAGAGATCTATGCATACAATGATGAGGAATTGTCAAAGGCAATGGTAGAACTCGGACAGGGTGCATTGATCAGCAGGTACAAGGGTCTGGGAGAGATGAATCCTCAGCAGCTTTGGGATACTACCATGAATCCTGAGACAAGGGTGATGAAGAAGATTGAGATAACCGATGCCATTTTGGCTGATCAGTTGTTCTCTATTCTGATGGGAGACGATGTTGAGCCTAGAAGGGATTTCATCATTGAACATGCACATGAAGTGATAAACCTGGATGTGTGATATCATGGATGGAGCAAAAAAGACAATTCCACAGAGCATCGAGAATGAGATGCAGCGCTCGTACATCGATTATTCGATGAGTGTTATCGTAGGACGTGCGCTTCCTGATGTACGTGACGGTCTTAAGCCTGTACATAGGAAGATACTGTACGCAATGAATGAATTGGGATTGCAGTCTAATCGTCCTTACAGAAAATCAGCAACTGTCGTGGGAGAAGTATTAGGTAAGTACCATCCGCACGGAGATACAGCTGCATATGATTCCATGGTGAGGATGGCACAGCCTTTCTCTCTTAGATATCTACTGGTTGACGGTCAGGGTAACTTCGGTTCAGTCGATGGAGATTCTCCGGCAGCCATGCGTTATACTGAAGCGCGTCTTTCGAAGATGTCCAGCGATATGCTGGTAGATCTCGATAAGAATACTGTTGATATGGTGGACAACTATGACGGTTCTTTGAAAGAGCCTTCAGTTCTTCCATCAAAGTTTCCTAACCTTCTGGTGAACGGATCGGACGGTATTGCAGTTGGAATGGCAACAAAGATGCCTCCTCACAACATGTTCGAAGTCTGTAATGCCATTAGCTATACAATCGATAATCCAGATGCGACCGTTTCAGACTTGATGGAATTCATCAAAGGTCCTGATTTCCCTACTGGAGGTACGATATTTGGTATGTCCGGAATACTCTCTGCTTACGAGACAGGAAGGGGAAAGCTCAGAGTGAGGGCAAATACTCATTTCGAGGAGATGCCCAATGGAAAGACCCGTATAATCGTTGACGAGATCCCGTATCAGGTCAATAAAGCATCATTGATAATCGCTATTGCAGATCAGGTCAAATCAAAACAGCTTGAAGGTATCACCGATCTTCGTGATGAGTCTGATAGAAAAGGAATGCGTATCGTCATCGAGCTCCACAGGGATGCCATAGATACAGTTGTCCTTGAAAATCTGTTCAAGAAGACTCAGATGGAGACCACATACGGCATAATCAATATAGCATTGGTAGACAACAAGCCGACAGTTCTCGGATTGAAACAGTTGATCTTCTACTACATAAAACACAGAAGAACCGTTGTTGTTCGCAGGACACAATATGATTTGCAACAGGCTGAGAAGAGATACCATATCTTGGAAGGTCTGATGAAGGCATTGAGCATGCTCGATGAGACCATTGCATTGATCCGCGCATCCAAAACGGGAGAAGAGGCGAATGTCGGTCTGCAGACGCTTTTGAACATCGACACGGATCAGGCAAAAGCCATACTGGATATGAGGCTTCAGAAGTTGACCGGTCTCGAGATATCATCCATCAAGGAAGAATATGATCAATTGATCGCTACAATGAACGATCTGAAGGATATCTTGGGAAGTGAGAAGAGGGTCAACGACATCATAAAGAGCGAGATCGCGTCGATGCGTGAATCTTATGGAGATGCTCGTCGTACAAAGATAAACGAGTACGCATTGGACGTTGATGAAGAAGACCTTATTCCCATGGAAGATGTGGTAATCACTATTTCCGGAGATAATTATGTCAAGAGGATGCCACTTAATACCTACAAACAGCAGGCTCGTGGCGGTGTAGGCCTTACAGGAATGCAGACCAAGGAAGAGGACCACGTATCAAGCATGTTCATCACCTCGTCACACGATTATCTGATGTTCATCACCAATCATGGACGTCTTCATTGGTTGAAAGGATACAGAGTGCCCGAAGGGAGCAGGCAGTCCAAAGGAAAACCCATCATAAATCTTCTTTCGGATCTGGAAGAGGGCGAGAGGGTAGAGAATACAATCTGTGTGCACGACTTCCCAGATGATAAGTTCCTCGCATTCTGTACAAAGAAAGGTCTGCTCAAGAAGACAGCTCTCAGCGCTTACAGTAATGTGCGGGCTAAGGGCATAAAGGCCATCAAACTAGATGAAGGAGATGAGCTGATCGAGTCTGCCATCACAGATGGAAACGAGCAGATTATCATGGCTTCGAAGAGAGGGCAGGCATGCAGATTCGATGAATCGGACGTGCGCCCTACGGGAAGGGACACGATGGGCGTGAAAGGAATGACACTCGATAAAGGAGATGAGATAATATCCATGGCCGTCGTACATTCCGAGGATAAATTGTTAACGGTCACCGAGAATGGATATGGAAAGATATCCAATGTCGATGATTATCGTCACACACATCGTGGAGGAAAAGGTGTCATCACGATCAAGACCGATGAAAGGAATGGACAGGTTGTCTGTGTCAGAAAGGTGAATCTTGATGATCAGCTTATGGTCACTAGTATGCAGGGAAAGATCATCCGTATGGATATGAACGAGATCCGTGAGACCGGACGCAACGCGAAAGGTGTTAGGATTATGGATATGCGCAACGATGATAAGATAACTGCAGTGCAGCCACTTGTTTCGGATGACGATCCACCTTCGGAGACAGTAGAATGAGAATGGAGACTGGGAACACATTCATGGCGACCATTATATTGGTCACTATCGGAGGTGTCCTGTCTCTGATCTATTTCCTTGTCATAGACAATAAGACCGGGACGGTAGCAATACTGTACCTGGTCACATTCATCTGTCTGTTGATATCAGTAGTATGCATATATCTGTCAAAACGCAGATATGATGTGATAATGGTGGAAAAGGATATCGTCGAATGTTTCAGATTGAAAAAAGAGGGCATTATGAGGGAGCCAGCAGATGAGATAATACCAAAAGGCAAGATGCCTGAGGAGTGATTTCTATTCAGCAAAACTTTATAATGGAAAAGTAACCATAGGGGAGAGTAACGCCGTGGTAACTCAGTTGGGAGAGTGCATGACTGAAGATCATGAAGTCGCTGGTTCGAGCCCGGCTCACGGCACCATACTTTCTTCTCCTACAATTATTATCGTTCCGACGATCAGTATGATGAGGGATCAATTTGGAAGCGGATAAGATTTTCATAGACATCAGGACAAGTGAACTCACATTGTCTCAGGTCCGTGCGGAGATTAAGCGCATTCAATCAGAAAATCCAGGTTATGAGATATTCTTGGATGGGGATGCCCACGCCATTGTCGGACGAAAGAGATCCAAATAACAAAGGTGTAACCATGGGTAGAGGAAGAATTACAATAGGACTTTACAATTCATACGATGCGACTAAATTCAGGGAACCTCACAGAAGGGCTATCGCAAGAACCGGCGATCTCGCTTTGGCTTTCGGTATGAATCTATCGCTTTTCGGTTTCCCGATTCCAGAGGATACCAATACGCCTTTGGAAGTGGCGGAGTGGGTTGCAGGTACGACGAGCATCGGCGCCCATGGCGACAATTTTGTTCAGTTAGCAGAAAAGGGCAGATTTATGAAGTTTCCATATCCTACGAGAGGATTTCCTCCGCAATTAGGAGAACCCATTCTGACAACGAGTAAACCGGTCGAAACAAAACAGATAACGGTCT
>Ga0265295_1006596_pt1 | contig 13952 bp, 6 predicted proteins | sample Munlansysbiofilm_FD_192503 | JGI IMG/M metagenome (GOLD analysis project Ga0265295, IMG submission 192503) | Leachate microbial communities from a municipal landfill in Southern Ontario, Canada - Methane capture system biofilm | ecosystem: Engineered > Solid waste > Landfill > Unclassified ... | reverse complement strand
AAGGGTTTTTGGTGAAGGAGTCGGCAACTCTCTTGCAGATGCGGCCATCTCCCCATCTAAGGACGAGGTCGCCGGGAGTGCAACCACAACATTGCTGGGCCGCGGAAACATAATAGATCGCAAACATCGCGTTGTCGCAACGGTTGATAATCTGGCCACCCTGGTCGGTGTTGGCAGGTTGCGGCCGCAGCGTGATGTTGTCGCGGCCACCGCATCGTTGGCGACCGTTGCGAATGGAACGATTACTCAATATGTCGATACCATAGTTGCCAGCGGCGGGCCCATCCCGATCGGTGCCGGGCAAGTTCGGTTGCGTCCTGACAGTGTGCGGGGCTCCAGCCAGCCCGGCTTTCCCATTCTCGCATTTTCTCGTGATTCGGTTGCGGCTCCATCTTCGGTATCCGAAACTTTTACTATCCTGCAATTTGAGAGGGCATAATGGCTAGTGAAGGAAATTATGTTTCCGTGGCAAGCAGTACAGACTTGCCCGATATCAACACCCCCTGGAACCTGATCAACACACGGTTCAATGATACGTTGGCCCGAGCAGACGAAATGCTCGATCTACTTGTGGGTGCTGGCGGCGATGGCGGGTATCTTGGGGCCATGAACAGTGCGGTTGGTTCAGCGCCTGCAATTAGTATTTCCGTCCCATTTGTGAACACAGGGATCAGTTTGCAATCACCTGTCGGCGGAGCGCCGGCATTTGACGACTCCGGCCTGGTGGCGTTTCCGAGCGACAGTTACCCGGAACCTACGCTTGCTGCGGTCCCGGCCATCGACACGTCCGGGCTTGTAGGCGCGACCGACCCGACAGCCATAGACGCCACCTTGATGTGGAGCGAATCAGCCTACTCCAGCGACATCTACGCTGACCTGCTGGCGCGGATCGTCAACGATCTGCAGGCAGGCGCAACAGGGCTTGACGCAAATGTCGAGCAGGCAATCTATGACCGGGCGCGGCTACGACAACAGGCGGACAGACTGGCCGAGTACAACAGAATAAACAATGCGGCGGAAGAACTACATTTCCAAATGCCGAGCGGCGTTCTGCTGTCTGGCCTGGTTGATTACAGCATTGGCGCGGCCCGTCAGGACGCGGACATTGAGAATCAGATCATCGTCACGCAAGCTGACCTTGCGCAGAAAAATAGTCAATTTATCATCCAGCAGGCGATCACCCTAGAGCAGACGCTTCGGCAAGTTTGGAGTGACAGCAACAATCGAACACTGGACCATAAGAAGACGGCGGTTGAACTACTGATCAGAGAATATGCTGAAAGGTGGAAAGGTTTCATTGCAAAGATAGAAGGGCAGAAAGCATATATCGAGGCGCAAGTCGAAAATCTCAAAGGTGTGATTGAGTCGAACAAGGGGAAGGTCGAGGTGTTCCGCGAACAATACCAAGCACTTTCCACTCGAATAGGCGCGGTAGCTGCACAGAACAAAGCGGTTGTGGATGTGTACGCTGCCGAGGTGCAGGGGTATGCAGAAGAACAGCGCGGAGTTGCTGCTGAAAATCAATCGCTGATCGAGGCGTTGAAGGCGAAAATCGCATACGCCGAGGTAGTGGTCAGAGGTGCGATTTCCGAGGCCGAGCAGACCGTTTCCGGTTATTCATCTGAACAGGCGCTAAAAGAGAAATTGGCCGCAGACATGGCGAATATCGCTGCACAGTCTGTTGCTTCATGGGCCAGTGCAGTGAATGCCAGCGCCTCTTATGGCTATTCTGGCAGCGAGAGCAAGAGCGAGTCGTGGGGGCACAGCGACAGTTTGGGAGAGTCGCATACCTACGAGCATGACCCGATCTCCTGATTTATGATAGAGATTGAAATTCCAATTAAAGTTGTCCGCCATGGCGACAATGTTGTTGCCAGCAAGTACGTTCATCACGGTAAACGCCTCATGGTAATCCTGGAGCGTCTTATGGATTTCCAGGGATTGCGTCAATGCAAAATGAGGAAAGAGATCGAGCCTGGAGTAATCGTAGAGGCCTCGAAGATTTTTGGCTTGCGGAAAATAGATATTTACGTCGGTGGCGAGAAAGAGAGAAAGTACAAGGAAGTGGTCGAATGCCCATGTAACGACGATTTCGCTTTAGGTTTTATCGTCGAACTTTGTGAGGATCTGTTGGATGACGAGTTCCAACTCTACAATGTGGCCGTATGCTCAATGAAGTATCACTATGTATTGCGTGAAAATATCTTGCCGAGTGACTTTACCAAGTACAAGGAATTTCAGCAAGTCATCCTGATTCCATATAATTTTGCCATATTTCAATCTTATGCCGTTAACTCAGGGTTTGGCATAGTCGCCACTGGATGCCTACCTGTCAGACCATTGAATGCTTTGAGCGATGAAGAATGGCGCACAATCATGCGAATAATCCCGTGGTGCGCAGTTGATCTTCCAAAGTGGATCAAGCGCAGAGAGGTCAGGTGATGGCAGAGTTTGGCGAATGCGGCGAGTCCGAATATACCAAGATCACATTAGCGAACCTGTTTGATCTGCGATATTCCAGAATCTTGCAGGGTGATATTCTAAGCATTGACGAACTGGCGAATACGGCAAGCATTGTTATTGCTGAGGAGTGCCCGGAGATTGAGGGCCGTGACCTGTCGGCTGTTCCATTTTTTTACCACTGCGAATCCTCTACCGGGACAATAGAAGATTTGGCGAACGGTCACCTGGCCTTTCGAGCGTATGATCGTGTCCTTGTCTTACTGGCGCCAGAAAACGGCGATACCGAGGAGCGCTTGTTTATTATTGGTCATGCAGATATTCGCGATTTGAAAAAATGCGAAGACGGCGATTATATCCTGCTTTCATACAAGCCCTGGTACGACACAAATAACAATTACTTTTGCTTGTTTGATGTAGCGGCTGGCACTGTTCTTGAGATGAATGGCGTTGAGCCCCTTGACGAGGGGAGTCCTGATGTTCCCCCGCTTTCTGGTGGACGCTGCATGGGGCCTATCAATATTGCCTATAATTGGCTCTTTTATAACTTCGAGCCTGTAACATCATCGCCAATAACTGTTCCATACGATGATGAAGGTTGGACAGAGCAAGAGACTTATGGCAGCCATGTTTATGAGTACGGCGGACCTGGTGGCGCTGGGATTGTAAATATCGAGGAGTCCTTTACTGGAGGCTTTTTTGGGCAGCGACCGAAAGGCGCGTCATGCGAAGATTGGTACACTCCAGGCAACGGAGAGTTTTCTGCGTCTTCATATGGCGAAATGATCCCCACTACTGATGCAGATATTTTTGGTGGAGAGGCAACATATACATTTCATGGTACAGGATATGCGCCTGTATCATACCGTAATGGTGGTGCTTGTGGTGTTTTGTGTCCAGAGTTTTTGTATACATTCTCAAAGTGGCTCGGGACGCTTGACGATGCAGATCTTGCCTATTCGATTACTGATTCGTTAAGCAGCAATACATACAAAATAAAAATGAAGTACCGCAAAGAAACTTTAATCGAGTGCACGACAGAAACAGAACCGCACATATATCTGTCTGGTGGATATGAGTACCTTGGCGAGGACTACACCTCAATGTCCACAGAAACAATTGACTGCACACTCGAGTGGGACTTTTCAGATTTTGGCGTAACAAGTGGCGTATGGGCGTTAGGTAGTTCTGCTGCTCTCGAATACGGTCAACTTTTTGGCGAGCCACATACACTTACTGAAAATGGAGATCATCTTATTGGTTTTGAAGATGCTCCAGTTTTCAGGCGCCCGCAAGGCGGGCCGATCAGAGTGGGAAGAAAAGGATTTTATTTTCTTGGCTGGGCGTCGATGTACGGAAGAAGATTGGACGCAAAACCTTCCAATGATCCAAGAGTTATGTGGGGAGACAACTCCCTTAATGGCTATTATAAAGCCCCTGGGGCAACTATTGGCCATGTAATGCAAACACAACCATTGAACTTTGATGGGCTAGCCAAATACGGATTGTTGAATCCGTACTTTACTACAGGTTGGAGCACTAGCGTAATTAACAATTCCTCGGTGATTGCGTGGAAAGTCGCTCCATGTCCGCTGATTGCCATGTTTACATCGGAAATGATTGATGAAGACGGCCAGGTCAAAATGGACGATTGCGTAAGCAACGTGGATGAGGAGAAGTCTGTGGCACTTGGCGACGCGCTGGTTGAGATGTGCGAACGGGCATATACAGCATTTAAGACTACCGAATATAATGGTCCGGGATATATGACTATTTGGCGAAAACGGAGAGAGCCATTGTGATTGAACTTAACTTGACCAATCGAGCGGCCGCGCAGACAACCAAGGGCTACAACTCGGCGTGTGTGTTCGGCGATGTGGCACTTGGCGCTACGTCGTCCGGGCTGTATCAGATTGGTGGCTACACGGATGATACCGCGGCAATTCCGGCGCTGGTCAAGTCGGGCCTGCTCAATCTCGGCCTGGAGAACAAGAAGCGCTTTCGCTTCTTCTACTTCGGGGTCGAGGCGTCCGGCCCGCTGACACTGACCGTCCACGGTGACGGCGTGCTGGCCGGCCGGTATACCGTGTCCGGGTTGCAGCCTGGTCTCCAGGTGGTGCGCGTGCCGATCAGTCGCGAGGTGAACGCCTGGTACTGGCAATGGACCGTGGAAAACAGCGCCGGTTCATTCTTCGTGCTGCATTCGGTGCAGGCGCTGCCGGTCATCCTGCACCCAGGCCACCAGTGATAATCACGCTTGGTAAGCGTAAGGTTTTAGGTTAAAATTGAGCCGTAACTTTCAGGCGTTCTGCGCCAACTCTGAGGAACGAACATGGCTGACATGACAAAGGATCAAGAGGCCCGCCTTAACCTGGCATCCAGTCAATGGTGGGGTGGACATGCCCGGAACTTTGCCCGGAGTATGGATCCGAGGAACAAAGAGCCGATGGAGCAGGTTGCTCCGTGGGGAGAGGCGAGGGCGGCAGCTATCGCCCCTCCTGCCACGGTAGGCCCTGCCCTGACAGGAGGAGGAGGGACGCCGGAACGCCCACAGGATGCTCAACAGCCCAACGTCCCAACCCTTAGCAATCAGTCAAAGATGGCCGTCGCTGGCGGTGCTCAGGCTGGACCTCCGGCTGCCTGGCAGCAGCAGGCGTTTCGCTCACTACTCGGCAACGGCTTGACCATGACCGGCGACATGCAGGGCAATCGCACCTACACTATGGGCACACACGGGCAGGACGGTTACGGCAGGATGGTGGTTCCCGGCGGACAGAACGCCATGGCTGCACAGAACCTTGTCGGGGGCAGACCGCAGGCCCAGTCTCCGTACTCATTCGAGGGATCCCCGGAGGATCGCGCTCGGTTCATGCGGCAGCCGACTCGGCCAGCCATGCAGAATGGCAACGCCGTTTCCCCGCAGCGTGCCGCTTTCCTCCAGCAGTATGGCGGCCGCAACAATGGCGGCGCTGGAATGGAAGCGCCGAAGTATCTCGGCCCGGAGAGCGGCCTTGGGTGGAAGACGCGCTTGGCGAAGTACAACGCAGAACTGGATGCCTACGAGAAGCTGACCGGGCAGAAGACCGACATGGACATAGCGGCCATGCGTGAAGCTGGAGCCGGCCGGCAGTCAGAGCTTCAAGCCCAAGGCGTAAACGACGCGAACGACATTGCTCGGCAGCGGCTTGTAGGGGACCAGCAGGGCAACGCCCTGGACATGCAGGCAAAGCAGCTTGAAATTCAGTCGCTGCAGCAGCGCCGGGAGATCGAGAATCGCCTGAATGCAACCACCGACCCGAACGAGCGGCGGGCGCTGCAGGCGCAACTACTGGCCCTGCAGGGTAAGGATTCTGCACAGAAGTACCAGATCGTGACGCGGGAAGAGATAGACCCGGTGACGCAGATGCCGATCAAAACCCCGATAGCCGTCAACCAGGATGATCCGTCGCAGTCGTTTGTGGTGCGCGGGCAGGGTGGGCAGCGGCAACTCGCGCAGATGCCCAATGACAAGAAGCTCATGGTGAAGGGCCAGGATTACGACACTCCGCGCGGGCCGGCGACCTGGGACGGGTCGAGGTTCATTCCCCTGCAATAGCCTCTTCAAACGAAAACGGCTTGGACGGATGCCTCCTTGCGCACGTCGCGCTGATGGCGGCAACGGCCTGGCCGGTATGCGCCTTGTCGATGTTGTTCAGGATGCAGTCGGAATAGCTGCTCTCTTTTTTGCACCCAGGGACAGCGCAAAGAACGGCGGCGCAGGACGCGAGAAGAACAATTTTTTTCATGACGATCCCCTCGGATACAGGATGGTGACAAATGGCTGACAGCTTCTCCTTTGAGGATGCTCTTTCAACCGGCACAAATCAAGGACAAACATCGTTCACCTTTGAGGATGCTGCCGCCGCAAGCAGCGGGCCTCGATCGGCAATCGGTGAGGTCGGCACAGGTATCAAGCGCGGCGTCATCGGCGAGCTGCCGAAAGTTGTCGGCCAGGCCATGCAGTGGGCCGGCGAGGAGGAGGGCGAAGGCTTCCGGCGCACGATGCACGACGTGGGCGAGGGTATCGCCGAAAGCGCAGAGGAGCGGCTCAAGAATCCGAACATCCAGCTGCAGCCAGATCAGCACAACGCGGTGACCAACGCCCTGGCGGCCGGCGGCGAGATGCTGGCCCCATCCATTGCGCCTGCCGCCGTGGCCGGTCTAGGCCTGGCGGCCATCCCTGGCGTGGCTGCAACCAGTGGCCTCGGCCTGGCCGCCGCCTCCCTCGCCGGCGCCGTCCCCCTGGGCATGTCCCAAGCGCAGGACACCTACGAGCGGGTGCAAGAGGCTGGTGGCGACAAGGCTGCGGCCCGCGCGGCCGGTTGGAAGACCGGCGCCATCGAAACGCTTGGCGAGACTGCCGGCACCTACCTCGGCGGCAAGCTGCTCGGCGTAGGCGGCAAGGTGCTCAAGAAAGGTGCGCAGAAGACCATGGGCAGCACCATCGGGGCGGCAACTGACACGGCTGTCATCAAGCCGTTCGGGAAGCAGTTGGTGCAAACTGCCCTCGGCGAGGTCGCCACCGAAATGGGCCAGGGCTCGAGCCAGGCGTATGTCGAGCGCGAGGCCGGCGTGAACACTGACCCGTGGACGGTCGCCAAGGAGTCCATCGCGCCCACTCTTGGCATGACGGCCCTGCTGGCGCCCTTCGGCCTGGCCGGCTTCTACAACAACTCCAGGCGTGCCGACGCCATTGACCAGACCCTCACCGACCCGGCTGCCGCCACCCCGGAGGAGCGCCTGCAGGTGGTAGACATGCTGCACCGCGACGCCAAAAAGCAAGGCGTTCCCGACGCGGACGAGTGGCGCACGCAGGCAACTCTTGATGTCGCCCAGGGGCTCCCCGTGCGCAGAACAGTCGGCGAGGCTCGCCCCCAGGCAAATATCCCCCCGAACAGCCCGTTGACCCGGGCCGCGTCTCTGTTGGCCGGCAACACGGTCGACCCGATACTGGCAACCGGTTACGCGACCACCCCGGCCGATCGGATTGTCGACCGGAGAGCCGACCCGGAAGGATGGGCGCGCCAGGAAGAAGCGGCCAAGACCCGCAACGAGCAGGCGCTGAACCGCGGCGACGTGGTTCAGCGGCGCGCAAAGGGCGGGGCCGCGTTTACCCGGGACATTCCGCAGGCTGACCAGAATCTGACCCGGCAGGGGAAAGACAAGGTCGAGCGCGAGCGGCGAGAGGCTGCACGACGCGAGGAGTTGGCCAGGGCCGAGGCTGAATACCAGCGGTACATCGACCCGGGCCTGACCGAGCAGGAGGAGCGGCAATCTTTCCCGGCAACGGCCGGCATGGAAACCGAAGACCGCCGGCGTGAAGGCGAGTGGACGAAACAGAGCAAGGCCGCGGAGGACTACAACCGCAGGCGCAATGTCCGCGGTGAAGTGGACCGGACGGCCCGCGAGTACGACGAACAGCTGGGCGCAGATTTCGAGCGGGCACTGATCGACGGCGGCACCACTCTGCCCCTGTCGAAGGCAGAGGAGCAGGCCGGCCGGTCAGGATTCCCGGGCACCACCGGGCCGATGACCGCGAAGCAGCCGGAGTCGAAGCCCAATCCGCGCCAGAGGGAAATGGATGAGTTCGAGTTGGCCTACAACCCGGACGCCCGTGCCTCCCTCATGGGCACGGCCATGGCCACCGACGACAAGGGGCGGTCCGAGTGGCTGCGGCAGGAAAAGAAGGCCCTCACGCAGAACAAGGTCCGGAACTTCCAGGATGCGCAGACCAGTGCCCAGGCCGTCAACGAGCAGAAGCGGCGCGAGCAGGCTGAGGCCGAGGAGGCCCGGAAGCGCGCCACCGATCCGCTCTACGACGCCAAGCAGCGGTTCCAGGAGTCCTACGACGCTGCAGGGACAATTCCCCAGGTCGACTATCCGTCCGACCAGGCGGCCAAGGAGTTCGAGCAGAAGGTCAAGGGCCAGCAGAAGGACCGGCAACACCGCGAATGGGTGCGAGCCTACAGGCGGAAGCAGGCAGAGGACAAGGCGCTGGCCGAGGACGAGACCATCCCGCCCGAGGTGCGCAAGCAGGCGGCCAAGGAGGCTGAGGATATTGTCAACGCTGATCCGGTCTACGGCCACATGGCCGAGGCCAAGCGGCGCGGCAAGATCAACCTGGAAGCGTTCGGCCAGGACTATGACAAGGACACTATCCGCCAGATCATCCGGAGATACCCGGGCATCTTCTCCCAGGTCGGCACCGTCAAGCCGGACGACTTCGCCAGCGAGATGGGCTACGCCAGTCTGGACGACATGGTTCGTCGGTTCTCCGAGGCGCGCACCAAGACCGAACTGACAGCGCAGATCATCCGCGAGAGCACGGGCGAGTGGCAGCAGGCAGAAGACGCCAAGCAGGCAGACGACGAATTTTTTGCGGCCAAGGCAGAGCGCAGTGACGGCGGCGCCCGGTGGAAGGGCGAGCCCGGTGGTTACCAGGGACGCCCGTTGCGGACCAGGTTCCCGGCACCCGAAGAAGAGATCGGTTACATGGAGGACATGATCCGCCGGCACCCTGACCGGTTCACCGACGACGACCTTGACCATTGGACCTACACCGCTGAGCAGCAGGGACGATTGCGGCAGGCATTGCGCGAGGCGCAGCAGGACGATTCTTCTGGCTCCGAAATGTCGGATAATACCGAGCAAGGGCAAGGACAGGGCGATACTGTTGCGTCGAACGCAACACCGCCGGCCGACGCTGCCGCGGCTGATGCTGCACATTCCCCGGACAACGACCTTCCCGACCCGACCGACGCACAGAAGGAGGCGGGAAACTATAAGAAAGCGCACGTCCGCCTCTACGGCCTGGACATCTCCATCGAGAACCCTGCCGGATCAACGCGGTCCGGAGTTGATCCGGACGGAAAGCGGTGGGAGGTGTCGATCCGCGACCACTACGGATACATCAAGGGCACGGTCGGCAAAGACAAGGACCACCTCGACGTGTTCATCCCGGAAGGGTTCATCCCCACCGACAAGGACAAGATCTTTGTCGTCAACCAGATCGACCCCAAGACGGGCAAGTTCGACGAGCACAAGATCGTCTTTGGCTCGCAGGGCGAGGCAGCGGCCCGGACCACCTACCTGCGCAACTACGACAAAACCGGCCCGTCGCGCATCGGCAGCATCACCGAGATGCCCCTGGATGAGTTCAAGGGGTGGCTCGATTCAGGGGACACCACCAAGGCGACAAGCCCTGTTCGTGGCTCGGATTCGGCGAAAGACGAGACGCAACCGTCGTCTCCTGGAGCAGATGAGACACAAGCTGACCTGCCAGGTGCAGGAACAGCAACGGCCCCGTCTCCGGGCGAGGCCAGCAAGGGGGCACGCGAGCCGTGGCAGATGACCAGGGCCGAGTTCCTCGCCGACCCGAAAACGAAGCAAGACGCCAACCACTACAACGCGGTGGCCTCTGCGGCGTCGGCAGGCCGGCCTGTTCCGGCGGCAGTCCTGGCTGATTATCCGGATTTGGCAAAGAAGTACGGACAAGTCAGCAATGCAAAACCACAGCAATCCGCCGACATGGCCGATGTTCCCGAAACTGATTTCGGGGAGACCAATGCCGAGCTGCCGCAAGACGTAGAAGCCGAGCTTGCGGCCACTTCCGACGAAGATCTCGACGCCATGATGGACGATGTCTTCGGGGAGGAAAAGCCCGCTGCCAAGCAGCCGAAGGCGCCAGCAAGGCCAAGAATGACCCCGCTCGAGAAGTTCCTGAGCGACATGGAGAACAATGGCGCAGCCAGGGACGCAAGGGGACGGGGGTTCAAGATTGTCTCGTCTCCGGCAGACGACGGCAGCTTTGTCCTGGAGGTCGTCGACGAGTCCGGTGACCGCCGCACGATTGGCCGGCCATATCCTCCTGGCCGTGGATTCTCCCGCGCCGAGGCGATAGGTCGGGCGGTTGAGGAGGCGTCATTTGAGAAACCTGCGCGCCAGGCGCAGCCGAAGCCGCCCAAAACCGCCGGGCAGATCACCAAGCAGGGAGGCATCGAGGCCCTGGAAGGCGTCAAGTCGGCCATGGCCGGCCTCAACGCGCTGTTCGGCAGCAAGAACCGCCTGGGGTCCGGGCTCGCGTTCGACGAGGACACCTACGCCCAGGCCAAGCCGCATTTCGTTCAGGCATGGAACCATGCCAAGGAGGCCGGGTACTCGCTCAAGGAACTGCTGCAGTATTTCCATGACCAGTTTGGCAAGGCCGTCCGTCCCTACCTGGAGCGGTTTTTGAAGGATGTGAAGGCTGGTGACTTGACAGTGCCAGAAGCGGACAGTACAGTAAATCAAGGATATGCAGGTCGACAAACAGGAGGAGCCGACAATGAGAGAGCGGACAACGCAAGACCTGATCAACCTGGCACGGACGTCACCATACGGAAAGACGACGGAGCAGTTGAAGGGGATGGCGATAGCACACTGGGCCAACTACCTCCCGAAGTACGTCAAGGGGCTGGTGAAACGGAATCGGCTGCAGGAGGTGGCGACCAAGGCGGCGGAAAGGGCACAGGCGGAGATCAGGGAACTGATGGAGGCCGGGTACCAACTCCACGAGGCGGAAGAGGTCGTGCTCCCAAGGTACATTCTGCTCAGGGAGGAGCCGGAAATAACGAGCGAGATGGAGAATCCCGACCTCTGACCGCGGCGCCGGCAACCATCCCGGCGCAGAACTTTGTCATCACCCCGGACTTGCACCTTGGCAAGGGCGGCGAGGTGGCCAAGTTCAACGACAACGTCGCGGCAATCACCACGCTCAAGGCCATCCTCAGCGAGCAACGCAGGGCCACCCCCGACGAGCAGGCCGTCCTGGCCAAGTATGTCGGTTGGGGCGGGCTGGCGAACGCCTTCAAGAACTCAATCACCGGAGAGATCAAACCCGGATGGGAGAAGCGGGTCGGGCAGATCGAGGAACTTCTCTCGCCAGCCGAACTGGCCACGGCCAGGAACAGCACGCAGAACGCACACTACACCAGCGAGGCTGTTGTCTCGGCAATGTGGCACGGCCTGCAGCGCCTTGGATTTTCTGGCGGTATCGTTCTCGAGCCATCGGTAGGAACCGGCAACTTCCTTGGCCTCGTGCCGCGGGACGTCGCTGGCAAAACCAGGTTCGTCGCGGCCGAGTTTGACCACATCACGGCCGGCATCGCTAAATTGCTCTACCCCAAAGAGGCGGTGTTCCACACCCCTTTCGAGAAGCTCCCGCTTCCGTCCAACGAGTTCGACGCTGTCATCGGCAACCCTCCGTTCGGCAAGACCAGGCTGTCGTTCTCCCACCTGCCGACCATCAACCAGTACACCATCCACAACCAGTTCTTTCTCGCCGGCCTCGACGCACTCAAGCCCGGCTGCGTGCAGGCGTTCGTCGTCTCCCGCTACCTCATGGATGCGAAGGATTCGACCGTTCGTGAGCAGATTGCCAAAAAGGCCGAACTGCTTGGCGCCATCCGCCTGCCTGACGTCGCGTTCAAGGAGAACGCACGGACAGAGGTTATCACTGACATCATCTTTCTTCGCAAGAAGCAGGCTGCGGGCAGACAGGTCGACCAGGACGCCAACGCGGACGAGACGCCACAGGTCGCGAACAACGCGAGCCTGCCCACATGGGTCAATACCGTCGACATCGAGGGTGAGGCTGGCCAGGAACCGATCACAGTCAACGCCTATTTCGCCAACAACCCGGAGATGATCCTCGGCAAGCTGGGCCGAACCGGATCCATGCGCAGGGACAACGACGTCGGCGTCCAGTACGACGGCAGCGATCTTGGCGGAGATTTGGTCAAGATCATCGACAAAGCCCTCCCGGAAAAGATCATCCCACCAGTTGACCAGGAGAGTTCAGCCAAGGCCTTCGAGAGCATGGCGACGTCGCTCCACCTCTCCTTGACAGGTGAGGAGGATGGGAGTGTTTCCATCGACGACAACGGCGACCTCATTCACATCTACGAGAAACTCTCTCCGTCCGGAGCCTATTTACTGGCTCGCCGGGTGCTAACCCCTGAATCTCCGTGGTCGAATAAACTCACCCTGAACCACGATGGCCGCTGGTCCGAGGAGGTTGACCTGCTGGGTGACGACGGCAAGCCGGTCAAGCGAATCATCAACGGGAAGAAGACAAACAGAAACGAGAAGACCCTGAAGTATTACACCGAGGCCGAGGTCCCCAGTACCATGAGGCTCGGCAACGACCCGTACAATCGTCTTCGCGATGCAGTCGGCCTTCTCGGCATGGTCAAGGGGCAGATCAATCTCGAATCGTCGGAAACGGCCAGCAATGATGAAATAGAGGCGCACCGCAAGAAACTTGACCGCGCCTATGACGCCTTCGTCTCAAAACACGACCACGTCAACTCCGGCACGGTCTCCAAAACTGTTGCCGACGTGCCCAACGGAGCGCTGCTCCTCGCCCTGGAGAAGGCCTACACTCGCCCCATCACGAAAGCCAAGGCCAAGACCCTCGGGATTGACCCACGCCCGGGATCCGCTGAAAAGGCAGACATTCTCTCGCGTCGAGTCATCTTCCCCTATTCGACGCCCAATCGCGCAGAGGGTGTTGACGACGCGCTGGCCCTTAACCTCTCGGAGACTGGCCGGGTCGACCTGGAGATGATCTCTTCTCTTCTTGGCAAGACCGAGCAGGAGGTCATCGCCGACCTGCACGACAACCTCGACGAACCGCTGATCTTCTTTGACCCGGAGTTGCAATCCTGGGAAAAAGCCGACGAGTACCTCGGTGGCAACGTCGTCAAAAAGCTCAACGCGGCACGGGGGGCAGGGCTCGAGAAGAACGTCGAAGCCCTGGAGAAAATCCAGCCGAAGCCATGGGGCGCCGACAAGGTGACGATCCTTCCAGGGGCGACCTGGGTACCAGAATCGGTCTATACCGACTTTGTCTCCTTCCTCACGGACGCACCGGCGCGGGTTCGCTTCCAAAAGGCGACCAACACCTTTTTTGTCGAGGCGGACACCATCACTGAAAAGGCAAAGAAATGGGGGACAGAGGCGCGCGACGTCAGCAGTCTCGTCAGCGCCATGCTGAACAGCAAGACCATCAGGGTCACCTATTACGACAGGGCAAACGAGACGACGGTTTTCGATCAAGAGGCCACCGAAGCGGCGGCTATGAAGATCGCCGAGATCAAGGAGGAGTTTTCCAGCTGGGTATTCAAGGACGGCGACCGCCGCCGACTGTTGGTCGACCTGTTCAACCAGAAATACAACGTCCGTGTGCTCAAGCAGCGCAACGGCCAGCACCTCAAATTGCCAGGCAAGGTTCCTGACACCCTTATCAGGATGCGGCGCCACCAGATGAACGCCATCTGGCGCGGCGTCGTTGACCGCTTTGTCCTTTACGATCACGCTGTCGGTGCTGGCAAAACTTTCACCGGCATTGCCCGGGCGATGGAGCGCCGGCGGATGGGCCTTTCCAAAAAGCCCATGATTGTTGTCCCTAACCA
>Ga0265295_1006595_pt1 | contig 13957 bp, 3 predicted proteins | sample Munlansysbiofilm_FD_192503 | JGI IMG/M metagenome (GOLD analysis project Ga0265295, IMG submission 192503) | Leachate microbial communities from a municipal landfill in Southern Ontario, Canada - Methane capture system biofilm | ecosystem: Engineered > Solid waste > Landfill > Unclassified ... | reverse complement strand
TTTATTTTTGCTACCCGCTTTTTAATTGAGTTTATTAAGGAGCCACAGGTTGGGTTTGAACAGAATATGGTACTTAATATGGGTCAATGGCTAAGCATACCGTTTATTATTACAGGCGTAATATTTATATACCTTGCGCTTACTAAAAAGGAAGTTCCGCAAAAAAAGTAATAGGAGTAAATCGGGCCTAAAGCCGTCCGAAACGGATGGTGTTTTGAATGGCTTGCTCCATCGAACGTGGTTTTATTCCCAGTTCATTCTGCATCCTCTCGGAAGAGTAGTACGTAATACTATTACCGCTTTTAGCGGTATCACTGGTTAGTGCAGGCGTTTTTCGGGTTATTAAACTTACTACCCACACCAAGCGCCAAGCAATTGCGGCCATTAAAGGCGTTACCCTAATACGTGGAGGCTTATTTCCTAACTCTTTAGCAATAAGCGCAAATACTTCGCCGTGTGATATGTTTTGCCCATTTACAATAGTACGCTTACCCCAAAACTCTAGTTCCATAGCCTTAAGCATAGAGTCAACCACATCACGAACATCAACATAACCTGTTATGCCCGTTGTATAAAAGGGAAAACCTTTTTCGAGCGTACCAAAAATTTGTCCGCTCCCACTATCCCACTTTCCTGGACCTAAAATTACCGAAGGGTTTACAATGGTAGCATTTAGCCCCTGTTCTATTCCTCGCCACACCTCCATCTCGGAACGAAACTTACTAATTGCATACCCCGACTTACCCTTTGATTTTCCCCAAACTGCCTGCTCAGTAACTTCCTTCCCATCTAATGCATCGCCCAATGAAGCAACCGAGCTAACATGACAGAATTTTTGTACCCCTTGCTCAAGCGATGCATCAACCACATTGGCTGTTCCTTGAACGTTTACTTCGAGCATACGGTTAAAGGCACGTTTGCCAAACGAAACGATAGCAGCACAATGGTAAACCTCACTAACACCGCTAAGGGCAGCCCGTATCGAATCAAAATCTTCGGTTTGACCCTCAACCCACTCTATTTTTTCAAAAAGTTGCTTGCCTTCAGGACTATACCCTTCAAATATTTTTTGGGTGAGGCCAGTATTGCTGGTTTTTCGTTTAAGTGCTTTTACCTTGCGTCCTTGCAAAACGAGTTCGAATAGCAAATGCGAGCCTATAAGACCCGTACCACCAGTTACTAAGATCATTACTCGTTGGGTTTAAAAAAGAAAGGGTTTACCAAAAGGGGCTTTTCCCAAGTTAGTTTCTTGCCAAAACCTAGCCTATTATCGGTAAACTTAAGTAAGGTAAGATCAACCACCCAAAGCGTAGTTTTCATAAGCATGGCCACCGGGAATCGTTTTAAGTAAGCCGCACGCGCCTTGGCGTGAGTATCGCCCTGGGCCTCGCTAATAATACCTTGGAACTGTACCCCTTGAATTTTACCAATTACACTTGTTTCTAACACAATGCTGCCGGCCACGTATATATTATGACTTGCCTGTTTGATGTGCTTTGTATCGTAGTCGGAGGTAAAAACCAAGCTGTTATCCTCCTCAAGGTAAACATAAAAGCAATTGGCACAGTAAGGCTCCTCATCGTTGCAAGTGGCCAGGGTAAGCACATGGTGCTCATTAATAAAATCAACTATCTTTTTGTCGGGTAAGCTCATAATCTTTCGTAGGGATAAACATAAATACAAAGGTAAGCAATTATGTAAATTATGCTAACACCCAATTTATCGAATAAATGTATAGCACAAAAAAATCAAATAAAGCCCAATTCCATTGCTCTGTTAATAAGAGTAGTACTATTTTTTACACAAAACTTAGAGAATAGTGACTTTCGGAATGTTTCAATTGTATTAACCGATACATTAAGCTTATTAGCAATACTTTTAGAGGTAAAGCCCTGAAATACCAATTTTAACACCTCTGTTTCGCGCCGGGTTAAATTAATTTTAATTTCATTATTAAAACTCTTTACAATGGCATTTTGCACATCTTTATCAAAAAAGAATTTGCCCTTTGCAACAGAAAGTAAGGCATTTGTAAAAGTATGAATTGAACTTTCTGTAAAAATAATGCAATGGGGTCTATGCTCTAATGCATAGGGTATAAGCCTTTCCAGTGCTTTAGGAATTAATAAAATCAGCTTAATATTTGTAGAAATATCTTTAATTCTCTTTACAAAGTTTAAGCCCTCTGCAGTAAATAAGCTAAGTATATAAATACTGGGTTGTACTATCTTTGCCTCACTTACACTCTCTTCTGGTGAGTTAATGTACTTTACCTGGCAATTTAGCTGTAAATCAGTAATAACGCTACTAATACCATGCGCTAGCAATGGACAGCTATTAACAATGTATAGTATATCCATAAATATCTTATAAATGTGAAAGTTTGTAACTTGCTAAAAACGAATGCAAAATACAATAAAAATTGATTCTCAGATAAAACCGTGAGAAATAATTCACCATTTTCCGGTATTGTGTTATTAAAATTAATTGCTAAACTTTGTTATGTGAAATTGTTTATAAACAGCAAGTTATCAGATTAACTGTAATCATCAATAAACACTAAGATAATCGGCACACTTCAGAAAATAAGAATAACCTTAAATACACCAACTATGAAAAGAAATTTACTTCTACTTACTTTAATATGCTTGTTTGCCCTGTTTGGCAACGCACAAACAACATCTGTTACCCCAAATGGAGATGGAACTGATGTTTTGCCTTACAAAATTCAAAATTTAGGCAATCTGCTTTGGATAACGGAAAACCCAGAGCATTGGGACAAACATTATCTACAAACAGCAGATATTGATGCCACAGAAACAGCTAGCTGGAACGAGGGCGAGGGCTGGGAGCCGATAGGTATTGATTACAACAATGATTTTACCGGAACATTCAACGGTGGCGATTATACAATAAGCAACCTAACCATAAATAGGCCTACAGGTAATTACCAAGGCTTATTTGGCTCAGCAGAAAATGCTACCATAAAAAACATTAGGCTGGTTGATGTTAACATTGTGGGTGCAGCGAGAACTGGAGCTATCGTAGGTCAAACGCAGTACTCAACCATCGAAAAATGCTTATCAACAGGAACAGTTACAGGAACCACGTACGTTGGCGGCTTGATAGGTTTTAACAACTATTCAAACATTACACAATGCTTTAGCAGTGTTAATGTAACGGGAACAAATTATATGGGAGGAATTACAGGATTACATCAGGGAGATAATCTATTGCTAAATAGCTACAGCACAGGTAACCTAACAGGGGGTGATTATGTTGGAGGACTTGTTGGTGCAACCGCAGCTAGTAGCCAAATAAGGAATGGCTTTTTTGCAGGAGAAATAGTTGGGGATAATGGATTAGGAGGAATAGTGGCCTATAGATATAGCGCTTCCGATGCATTTAACTGCTTCTGGGATACCGAAGCCAGCGGTGTTAGCACTACCGAGGTGGGGGGTGAGGGGAAAACTACTGCCGAAATGAAGAGTATTTTAACCTATACCTCAGTAGGTTGGGATTTCAAGGGATTGGGCGAAGAGGGTATCTGGAATATCGACCCCGATGGTTACCCATACCTAAGCTGGATAAACCCAACAAACGATGGCCCTGATGCCCCCGTTGTTGCCAATATTATTGCCAACGAGGTTACTAATATTACGGGAGCTGGGGCTACCATAAATGCAAATATTACTTGTATAGGATATCCAGCAGCAACCCAGCATGGGGTTTGCTGGAATACTACCGGTAGCCCAACCATTACTGATGGCAGTACAACCGAGGGAGCAGTTTCCCAAGCTGGTACATTTAGTTATACTACTTCGGGGTTAACCCCAAATACTATATACTATGTTAGGGCCTATGCAACCAATACCGAAGGGACAAGCTACAGTAATGAGTTAACCTTTATTACCGTTGTAGAACCTACGGGCAACGGAACACCCGAAACGCCTTACCAGATTTCAAATCTTGCAGAACTATACTGGATTGCAATTACCCCATCGGTTTGGGACAAGCACTTTATTCAAACTACAGATATTGATGCATCGGAAACCGCAGGATGGAATAGTGGTGAGGGATGGATTCCTATAGGTAACGAGGAAGAACTATTCGCTGGTGATTACAACGGAAACAAATACTTAATAACCAACCTACATATTGACAGGCCAAACAGTGAGTATATTGGACTATTTGGTGGAGTTTCTGCTGCTAAAATTTATGATCTTGGTTTGCTAGATGTAAGTATTATTGGGGGATCATTTACTGCAGGTTTTACTGGTTGGCTGCAAGACTCTCAGCTTGAACGATGCTTCGTTACTGGTTCCGTAGAGGGTAAAAAAGGACACACAGGTGGCCTGATGGGTTTCGCAACCGAAGGCTCAATAGTTAAAAACTCATACTCAAATGCCAACCTAACAGGATATACAGGCACATCTGCATATGGAGGCCTTGCTGGTGGAATTGATGGGTCTAATGTTAGTAACTGTTTTATGTCAGGCATTGTTTCGCTACCAATGGGAGGCGGATTAATTGGATATGATGTAAACAGTGAAGTTGCAGGTAGCTTTTGGGACACCGAAACAAGTGGATTTACTAGTTCAGCAGGCGGCACAGGCAAAACCACCGCTGAGATGATCGATATTACAACTTTCCTTAATGGCGGTTGGGATTTTAAAGGGCTCGGAGTAGAAGGTGTATGGAATATTGGCAATGAAAGAAATAACGGTTACCCCTACCTTAGCTGGCAATACCCCGATGATCCTGCAATATCAATAGAGATACTGCCTTCGGCAGTAATTACCGATGTTACCAGCATTACCCAAACCAGCGCCACTTTTAATATCGATGTAACCAACATTGGCAACCCACAGGGTACACAGTTTGGCGCATGCTGGAGCAGCACCAATACAGAGCCCACAACGAGTGATGATAACGAGCTTAGCACCGAACCTTTTGCTTTAGGCAATTATACCATTGGTGTTGGAGCACTTGACCACTCAACAACATATTACGCAAGGGCATTTGCCACAAATACAAATGGAACTGCTTATAGCGAGGTATTTATATTCACCACCGAGTGTGGAGCACATACGCTGCCATTAACTGAAAACTTCGACAATATTTCCGAATTTCCAAATTGCTGGAATGCTTTTACTGTTGGGGGTGGAAACGTAATGATTAATAATTTTTTTGAGCCAAATTCAAATCCAAACTATGCTTTGCTATTTGCTGATGCTATGGGAAATGAGGCTTACCTAGTTTTACCCGAACTAAATGCCGATATTAATACGCTCAACCTACAGTTCATGAGCAAAAGTGGGGCAATCAGTTACGGTTGGCCTGCCGATATGGTGCTAGAAATTGGTACCATGACCAACCCAGCTGATGCTTCCACATTTACCTACTTTACCCATATCCAAACCCAAGATTTTTACGAGCAGCAGATTGTTTCGCTGGCAACCTACGAGGGTACCAATAAGTATATTGCCTTTAGGGTTAGCTCCAGCATTCGTGATCAAAGGGGATACGTGTTTATTGATGACGTAGTTGTCGAAGTAACACCCCCATGTCCTGCGCCATACAACCTCACCACAGGTATAGTTACACAAACCTCTGCCGAGCTTATTTGGTCTGAACTTAGCACATCAACCCAGTGGGATATTGTTTATGGCCCTGCTGGTTTTGACCTGAACACTGAGGGTACGCTAATTGAAGGGGTTACATCTATTCCTTACGCACTTGAAGGGTTAAACCATTCCACACATTACCAGTTTTACGTCCGCTCACACTGCGGTACAGAAAGATCCGATTGGTCTTCAGTAGGAGACTTCACCACAAAGTGCCCACTGATGTCCATTCCCTTCTCCGAGAATTTCGATAATTCTTCGCAGCTTTCTATTTGCTGGAATATCTTAGTCCAAAATGGTGGGGTTGTTGAACTAAATAATGGCCTTTCAAATTCAGTTCCTAATATGGTTTACCTTTATCAGCAAAACACTGCGAGCAAAGGCTACCTAATATCCCCAGAAATTGATGCCGATATTAGTAGCTTACAGGTCTCATTTATGGCAATGAACTACTGGAATAACGATATGATACTTGAGGTAGGTACAATGAGCGACCCAACTGATCCCTCAACATTTAGCTACTTTGCACACATTCAAACGCAAGGTAGTTATGCGCAAGAGTATGTTGCATTTAATAGCTATTCGGGTACCGATAAGTACATCGCCTTTAGGGTTAGCTCTAATATCCAGGAGCAAACAGGCTATGTGTTTATTGATGACGTAACTATTGATGTAGCACCTTCATGCCCCGCACCATATAGCCTGATAACCAATGCCGTAACCCAAACTACTGCCGAGGTTAGCTGGACTGAACCTGGCACTTCAACCCAGTGGGATATTATTTATGGACATGCCGGTTTTGATCCAGAAACAGAGGGTACGCTTATCGAAGGAATAACAACAATACCTTATACCATTGAAGGGCTAAATCTTTCCACTACTTATCAGTTTTACGTACGCTCACATTGCGGTGCTGAATTATCGGAGTGGTCTTCTGTAGGTTATTTTACCACTGAGTGTGGAGCACATACGCTGCCATTATCTGAAAACTTCGATAACTCATCTCAAATGCCCCAATGTTGGAAAACCTTGGCAACTAATAGTGGTGACACTCAATTTTATGAAGGCCTTGCCTATTCTGAACCAAATATGGTTTACCTATATATGCCAAACACCTCGAGCACAGCCTACCTGATATCCCCAGAAATTGATGCCGATATTAGTAGCTTACAGGTTAGCTTTATGGCAATGAAATATACTAACGATATGATACTTGAGGTAGGTACAATGAGCGACCCAACTGATCCCTCAACATTTAGCTACTTCGCAAACATTCAAACGCAAGGTAGTTATACGCAAGAGTATGTTGCATTTAATAGCTATTCGGGTACCGATAGGTACATTGCCTTTAGGGTTAGCTCTAATATCCAGGAGCAAACAGGCTATGTGTTTATTGACGATATCTCAATCAACACCTTAGCCCTACACGAAGTCACCTTCAACGTTGATATGACCAACGCCAGCAACTTCGACCCCAGCAGCGATATTGTTTACTTTACAGGCAATATGTTTAATTGGGAAGAACCTGGGAACGTCCCCGACAACCAAACTATGACTCGCGTTGATGAATCGATGATTTGGACCAAAACACTACAGCTACCCGAAGGGAACTACGAGTATAACTACTTTATTAACTCTGGGTGGGATAAAAGAGAACCAATTAATGAATACAGGGTAATTAGTGTTAATGACATTGTTTCGTCAAACGATAACTGGGGTCAGTACGGACTGCAATTTGTATCGCCAAGCAGCGCCGATGTTTTTGATGTTTGCGAAGGCTCATTTGCTATCAGCATTAGTGCCGAGGGTGTAGGTGAAGTTAATGGCAATATTTACCTTATTGACACTTGGGATAGCTGGAACTGGGTAACAAGTTATTACTCCAATGGCAATGGAACAACCAACTATACCTATAATATCCCACAAAACCTGCAACCCGGAGAATACCGTTTCTTTATTACCACAAACAATGGAGAAGCATACAGCGACTATTTCACCATTACCAACAACTCTACCATAAACTTTACTCAGCCCATAGCAAGTCAGAGTTATGAGGTTGGAATTGATACTGAAATCCCCGTTGAGCTTACCCTCGATGGTTGTGTTGGCAGGTGGGTTTACCTAAACTTCGATAATAATGGGCAATTAGAGTATATTGGTCAAGTGTATCTCGATAACGAAAATAAAACATACCTAACTACCTACAGCATACCCAACACCATAATTTCAGGCACTTACAGGTTTGTTTACCACTCTGATGCCATTGAAACATACAGCGAGTACTTCACTATAACCAACCCCAACGTAACCCTAACCTTTAACACCCCCACGGCAAGTGATACCTACGAGGTGGGGGTTGATAGCCATATTCCCGTTGAGGTTGAATATGCAGGGTTGGGTAGTATGTACTATGAGTTACATATTAAAGATTTGAATGGTAGCTGGCAAAATGTAACCTCGTTCAGCAACGATGAGGATGGAACATTTACCTTTAACCATACACTAACTCCAAGCTACCCCAGCGGGCAGTACCAGTATAGAATCTACTATACAAATTGGAGCAATATCTCTGGATATATTTATAGTGATAACTTCCAGATAACCAACAACCAGAATGTACTTAGCCTCACAGGCCCTCAGGGAGGTTTCTTTGCAACAGGCAGCACGGTTATTATTAGCTGGAACTCAAACGCAATAACCAATGTGGATATCCACTACTCGCTCGACAATGGCTTTAGCTGGACCCTTATAGAAGGCAATGTGAACACTGAGAATGGAAATAACTACGATGGTCACAACAACTACTACTGGGATATCCCAGGTGATATAAGTGGCACATACGACCAATGTAAAATAAGAGTAAGAAACTCAGCCGACCATGGGCTGAATAGCGAATCGGGATTGTTCACCATCAGCTCCGAAGATCCCGTTACCTTCACCTCGCCCATTGCTGGAACAGCAATAGAAACGGGCGATCCGCTCACCATTACAATGGATGTTTTGTTGGAATCGTCGATTTATCTTTCGTTCGAAAACCAGAATTCCTTGGGTTATGGCATTAATGGACTAAATGCTACGGTTGGAACAAATACTATAGTAACCGACGAAACCTACATGCTTCCTCCTGGCACGTATAGGGTAAAATCATATCATAACATTTCGGGTACCGAGGCGTATAGCGATGAGTTCACGGTTACTTGCCCCACCGTTACTCTACCGCTAACTGAAAACTTCGATAGAACCTCAAATATACCGGGATGCTGGTTTAAATCGGGAAGTAACTATAGCCTAGAGGTATCAAGTTGCGATGGGAAATCATACTCCCAGCCATATAGCGCTAAGCTAACACAATGGGGGTCTGGTTATGCAATTCTGGCTTCTCCAGCAATTCCTTATGAGTTGAACAACTTAAGGGTTCGCTTCAGGGCTTTGCTAGGCAACTGCCCCACCAATGGCATCTTCTACGTGGGAACTATATCCAACCCAACCGATGGCAGCACCTTCACCCCAATACAAGCTTTTGAGGTTACTAACAAATCAGGCGAAGAGTGGCACAGTTTTGAGGTATGGCTAGATGAATACACGGGTACTGATACTCACATCGCATTCAGATTGGGCGATGGTACTGTTGAGGATATTGTTAGGGCATTCATCGACAATATCATTATCGATGAAATTCCAGCCTGCGTTGAACCGTACAACCTTGCCGTAGGAACAGTAACCCAAACTTCAGCGGAGGTAAGCTGGACCGAACCGGGAACCTCAACCCAGTGGGATATTGTTTATGGGCTTGCAGGTTTCGATCCTCAAACAGAGGGAACTATTGTAACCAGTGTAACCTCAAACCCATACACACTAACAGATTTGAACCACTCAACAAACTATGAGTTTTACGTGCGCACCTACTGTGGCGGAACACCTTCGGGCTGGTCAACTGCAAGTACTTTCACCACAGAATGTGGCCCTATAGAAATAACATTTGTAGACCCACAGGAAAACCAGACCTTCGATTTTAGTGTCAGCAAACAGATACCTTACACTTTTAACTATCGGGGGTGCGACGAGGTTTGGACAAACACTTATATGGTTGATGAGCTTGAGAACGAATCATGGTATACTCATGGATATGGCTTCAGCAATACTGAAACAGTGACTTATTCATACAATGCACCAGCAACTTTGCCAAGCGGTACCTATAAGTTTAGAATAGACTACTGGCACAACGAACAGAAGAGCTCTATTTATAGCAACGAGTTTGAGGTTGTAAATAACGCTTCGGTTATTGAGGTTACCGATCCAAACTCATGGTCGTACTGGAACACTGGTCTATCTTACGGAATTAGTTGGAACTCGCTTAATGTATCGGGGGTGAACCTTAGTTACTCACTCGACAACGGATTCACATGGAATTCAATTGAGAACAATGTTACCTCGCTAGATGGTTACAACAACTACTACTACGAGGTGCCAGCTAGCATTAGTGGTCATTATGAGCAGTCTATCGTTCGCATTGAGGATGCCGAGAATAGTTCGGTAGTGTCCTATTCAGAAAAGTTCACCATATCAAGCACTCCTCTAATCTCGTTTATCGAACCCAATGCTCTAAGCCATATTGAAGTGATGGGAGAAATGGACATTACCATCGTCAATCAATACTCTTCCTGGATAGATTTTCACCTAATTGACAATGAAGAATGGTTTATAATTAATCAAAACAATTTTAACCAAGGTCAATCAACCTTCACCTATAATACCTATAATCTTGAGGTGGGTAAAACCTATCGCTTGTATGCATACCACTATAACAAGGGCTTCCAAGCTTACAGCGAATATTTCACTGTTAGCAAAGCTACCCCAACCATTACAGAGTGGCCAACGGCAAGTGGTATAATTTATGGCGATGCGCTTTCAGCATCTGTTTTAACCGGAGGCTATGCTGAGCACAATAGCACACAGGTTGAAGGAACTTTCACCTTCGATTCGCCAGCCTACGAGCCGGGAGCAGGGCCGTATATGGCCAACGTTACCTTTACCCCAACCAATAGCGAAACGTATAGCCCAGTTAGCGGAACGGTTGAGATTAGTGTTGCAAAAGCCGATCCTGTAATAACCGTATGGCCTGTTGCTAGCGCAATAACTTACGGCGCAGCCATCTCGCAATCCACAATTTCTGGAGGAACTGTAAATGTTGCTGGTACTTTCTCTTTCGATAGTCCGGCTACCAAACCTAATGCTGGCACCTACGCTGCCGATGTTACGTTTACACCTACCGATAATGCAAATTACAACACCGTTATGGGAAGTGTTGATATTACTGTAAACACGGCACCACTTACTATTATTGCAAACAGCTTCTCGAAACAGGCAGGAACAGATTATGTTTTTGCAGGCGATGAGTTTACAACCAATCCTGCCGAACTGGTTGGAAGTGATGCAGTAAACAGTGTTACACTAACCAGCGATGGTGCTATTAATACAGCAACTGTGGGCAACTACTCCATTACCCCATCCGAAGCATCAGGAATTGGATTAAACAACTACACCATAACATATCAGAATGGAGTACTTACTGTTACCGATAAGACTATTCTTACTATTTTAGGCCTAACTGTAAATAGTAAAGAATATGATGGAACAACAGACGCAACAATATCCGATTGGGGAACTCTGATTGGGGTAGAAACCGGGCATGATGTTTCGCTCAATACAGCAACAGCAACGGTACTTTTCGGCAATAAAAATGCAGGTAATGACAAAACAGTAACCCTTTCGAATCTTGAACTTACAGGTACCGATGCCGGATCTTATGTAATAAATGATCAATATGCCTCTGCAAATATTTACACGAAAGCACTAGTTGTTGAAGCTAATAGTGAAAGTAAAACTTATGGGCAAGCTGATCCTGAATTTACAGCGTTATTCAATGGCTTTATTAGTGGCGAAAACGAATCAGTTCTTGATGGAGAATTATCTGTTACACGTGCTTCCGGTGAGGATGTTGATACATATACCATTACTCCTGCGGGCTTAAGCAGCAATAATTACAGCATTACATTCCAAACAGGATTGCTCACAATTAACGCTAAGGAGCTTATTATAACAGCTAACGATGCCGAAAAAATCTACGGCTCTAACGATCCCGCTCTTAATGTTTCTTATACTGGTTTTGAGTTTACTGACAATGAAACCGTACTTTTAGGGGAACTTGCTGTCAGCCGCGAAACAGGAGAAGATGTAAATACTTATTTAATTACCCCTTCGGGTTTATCGGCAAGCAACTACAGCCTAAGTTACGTGAACGGTACGTTTACAATTACCCCTAAAACCTTAACTATTACAGCCGAAAACAAAACCAAGGTTTATGGTAGCGACGATCCTGCATTTAGCATCGAGTATAGCGGCTTTGCTGCAGCAGATGATCTATCGTCCCTAAGTGGTACTCTAGAATTTAGCCGTGATGCTGGCGAGAATGTGGGAACATATGCAATTGTACCTAGCGGATACTCATCAACAAACTACACCATTGGCTATACACCTGGAGCACTATTAATTACTCCTAAACTATTAACCATAAGTGCGAACAATGCAAGTAAAGTGTATGGTACATCCGACCCTGCTTTTACAGTTAGCTATACTGGATTTATTGCCGGAGAAGATAAGACCGTGCTTAATGGTACACTTGGCACAAATCGGGAAAGTGGAGAAACAGTGGCCAATTATGTAATTACACCATCTGGATTATCCTCTACCAATTACACAATAAGTTATGCAACAGGCTTATTAAGTATTACTGCCAAAGAATTAACCGTTGGCGGTTCATTTACCACATCAAACCGCGAATACGACGGCACTAATGCTGCAACAATCAGTGCAAATTCACTTACATTGGAGGGCGTTATTCCTTCCGATGAAGTTACGCTAAGTCCTATTGTTGCTTTTGATAATAAGAATGTAGGTACATCAAAAATTGTTAGTCTAACTAACACAACAACTCTTACTGGTACTGACGCAGTAAACTACACTTTATCGTTAACCGGTGCACCAACAGCAACTGCAAATATCACTGCAAAAGAGTTAACGGTAACAGGAGCAACCGCAACTAGTAAGGTTTACGACGGAACTACCAATGCAATTATTTCGGGAGCAACTCTTTCTGGTGTAATTGGCAGCGATGTAGTAACTATGGGAAATGCTACAACAGGAACATTTACTCAAAAATCTGTGGGGACCGGTGTTGCTGTTACCACAGCAATAACAATCAGCGGAACCGATGCGGGTAACTACATTGTTATTCAACCATCCGGCCTGCAAGCCAATATTACTACCAAAGAACTCACAATTGGTGGATCGTTTACTGTCCACGATAAAGAGTACGACGGTAATACAACGGCAACTATCAACGAGAATAACCTCACACTAGCAGGTCCTATTTCTGGTGATGAGATTTCGCTCACAGATATTACGATAGCCTTTGCCAATGCGGATATTGGAAATGACAAGACGGTTAGCATAACAGCAGCTTCTCTCGATGGCGCAGATAAAAATAACTATACGCTTTCGCTTGAAGGTTCGCCAACAACTACTGCAAGTATTACTGTATCGCCTTCCACTACTTTTACAGTAACATACAGCGTAGTTGGAGGAAACGGCTCGCTAGCAGCAACCGTAGATGGTAGCCCAATTAATTCGGGAGACGAAATTTTGGCAACTAAGGCCGTTGAATTTACTGCAACCCCATTGGAAGGTTACAGGGTTAAACGCTGGACAAACAATGGAACCACCGTTGCTGGAAATACAACGAACAGCTACACCGTTTCGGGCATTCAGCAGAATACCTCTGTAACTGTTGAGTTTGAAGAGATTCCTCCAGTAGTTTATACACTTACTCTAGTGGTTAGCCCCGCAAACGCTGGTACAGTAACTGGAGAGGGAGAATACGAAGCCGCTGAACAAGTAACAATTACGGCTTCGCCCGCCGAAGGGTTTGTGTTTACTGGTTGGACTGGCAATGTAGCAGAACCTATGGACGCCACTACCACGTTTACTATGCCTGCCGAGGACGCAACCATTACGGCTAATTTTGAACCAGAACAACCCGAAACATTTACCGTAACCTTTAGCGTGGTTGGTACACCTGCCAATGGTACGCTAACCGCTAAAGTTGATGGTATAGCAATAACCTCGGGCGATTATATTGTAAACTCTAAGGCCGTTGAATTTACTGCAACCCCATTGGAAGGTTACAGGGTTAAACGCTGGACAAACAATGGAACCACCGTTGCTGGAAATACAACGAACAGCTACACCGTTTCGGGCATTCAGCAGAATAC
>Ga0265295_1006594_pt1 | contig 13959 bp, 8 predicted proteins | sample Munlansysbiofilm_FD_192503 | JGI IMG/M metagenome (GOLD analysis project Ga0265295, IMG submission 192503) | Leachate microbial communities from a municipal landfill in Southern Ontario, Canada - Methane capture system biofilm | ecosystem: Engineered > Solid waste > Landfill > Unclassified ... | reverse complement strand
GGGCCCACGGTCAGGACCTCGCGGGACATGACCTCTGCGGCGGTGCCTTCAAGAGATGCGGGAACGCTCTCGCGCTGGGTCAGGATGCCGAGGAGCCTGGCCACCAGCGTGGGGGAGTTCTGGCGCACGAAGCACTGCAAGAGGTCCCAGTCGTGGATGATGCCCAGGATCGTCTTGTCCGCGTCCACGATAACCACCCGGCGCAGCGCAGATGCGACGAGTTGTTCCAGAACCCCGGCCAGGGGCGCGTCCGGTGCGGCGGTGGGCACGTTCGTGTAGAGGACGTCCCGGGCGCAGGCGTGCACCCCGGCGGGCAGCACGTCGAGATGCGCCGCCACCGCGGAGGTTCGTCCGATGGCGGCCAGCACGTCCGTGCGGCTGACGATGCCCATCAGCGTCCCGTCTTCGGACGTGACCGGCAGACGCTTGATGTTTCGGGTCGCCATCAGCTTCAGGGCGTCGGTGACCGTGGTCGTGATGTTCAGGGTCGTGACCGGCGCCGACATGATGTCGCGCGCTCGCAATCCCTCGAATTCAATGCAATGGCTGTGCTTGTGGCGCAGGTTGGTCGGCACGTGGCAGTGCATGTCCAGTCGCAGGGGCATCCGCGCCCGGGCCAGCAGGTCTCCGCCGGTGATAATACCCACGAGACGACCGGCCTCCATGACCGGAACGGCTTTGACTTCCCTGCGCAGCAGCAACTCCACCACCTCGTCCAGAGGCGTCTGCGTTCCCACGGTAACGACCTGCTCGGTCATCACGTCGCGGATGCGCATGGGCAGGTGGAAAATGGCCTGGCCGTCCTGAACCACGATGCTTCCTTCATCGACGAGCGCGTCGACCACGGGCAGAAAATCGGCAATGCGCGATGGCGTGTCCACGATCTCGACGATGACCGGCAGATCCTCGGCCAGGCGCAGTATCTTGGCCGTATGCAGAAGATTGCTCGCGCCGAAGCCCATGACCCCCCTGGAAACGGAAGCCCCGGCCATGCCGCGCCGGCGGGCTTCGTTCACGATGACGTCATGGAGGGGCGCGCCCTTGTGCCGCACCGCCTCGCTCACAAAAATTTTGAGAATCTTCACGTCGATCAGCTTGACCATCGGATGCCTCCCTTGATGAGCGCTGTCTTGAATCGCGTCAAAAAAATTGCGGCCGGACCAGGCTGCCGGGGCGTTACTGTCCGGCCGGGAGCATGCCGATTTCGGTGAGAATGGCCTGGTCGATCCTGCGGACAAGGCCCTGGTCCACGGCTTTGGAGTACATGATGTGGCGAAGGTTGCCCTGCGGGATGTCGGTCATTGCGCGGAGCATGAATTTGTCCCTGGACGTCCGGGCCGCTTGCAGGAGGACGTCGACTTCCTCGGGCCGCAGCAACATGAAATCGAAGCGCCTGGATTCGAGCATCTTGAGCAGACGGACCGTGTCCGTCGCGACCTGCACCGTCCTATGTTCGTACTTCGCCAGCATCGCGTCAAGTCGGGGGCCTTCCGAAAACCCTTGCACTCTCCCTAAAATGAATTGTCCGCTTTGCAGCAGCCCTTCGAGGCTGTCGTACGGGCGGAATTTGTGCTCATTCTCCCGCAGCAGGAGCACTTCTGCTGGCCGGTTCGCGTAAATGGGCAGGGAAAAGCGGGCAAACTGCTGGCGCTCGGAGGTTTTGAACCAGCCCAGCGAGGCCGCCGGACGGTCGCCTTGTATTTCGTGCAGGATTCTTTTGGCGGGCACGTAGTGAAATCTGGCTTCGACCTGGGCCGAAGCCAGGATTTTGCGGGCAAAATCAACAATGATTCCCGACGGCTGGCCATTCTCAAGCTGGTGGTAGTAGGGCGGGTATTCAAAGTAGTAGATGTCGAGGGTCCCGGCGATGCCGACCTGGGGCCCTATGCACAGGAACAGGAAGCCGAGGCATAGCAGCGCTTTTTTCAGCACGGGTTCACCTTGGGAATGAAGAGTGCGGTCGTCGCATCCAGGCTTTGCCTTTTTCTCATGCAGATTGTCATACGGACATACCGGCTTTCTCGGCAACCATTTCTTCGCCTGAAGCGTAAATGACGCTCGCTGGCTATATAGGTCGGACTTGTTCGTGGCTGTATGCATTCCGCACGACGGCGTTTCGCGTTTTGAGCAGACGGGAAGATTCGGGAAAAGAAAAAGGGTTGCAACATTTCTGCTGCAACCCTTTGACTTACTGGTGCCGAAGAGCGGCCTCAAAGTTATATATATTTGCTTGAAATTTATGATGTATTTTTTTTGTTAAGATTGTCTGTATCCGCTTTTGTATCCACTATTTTGAACTCTTTATTTTTTCATGGTTTCCTGAGCGAAGTTTTGCCCTAAAAGATATTGAGCGGAGAGCTGCCTACGTAAAGACATGCCTATCGACACAGTGTGCGGATGAGTGTAATGAGCATCAGCCGTTAACGGCGGTTTTGAATGTTTGATGATTCGGCGATTCATGTCGATTGTTTGCGGCCTTTGAGTTCGAAAATTCAACTTTTTCGCATAGGTGGCTAATAGGCTGGTTGATATGATCAAAGTGTGTAGAGTCAATTAATTATTAAGGGACTGTGTAGTTATGTCTTTAAAGCCAATTCCAGTAGATGCAAGTAAGTCTGTTAAGAAGATTTCCAGTGATTCTATTGTTGAGCTAATAAAGAATCGGAAAACTAATGAAATCGTAGTCGCGGTGTGTGGCGCGATAGGAAGCGGTATTTCTGACGTAATAAATTTTTTAAATGCATCTTTTGTATCACTCGAATATGAAGTTAGAATTTTAAAAGCAAGCCATCTTATAATTGACAGGTATGATCATGAACGAGTGTCTATCGAAGGGCTTAACAAAGTTTCAAGAGTTTTAAAATTGCAAAATCTTGGTAATGAATTGCGTATGAAGTATGGCAATGATGCGATAGCTCAATTTGTGATTCAAGATATAAGATTGGAACGAACTCGATGGGCTTCGGAGAATCCGGATGTTGATAATAGGCGATATGTGACGATAGTTGATAGCCTTAAGCATCCGAGTGAGGCGGAGTTGTTGTCAATAGTTTATGGAGATATGTTTTATTTGTTTGGTGTTTTATGTCCTGAAGAGACGCGGTTAGAACGACTTCGTTTGGCTAATTTTGGAGAAAAAGCACAATTTATTGTCGATCGAGATGAGGAAGAGGATGTTGATTATGGGCAAAAACTATTAGATACTATTCATCTATCAGATTTTTTTATTAATAATTCTGCAATAAATTCGAGTGGATTAGAGTCGCCAATAAATAGGTTTGTACGTTTGTTGCTTAGTGATAAGTCTTATGTTCCTACTACAGATGAGTATGCTATGTTTGTAGCGCAGTCTGCTGCAATGCGATCTGCCTGCATGTCTCGTCAAGTTGGTGCAGCAATTTTTAATAAAGATGGAGATGTAATCTCTACGGGAAGAAATGATGTGCCGAAATGTGGGGGAGGAATGTATGGAGAAGAAGAAAATGGCGTTTCTTATGATGCGCGATGTATGCATATCCGACCATACGTATGTTATAATGATAAGTATAAAAAAGAAATAAAAGAAAAAATTAGGAATATAATATCTAGTAAGCTTGATAGTGTTGATGGTGTTGGAGATGCTGTCGTTTCGAAAATAGTTTCTGATATTTATTCTAATGCGAGAATTAAGGCATTAATTGAATTTAGTCGAGCAATACATGCTGAAATGGATGCGATTACTACTGCTGCAAGAAATGGATGTGCTTCATTAAAAGATGCTGAGATGTTTGTAACTACATTTCCGTGTCATCACTGTGCTCGTCATATAGTTGCTTCTGGGATTAAGCGTGTTTATTATATTGAACCCTATGGTAAAAGTTTGGCGTCAGAGCTGCATTTTGATTCAATATCAATCGAGAAGAGTGACGCCAGAGACGAGTCGACAAAAGTCAAAATCATTCCCTTCCAAGGGGTGGCTCCGCGAAAATATTTACAGTTTTTTTCGGCGAAGACTCGGAAAGTTGACGGTAAAAAAATTGATTTTGATTGTAGACGAAATGCGCCGGTTTGTGAGAAATATCTTGACACTCACTTTACTTATGAAGAAGCCGTTATCCGCATGCTGGCCGAAAAAAGCGAAGTTGACGTGAACCCTTCGGTAGCTAATTTGTTGACTTATAAGGAATTATCACAGGAGGGGGGTCGTGAATAGAAGAATTTTTAAAACAATGCAGTTACAGCTCCCAATCAAAGGGCTTAATAATAAGTCGGATGAAGTTGTTTTTGATAATGTGCTGAATTTTTATGACTTTAAGGAAGTAAAAGAGCGCGAGCGGGTTTCTAAAGAAAAAAAAGAAATTTTGGCTCAAATTGTTGAATCCGCGAATGAAATTGAGTGGCTTTATTCCTCTGAGATAAAAGAAGGATAAACTGTAGTTTCACTAAATGCACGATACGGTGGGCTTACTGAGGCCATGAGCACTAAGTTTTAGAATAATCGCATCCATTTTTTTGAATCCTTCGCTTTTTTCGTCCGCCAGTTCGGTTCCCGCCTGTGCTTGAGGCTGATCAAGTTTTATAGCGGCCCCTCGTTAGTTAAGGGAAATTGGTTTTCCTTAACTAAGGCGGAGTCGAAGATAACGATCGAAGGAATACAATCGGGCTTGTTGAAGTCCGCTCGCCTTTTTCGCCCCTTGTTTTTTTCCACTTCATGTCGGCAACTTCCCCCTCCCCTTTTTGTTCAGAATGCATTCCGCGTGACGTTATACTCAGTCTGAGATCCCATGCTTTAGAAATGGCAAGTATTTAGGTAGTTATTTTAAGTAATTGCACATCTTGCTGATATGGTTTACTCAAATCCACCAAAGATGCCGCTAGCGGTATCGAACGCCAATAATTCCAGATTGTTGTGTTGTTTTTTTTCGTTCCACTCAAACCTAGAAGTCAGTTATCTCAATGAAACAAAAACTCACCTTGTCCCGTCTTGAGTCCTTGCTTCTTACTGCCTGTGATGACCTGCGTGGCAGCATGGATGCCAGTGAATACAAAGAATATATTTTCGGCATGCTGTTCCTGAAAAGAGCCAGCGACTTGTTCGACCAACGCCAGGAGGAGCTTCGTAAACAGTTCGAGGCTCAGGGCATGGCCAAGGAAGATATCGAGATCGCACTGGACGACCCTGACCATTACTCTGGCAAGTTTTTCTTTGTTCCGCCCCGTGCCCGCTGGAGCCAGGGTTGGCAGGAAGAGGTGATTGAAGGTGGAGAACGCAAAATCGTCCAGCATCCAGCGCTTAAGCACGTCAAGGAAAACGTCGGCACCACGCTGAACAAAGCCTTGGAGGCCATTGAAGACGCCAACTCGGATGCTTTGCAAGATGTCCTCAAAGGCATCAATTTCAACCGCAAGATCGGTCAGCGGACCCTGGATGATGATACTCTTGCCGACTTTGTACAAAACTTTGAAAAAATTCCTCTCAAGGACGAGGATTTCGAGTTTCCTGACTTGCTGGGAGCCGCATACGAATGGCTGATCAAATATTTTGCGGACTCCGCTGGCAAGAAGGCAGGGGAGTTTTACACCCCGGCCGAAGTCGTGCGTCTTTGCGTCGAAATTTGCGATCCGGCGGAAAGAATGAGTGTGTATGATCCCACTGTGGGCTCCGGCGGCATGCTGATTCAAATGCGCGACTACCTGCGTGAGAAAGGTGGAAGCGCTGATGAGTTGGCCCTTTACGGACAGGAAAAGATGGGCACCACTTGGTCTATCTGCAAGATGAACATGCTTCTGCATGGTATCTCCCATGCCGATATCCGTCAGGAAGACACGATCCGCGAGCCGCAGCATTTGGCTGAAAACAACGAACTCAAGCGTTTTGACCGTGTGGTGGCCAATCCGCCGTTCAGTCAGAATTACATCAAAAAAGATTTGAAATTTCCCGGACGATTTCCAGTGATGATGCCGGAAAAAGGCAAGAAAGCCGATTTGATGTTTGTCCAGCACATGCTGGCGGTGCTGAAGCATGAGGGTCGCTTGGCCACGGTCATGCCGCACGGCGTGCTGTTTCGCGGAGGCGAAGAGCGTGAAGCGCGCAAATATTTTATCGACCACGGGTACCTGGAAGCGGTCATCGGACTGCCCAGCAATCTTTTCTACGGCACCGGCATCCCGGCCTGCATCTTGGTACTGAACAAGGCAAGAGCGGCTCAGCGTGACCATGTGCTGTTCATCAACGCGGACCGTGAATACCGCGAAGGCAAGGCGCAAAACCACCTGCGCCCGGAAGACATCGACAAAATCATCTACGCCTACCGCGCAAATCAAGACATTCCCGCTTACGCCCGGCGCGTGCCGGTGGCGGAAATCAGAGGTGAAGACTGCAATTGCAACATCCGCCGATATGTGGACAACGCGCCTCCGCCAGAGCCACACGATGTCCGCGCACATCTGCATGGAGGCGTGCCGTTGGTCGAGGTCGAGAGCCTGAGCCACTTCTGGCAGAACTATCCGCAACTCAAAGACGATACCTTTGTCCCGCGGGATGAAACCTATCTGGACTTCGCTCCGGTGCTGACAGCCAAAAGGGACATTGCCGGTTTTGTGGCGAGCCATGCCAGCGTCATCGAACGGCATGAGCTGTTCATGCAAACCTTGTCGGATTGGTGGCAGGCCAATCTGCCCATTGTCGAAGCTCTGGCGCCCGATGCCGCCAACCAGGAAGCTAGGCCGCGTAACGTTTATGTTATGCGCAGCACCCTGTTGACTAGCGTTGAGCAGGCCTTGGCAGATCAGAACTTGCTCACATCCTTCCAGGTTCGCGGCGCTTTTGCCAAGTATGTGGACATCCTCAAGGCCGATTTCAAGTCCATCGCCGCCAGCGGTTGGGGGCCTGAGTTGATTCCGGACGAGGACATCCTGCAAAGCCAATTTCCCGAGGTCTTGGAAGAGCTCGAACAGGCTCAGGTTCGTTTGGCCGAGTTGCAGGCCTTGTTTGCGGCGGCGGATGATGAAGACTTTGAAGACAGCGATGACACAGGGGTGTTGCCTGGCGAAGAGGTGAAAAACAAAAAGGAGGAATTGAAAAACTTGACCGCCGAGTGGAAGGCTCAGCTCAAGCTGGTCAAGAGTCTTGCCACGGATATTTTTACCGAAATCAAGGGCGCTGGTCGCCTGCCCGCTGGCAGCAAGAAGGGCTATTACTGCACAGAAGGTTTTGCCATCAAAGAGTCCGAGTTTTTCAATGGCCAGCGAATTGTCGATCTTGCCGGTCAAGTCGGGCATGACAGTGACTATCTGCCGCTGCTGATCGAGGCCATGGAACAAGGACAACACACCCATGGCCGTGCGGCAAGCGTTGCGGAGAGCTTGAGTCGGCACAAGGTCCTGGAAGACGAAGTCAAGGAGCTGAAAAGTACCATCAAGGCCATCGAGGGCAAGCGCGATGAATTGGTGCAAAGTGCCCGTGAGAAAATCAGTACCGATGAAGCCCGCACGGTGATTATTGAGCGTCTGCGCCAACTGTTGATGAATACCTATCAAGCCTACCTGCGGAGTGATCAACGCGCTTGCATCAAGGCAATTGAAAACCTTTGGAGCAAATACGCGGTCACTGCTCGCCAGATCGAAGCCGATCGTGATGCTGCCGCGCTACAGTTGCAGGCGTTTTTGGTGGAGTTGGGATATGAGTGAGTGGCTTGAGTTACCACTGGAGCTGTTGGCGGATATATCAAGTGGAGGTACCCCTTCACGAGCTAATCCCTTATTTTGGGACGGTGATATTCCTTGGGTCACGCCATCAGACATAACTGCATGTAAAACTAATTACTTATTTGATACGAGCAATTCAATAAGCCAAAAGGGGCTGATTTCTTCGTCAGCAAGGCTATTGCCTGAGGGTGCGCTTCTCCTAACATCTAGGGCAACTATAGGCGAGTTGCGCATTGCCGACAGGCCCGTCACAACCAATCAAGGATTCAAAAACATCGTTCCGAATGATTTAATCGACGGTGTTTATCTTTTTTACCAATTAAGGCGGTTGAAAGGCGGGTTTTTGAGATATGCCGCAGGCAGCACTTTTTTAGAGATCAACCGTAAAGATACAGGTCGTGTTCGAGTTCTTCTTCCAAAGAAAAAGACTGTCCAACAAAAAATTGCCTACATCCTGCAAACCATCGACCAAGCCATCGAACACACCGGAGCGCTGATCGACAAATACCAGCAGATCAAAGCGGGACTGATGCACGACCTCTTTACCCGTGGCATCGCCGCCAACGGCCAGCTCCGCCCACCCCGCGACCAAGCCCCCGATCTCTATAAGCGCACCTCCCTGGGATGGATACCAAAGGAGTGGGAGCCACTCAAACTAAAAGAAATACTGAGTAGGTCAGGCGGCTATTTACAAACCGGCCCGTTTGGAAGCCAACTTCATTCATATGAATATACAGAGGAAGGCATCCCTGTGGTTATGCCACAAGATATAAACAACGGAAAAATTGATGAGATTCAAATAGCGCGTATTACCGAGTCACGAGCTCAGAGTCTTTTTAAGCATCGTCTTAAATTTGGAGACATCATTATCGCACGGCGAGGCGAATTAAGCAGGGCTTCAGCAATTTTAGAAATGGAGCAGGGCTGGGTCTGTGGTACTGGTTGCTTTCTACTTAGACTCGGAGGGAGCAATCTAGATGCCCGGTTTTTTTCGATGATGTACCGCCATTCAATGGTTCAGCGACAAGTTGAAGGTCTTGCTGTTGGCTCGACGATGCCGAGTTTGAACAATGAGATAATGGGGAAATTGATATTTCCTCACATGAATTTGCGCGAGCAGTCAGCGATAGCCGATAGCGTTCGGCTGACAGATGATAGACTCATATCACTCAAGTCCGAACTGTTAAAACTCCAAAAGCAAAAATCCGGCATGATGCACGATCTACTCACCGGCAAAGTGCCTGTGACGGTCGTTGACGATAACGCCGAGGTCGCCAATGTCTGAATACAGCGAAGTTGAACAACCGTTTTTGCAGCAGCTTGCATCGCTGGGCTGGGACGTTATCGATCAGGGTCAGCAGATTCCGTCTGATCCAGCCCAGAGCTTGCGCAGCCACTTCCGTCAGTGGCTGTTGCCTGAAGTGTTTGCCCAAGCGGTCGCTGCTCTCAATGCCGATGCCAACGGCCAAACCTGGCTGACCGGCAAACAACTGCAAGACCTGCAGGATCAGATTCTTCGCCAGCCCAACCGCACCCTGCTGGAAGCCAATGAGGCAGTGCATAAGCTGCTGTTTAAAGCCCAAGTGGACGTGAACGAAATCGCCGGCGAGCAGGACCCGGTGGTGAAGCTCATCGACTTTGCTCAACCTGAGAATAACCACTTCCTCGCTATCAACCAGTTCCGAATCGACACGCCGGGTTGCGTGAAGCAGTTTATCGTTCCCGACATCGTGCTGTTTGTGAACGGCATCCCACTGGGGGTGGTGGAATGTAAGAAGGGCGGACCTACCTGCGCCAATCCCATGGCGGAGGCCTTTGAACAACTGCAGCGCTATACGCATCAGCGTGCGGCCACTCGTCAGCAGGGGTTGCGGGAAGGCGAGCCGCGCCTGTTCCATTGCAATATGCTGTTGATCCGTACCAGTGGCATGCAGGCCGATTATGGCACCATTACTTCCGGCGAGGAACATTTCTATCCGTGGAAGACTCAATGGCCGCAGCCGGACGATGTTGCCAAGGATATGAATCAGCAACAGCAACTCATCAATGGCATGCTCAATAAGGCCAACATGTTGAGCATCTTGCGCACTTCCACCGTGTTCATGGATACCGACAGCGGGCCGCGCATCAAGGTAGTCTGCCGCTACCAGCAGTTTCGTGCTGCGAACAAAATCATCGAGCGATTGCGTCATGGTCAAAATGCCGAAGAGAAGAGCGGCGTTGTCTGGCATACACAGGGGTCGGGCAAGAGCCTGACCATGGTTTTTGTCGCCCGCATGCTGCGGGCCTCATTGGAGCTTAGCGATTACAAGGTTCTGCTGATCAACGACCGGGTGGACCTGGAGGAACAGTTGACGGCCACGGCTTCCCTGATTGGTGGCCGGGTGCATATTATTGAAAACCGCAAGGCATTGCGTGAGCATTTGGCCACGGATAGCTCCGACATAAATATGGTGATGGTGCACAAGTTTCAGATTCATGATCAGAGCTTGCCGATGGTATTGGCCGAGGCCTTGGGCACTTACCAGGCCATTCCCTGCGGCCAGACTTTTGGAGTGGTCAATGACTCCCCGCGTATTGTGCTGATGATCGACGAGGCCCATCGCACCCAGAGTTCGGACTTTGGGGATAACATTTTTGAAGCCTTTCCCAACGCGGCACGTATTGCTTTTACCGGTACACCGCTCATCACCGAGCGTCATGGAGAGAAAAAAACCATCAAGCGTTTTGGAGAGTACATAGATACCTACCGGCTGATGGATGCAGTCGCGGATGGCACTACTCTGCAAATTCTTTATGAGGGCCGAACCGCCGACGCCGCCTTGAACGATAAATACGGTTTTGAAACCAGCTTTGAAAATTTGTTCAAGGATCGCAGCGAAGAAGAGCTGCTGGCCATTAAGAAAAAGTATGGCGCAACAGGTGACATTCTGGAAGCAGAACAGCGCATTGCCGCCATCGCCAAGGACATGGTCCAGCATTACCTGGCAAATATTTTTCCCAATGGTTTCAAAGCGCAAGTGGTTTGTCACTCCAAACTGGCGGCAGTGCGCTACCAGCACGCCATTCACCAGGCACTGGCGGATACGGTGGTGGAGTTGGAAGGGGCGTCCAGCCCTGATGTGGAGTTGATCAACAAGGTACGTTTTCTGAAGGCGGTAGTGGTTATTTCCGGCGATGGAACCAATGAGGCCGCTTATATCACCCACACTCGCAGACAGGCCAGGGCCTGCAACGCCGTGGATAACTTTTGCAAGCCCTTTGCTTTTGATGATCCTGACAAGCCGTATTCCAGTATCGCCTTTTTGGTGGTGTGCGACATGCTGATTACTGGTTTTGATGCCCCCATCGAGCAGGTGATGTACATCGACAAAAAGATTCGCGAACACACCTTGTTGCAGGCTATCGCTCGCACCAATCGAGTCCATAAGGGCAAGCAGCGCGGTTATGTGGTTGATTATATAGGCCTAACGAATAATCTAACCGAGGCTTTGACTTTGTACGCTGCCGCTGAAGAGCAGCAGGAGCTGGCGCAGGGGCTGAAAAATATCACTTCCGAAGTGCCGGTGTTGGAGGAGCGCTATCAAAGATTGCTGCAGCTCTTCGCCGGTCACAAGGTGGCTCGGGTGCGGGAGTTTGCGGAAGGGTTGCTGGCCACGGTTGAGGAAGATGCCGCCGTGGTGAATAATGCCGTCAAACTGTTAAAGGATGAGAAAATTCGCGCAGATTTTGACGTTTACCTGAAGAAATTCCTCTCCAGCATGGACATCATCTTGCCGCATCAAGCTGCCCATGCCTATCGCGTGCCCGCCAAACGTCTGGGCTACATTCAGCGAATCACTAAAGAGCGCTACAAAGATACCAGTCTGAACCTGGGAGATGCTGGCCAGAAAGTGCGCGACCTGATCAATGAGCATTTGATCAGCCTGGGCATAAATCCCATGGTGCCCCCGGTGGAGTTGCTGTCTGAGGATTTTATCGAAAAGTTGAGCCAGCACTCAGGCGGCAACGCCGAAGCCAAGGCCAGCGAAATGGAGCACGCCATTCGCAAGCATTGCACGGTGCATCATGACGAAGATCCTGCCTTTTACAAGAGCTTGTCTGAAAAGGTCGAGCATCTGATTGATCAGTATCAGGATCAATGGGAGCAACTTGCAGAGGCTCTGGAGAAGATCCGCGACGAAGCCATCGAAGGCCGCAAACAGGGTAAGGAGGGTATGAGCAAAGAAGCGAGTACCTTCTATGACCATATCGCCCATGAGGCCTTTCCGGAGGGAGAAGTGCCGCCTGGTGCCAAGTCGAAAATGAAAGCGCTGATGGAAGCCATTGTGGAGACGCTGCAAGAGAGTATCGGAAGCATCGACTTTTGGCAGAATAGCGACAAGCAGAAAAAGACCCGAAGTGAAATCAAAACCGCGCTGACGTTGGTCGATATCCCGGAACTGAAGGCCAACAGGGAGCGTATTGCCATAGAGGTTATGAAGTTGGCCAAAAACCGTCATGACACATTGCTGAAAGGCGTGGCGGGGGTGAGTAACTCATGAGCGCACGCAAGATTCGTGATATTGAATACCATCTTTTGCCAGGCAGTCTCCGGAAGACCACGGACATTATCATCGAACGCGATGGGCGGATTTCTGTGCGACCACCCGTTGATTACAGTCCAACACAGGTGGACGCGGTAGTCGAAAGCAAGCGCATGTGGATTTACCGGAATCTTGCCGAATGGAAAGATTTGAACGCTAGCGCCGTGGTCCGGGAATGGGTGAATGGGGAAACCTTTTTGTATCTGGGGCGTGCTTATCGTCTAGCGCTGGTTTCTGATCAGACTTGTGGCCTGCAACTCAAAGAAGGCAGGTTTTGTTTGAGCCGTTCCGTGATCGAGCAGGGGGGCACGGAGGCCGCTGGAAAAGCGTTTGAGAGCTACTTTCAGGATAAAGGACTTCAACGATTTGCGGATCGTGTGGCCTATTTCGCTCCAAAAGTGGGAGTGCAGGCACCTTCAATCAAAGTAAAGGAATTGGGCTACCGCTGGGCCAGTTGCAGCACGATTGCATTGAGTTTTAATTGGAAGTGCATGATGGCTCCACCCAAAATCATTGACTATATAGTGGTTCATGAACTTTGTCATTTACATCATCGTAACCATACGGATTTTTTCTGGAATGAGGTGGACAAGGTGCTGCCTGATTACCGAGAGAGGAAAGATTGGCTGAAAAAACATGGAGCAAGTCTTGACTTATAATCAATATATAATTTTCGTATAAGCAAGATCGTACGATAGGGATTTATTTAATGGGCAAAAATCATGGGCATTATAATGTTTCTGGAGTACTTTTCAGTGATGTATTCAAGAGATTAGTTGATTCTAAAATTATAAAAACACAGGCAGATTTAGCGAGAATTCTTAAGTTCGCGAGGGGAACAATAAATAATGCAAAAAAAAATAATTCTATTCCTGTAAGGTGGAAGCGACGTTTTGAGAATGAAGGTTTTAATCTGAATTGGATTTTTTTTGGTGACGGGGATATTTATGATTCAAAGTTTATATATTTTAATAAGCATGCATTTTTAGCGCGAAAAATTGCTGGAATTACAAAAGATAGAGTAGTTAAATTTTATAAGCTAGATAAAAGATATCCTGTATCCCGCGATTTTGTTGAACATTCTAAACTAATTGAAAAAAATATTGGATATTTTGTGCAGCCAGAAGATGATTTGCATAGTTCTTCGAATAAAGGCGATACGTGGATAATTGACTGTTCTAAGAATATTGTAACAGCAGGAAATTTTTATTTATTTAAGATTGAAAACAGGCTCGCTGTGAAAAAGGTGACTAGTGCAAGTGCACTGATTTGTTTTAAAGTTGGTGGGGTAACAAGCAGAATCGAGAAACATAATGCTGTGATTTGTGGGCAATGCGTTGCGAAATTTGCTGAACTTGGCACAGACAACGCCTTTTGACGCTCACTCCTGCGCAACAAGCCTCTTTGTCGATCATGAAATCTTTTTTGTGATCGACAAAAGATTGACCTGCACGCCAGGCCCGGACTTTCAAGGGCAGGCCAAGGCCTCTCCTTTCGCGGCATCCGATCCGGCAAGTTATTGATTTGGAAGTGTCCGCCACTCTTGGAGCAATGCCTTTGATGTCGAGATGAGAACACCGGCCGCAGGAAAGAAAAAAGGGATTGCAGCGAACTGCAATCCCTTTGATCTTTTGGTGCCGAAGAGAGGACTCGAACCTCCACCGGGGAACCCCGACTAGACCCTGAA
>Ga0265295_1006592_pt1 | contig 13960 bp, 12 predicted proteins | sample Munlansysbiofilm_FD_192503 | JGI IMG/M metagenome (GOLD analysis project Ga0265295, IMG submission 192503) | Leachate microbial communities from a municipal landfill in Southern Ontario, Canada - Methane capture system biofilm | ecosystem: Engineered > Solid waste > Landfill > Unclassified ... | reverse complement strand
CCGGTCATCAATTATCGCCAGGCTGAGACCAGCATACCTGACTTCACAGAAATAGGAATTAATTTTATCTTCAGTTGAGCGACTGCCCGGTCCAGGTGGTAGATGACAGGTCTGGGTTTTAAAAACCAGTTGGACAAATTCTTCAGGCATTAAGAATCCCCCACTATCCTGAGCCGCTATCCAATCAGAATCTGGAATCTCCTCTATCAGCCGGCCATTTTCACCCCAGAGTTTGGTCTGGAAAAAATCTCGGGCATCAGGAATGATTATTGCAGGTCTATCTTTAAGCAGGTCAGCAAAAGCCCAGCCAAAAAGCAGCCATTGCCTTAGATATTCCTGCTTAGCCTCCTTCAGGGTGAATCTTTCCCGAAAGAAAGACGCCGGCCGGCCGTAAACCTGGTTGCCGCCAAAAAAAACCAGGTCTGGATCCAGTTTTTTTACTGCCTTAACCAATCCTGAATGGGGGTAGCCAGCCTCCTGGTTTCCGCTCAGCACCGCCAGCCGCAGACGGTCACCGGTCAACAATTCTTTTCTTATCACCCCCATAGGAATCCGGCTGCTGGCTGTTTCCCGCTCGAGACCCTCGACCATCACCCGGAATTCTAAGTCTTCCTCATAGCTCCAGTCTGGAACCTCAAAACAGGCTATCCATGAATTAAGGTCCACCTCAGCCTCGGCCACTCTATACCAGTAATCATCTTCTCTTATATCCAAAAAAGCTCTGGCCTTCTCAACCAGGCAACCGGGAATCAGCTGAGCTGCTAGTCTCAAAGTTTTTTGGCTCAGGGTGTAAAGGGTAAAAGCCACCGGTCCCAGGGCTCTGTCTTCAAAACTCTGATAGAGGCTGCCTTCTATCCAGAGATCTTGAAACCAGCTCACTTCAGCCTCGGGTCTCGGCTTGACTTCAGGCAGGCTGGAGACCAGGGCCAGACCACCCGCAACCCGCTCAGCCGGCAGATTAAAATCTTTTAGTTCATCGAGAACTCTTCCGGTTTCAGTATCTCTGATAGTCACTTCAAGATTAAATCGGTTGGCAGAAGCTTCCAGAGCCAGCTTTAATTCCAGCCCCTTTCTCAGAGCCCTTTTGATAGTCTCCTGCTTTTCCCTTGAAGTAACACTCTCCAGTTCCCCGATAAATAGCAAGCCTTCAGAAGTCAAGCCAGCCTCCAGACCTTGAGCACTGAGGGCGGCTTCACGAAAATCGCCGCTTTTACTTTTGACTCCAAGTCTTAAGCCGAGATAGTTTCTGGCTCTGGGTCTTTCCGGTAGCTCTGGCACCGAGACTATCATGGTTACTTCAAGGTCGCCTGAACCTCCGGCTACTCCCCCGGTTAAAAGATAAAGATAGCGGTTAGAAGCTCCCACCAGGCACTCAATCCTTCCCCGGGAGAGACGCCAGTCCTCCAGACGGTGGGCATAGAAATCCGGTCCAATCCAGGGACGGTTTGTCTCCGGGGAAAAGTCCGGCCTTAATTGACCGGCCCGGGCTGATATAAAAATCATAAAGAGAAAGGCTAAAATAAAAATTAAACTACTAACTGTGGTCCGGCAAATGCTACCAGCTCTGGCCAATTTTTTTCTGGACAGACCTTCTCTCTTTATAATTGTGCTCAAACTCATCTTATTTTATTTTTTATCAGCTATTCTATTATCATATCAGATCGACGAGGCCAGGGAAATTAAGGCCCGCATCAGCTTATAGCCTTCCAGAAAATCCTTGGTGGTAAAGGTCAGGGTTCGGGGGCCAATTCGTTTTACTCCAGGAATCAGCGCTCCAGACTCGGTTTGCTGACTGGTGTGAAAATTTACTTCAAATTGGTAAGGAGGCTTAAGTTCATAGGGTTTAAGAGCCTTAAGTGACGAGACGGCCTTTTGGGCTCCTTCCCGCAGCTCAGCTAAGACTTTTTCCCTGGGGTAATTTCTGGCTGCCAGTCGGCCGACCGCTTCTTTAACCGGAACTGTGACCAGAGAATTTCCCAGAAGCTCCTTAGCTTGGCGACAGGTCTCAGTATCACCGGCCAGCATAACCACCGGCACTCCATAATACCCGGCCACCGCCGCATTAATCCCCAGCTCTGGCATTTCAATCCCGTTAATCTTGATAGAATAGATAGCCGCTCCCGAGATGGTATGGTCCAGAATAGCTGGAGCCGAACCCGCCCTGGCATGGTAACCAACAAAAACGCAAGCCCGATAACTGGAATCAATTCCCTCCATCATCGAGAGAGGCTTGGGCGAACCAGAAATTAACTGGGCTCTCGGGTCGAGCTCGCTGGCAATGATATTGCGCATACTCCCGTGAGAATCATTGACCACTACCTCAGTAGCTCCACCTTCAAAAAGACCTTTAACTACCGCGTTGGTATCTTCCACCATCCATCTTCTGGCAAGCTGATACTCGGGCGAACTGGCTGAACACTGGTTGCCATGGACCACTCCCCAAATACCTTCCATGTCCACTGAAACAAAAATTTTCAAGGGCTCTTCTGCAGTAGAGGCAGTGCTGACTTCAGCCTGGGCCACATCCATTAGTACCCAGGGAAGTAAGGCCCATAAAAAGATGATGACTGATGACCATCTCAGTTTTTTAGTCATTCTTTCCTCCTCCTAATAGCAATAATCAGCATTATTTCCTGACAACTGGCCTCTCTTGATAGCCAGGACCTTAGACAATCAGAGCCTGGCTAATTTTCTAAAACCAGTTTCGGCTGTTAACTTTTTCTGCACCCGGTTCCATTTTAAGAAAACAACAGCCATTATTCCAGAATTTTGAATAGCCGGTTCTAAACAGTTTAAGCACCTTGTCATATTATAAAACATTCTATGGACATTTTTGCTTATAAATTAGTTTTTAGTTGTCCTTTCCACAATCCCAGGGACCTAGTCTTTCCAGTCCCTAATCCAACCAAGTAAAATCATAGAAGAAGGCTCGGGGTGAGGTTTTGGCAGGCTAATTAGATGACTTATCTAAGGAGGCTTCATCAACTGAATTCAGGTGGCTATTTTGCCGGCTTCTGTTATAATTTTCGAGAAAAGAAAAAATTAGATAATGACTGGATTAGCCTTACTTTTAGCCCTGGTTTTTTCACCAGTGGCCGCCCTGTCGGCCTATCTAATCACCTATGGCGAATACAAAAAACACTTTCCTGAAGACCCCAAAAGAGCCAGAAAATTTGCTTTGAACTTCGCCCTAAGCACCATGATTTTTTTTGCTGTACTGATAATCCTGGCTGTTCTAATAATTGGCAGGATGATGCCTAAATGACGACTCCTCACAATAGCCTATTTCTGTCTATCATCATCCCGGCTTGCAATGAAGAAAAACGGATTGGTCTCAGTCTGAGAATAATCCTCAACTACCTGGATTCGAGAAGAATAGCCGCAGAAATCATAGTTGTCGATGATGGCAGCTCAGACCGGACCGCAGAAATAGCCAAAGAGATTCTGGCCCAATGGGCGGATTCTAAAGTCATTTCTTTTCCTAAAAACCGGGGCAAGGGGGCAGCGGTCAGAGAAGGGATGCTACAAGCCCGGGGAGAGTTGATACTGTTTACCGACTGCGACCTATCAACACCAATAGTAGAGCTGGAAAAATTTCTGCCCCTAATCCGAGAAGGTTACCAGATGGTGATTGCCTCCAGAGCCCTTCCGGACAGCCAGATAAAAAAAAGGCAGAGCTGGTTCCGGGAGCGCTCAGGCCAGGTGTTTAACCTGCTGGTGCGAGGGCTCCTCTTAAAAGGATATAAAGACACCCAGTGTGGCTTTAAGCTATTTCAAAAAGAAGCAGCTCGGGCTATTTTCAGCCGGTTGCAGACTGAGGGTTTCGCCTTTGATGTTGAGGCCCTGCTTCTGGCCGAGCAACTTGGCCTGAGGGTGGCCCAGCTGCCGGTCGTTTGGATAAACTCCCCCGAGTCCAAAGTTCATCTGGTCAAAGGCTCGTGTCAAATGCTCTTTGACCTCCTAAAATTAAGGCTTAAAAAAAAGAGGACATAAAATCAGGTCCCTGGTTTTTAGACTTCTGCCTGTTTTTTCTGCCCTTCCTCGATTATCTCCTCCAGCAAACGGCAGGCGTCTTCTACAAAGCCAGAGCAGTATTTCTTAAAAAGGTTGTTCTCGTTTGCCAGAGCCAGTCCCTGGGGGGTTTTGAGACTGCAACCAATAAGATCACTGCAGTTGATCGAACCATGGAGTTCCGTAAATCTCTGACAGAATTTCTGAGCCAGGGTATAAGTCAGGTCCTTGGCGGCTTTATCATCAGCTCGGCTCCGGCCAAAATTCAGTCCGATTATCAGAAGAGCCCCGGTCACAGCTCCACACAGAAGCCCCATATGGGAAATCCCACCTCCTAAGACCTGGGAAAGCTTCAGGGCTTTTTCCTCTGAAATACCTTGCTCGACAGCATAAGGGGCAAACACTGCTTGGGAACAACTTAATCCTTCCTCAAAAAGTCTTTTGGCCTCTTCCGTTTTTTTAGACATTCTATCTCTCCTAATTATTATCTCTGCTATCCACTCTGACAGAAAATTAAAATTCAAAGCTGTCTCAAGATGAAAGCTTTTATCTTACTTTATTAGCATTCACTTGGTCAACCGGCCAGGTTGGCACCCGAATCTTCGAGGTGGACAAAGGGTTGACCTTTTAGTTTTCAGTATGTTAGTCTAAGTTTTATTCGCCCAGGTTGGCCGACATCATTGGCGAATAATCCAGGTTAGTGTCAGATAAATGGAGAAACTTATTATGAATCCAGAGCCAGGACCAAATCAAAATTATTATCATAATTATTCTAAAAAAACCTGGCCAGAGCAGAAAAGCACCGTCCGGTTATTTCTTGGATTGGTCCTGCCACTTTTGTTGGCCTTTCTTTTAGCCAGCACCACAGATTGCCATCAACCAAAACCCAGACCTGAAACCTGGGCCCAGCCTGTCCAGGTTGAAGGAGCCGAAAATCTTTATAAAGTTTCAGATCTTCTCTACCGCTGTGCTCAACCTACTGAACTCGGCTTCCAGGAGCTCGAAAGACTCGGGATAAAAACCATCATTAATTTGCGGAGTGAGCATTCAGACCAGGAGCTGCTGGCCGGAACCAACCTTAAATATATTGAAATTCCTTCTAAGGCCACTGAAGTTCAGGAAGGAGACCTGTTGCAATTCCTAAAAATAGTAACCAACCCTGATGATGGGCCTTATGCAGTTCACTGTCGTCACGGGGCTGACCGGACTGGATTGTTTGTGGCCGTTTATCGAATCGTCGTTCAGGGCTGGCCGAGAGAGGAGGCTATCCGGGAAATGCAGAAAGGCGGTTTCGGTTTTCATAATACCTACACCAATATCGTCAAGTACCTGCAGATCTTTGACCCAGAAAAATTCCGCCGGGCCTTACAGGAGCAACCTCAGCCCAGAAAAGACCTGCAGCCCGAAGCCGGAGGAGAGTGCCTTCGCAGCCAGCAGGCTGGCTGGTGGGCCGGAGTAGAAGTTTAGTGATGGGCAGTGGTGGGGACAACCCCGAAGTAAAATAATAAATCTAAAAAGATAGCCAAAAAAATAAAAAAGCCAGGTATCTTACCTTATTCCTGGCCCAAGGCCAGGAAGGACAGCTTAATACCTGGCTTCTGGTATTGCCTTAAGCTAATAACTTATTCTTATAGATAGACTTGGTTAATAGCGCCGGCCACCGGATGATCCGCGACCACGTCCGCCACCGAAACCACTGCGCGGCCTATCGGTCCGCGGCCTGGCTTCGTTAACGGTAGCAGCCCGGCCCTTCAGGCTTTTGCCATTCAAACCGTCGATAGCGGCCCGGGCTTCTTCCTGGTTAGGCATTTCCACGAAGCCGAAGCCTCGGGATTCTCCGGTGTAGCGATCCTTGATAATGGATGCACTGTTGACCGTACCGAAAGCTTCAAAAGCTTCTCTGAGCTCGCTCTCGGTCAGGTCTCTGGAAAGATTTCCAACGTAGATGTTCATACTCTACTCTCCTTAAAAATTTCCGTTATAAAGGAGAGGAGTATGACCGATAAGGGCCCGTGCCCTCTTCCTTTATAATCGAGCAGTCGTATTATAGCATATAAATAAAATAAATAAAGTGTAAAGCCTCTTAGACTAATTAGTATCCCCTTTTAGAAAGGAACGATTTGCTCTATAAGCCAAAAATGATTATTCTATATTAATGATGGCGTTGCTCAACAGCTATTCCTTTCTAAAGATCTTGTAATGCCGATTAAGGAGGGATTCATGGCTGTAAGAACGGTAAGAAAAAAAATCATTAACCACTACTGGCCATTGGCCGCCGACTTTATAGCCCTTTTCCTGGTAATCGCCATCATGGCCGGCTTCTGGTCGGAATCTCTGTTAGCTCAGATTGAGCCATCTCATCCCGCACTTGAGCAAGTCCGTCCTATAAGGGATGATGTCGGCTTTTGCTGGAACCCTGAGAGCATGAAAATTCTGGTTGATTATTTAGCCAGCCAGGAAAAAGAAACCTTTGACTCTCAGGGCCTGGTAGCAGGTATCTCTCCTCATGATGATTATCTTTATGCCGGCAGGCTTTATTACTCTCTATTCAGTATCATCCAGGCCAAAGAAGTGGTGATTTTCGGGGTTACTCATGGAGCAGTCCGCGATAGAATCAAAGGGTTGGATAGCCTGCTCATCCTCGATGATTACCTGCAATGGACTGGAGTTTTAAAACCGGTAGATATTTCTCCTCTTAGAGAGTATCTTAAAGCTCATCTCAACCCGGAGTATTACCTCGTTAACCGCTGGGCTCACCGGCTGGAACATTCTATTGAAGCTCTTATTCCTTTTCTTCAGTATTTCAATCCCGAGATAAAAATCACTCCTATCATGGTGGCTCCTATGCCCCTTGATAAGATGAAAAAGATTTCTGACGATCTGGCCGAAGCCATCGTATCTTATATGAAAGAAAACGGACTCAAAGCTGGCCAGGATATTTTCTTTCTAATTTCTGCTGACGGGAATCATTACGGCGAAGATTTTAACAACCTGGCTTTTGGTGAAGGGGAAGAAGCCTGGGAAAAAGCTCTGGCCTTTGACCGCAATATTATAGACAGTTATCTGACAGGTGAGGTGACCGAAAAAAAAGTGACTGGCCTTACTAAGGAGCTCTGGGGAAAAACTTATCTGGATTACAATAACTCTTACTGGTGCGGGAAATATTCGATACCTTTTGGCCTTCTAACGATAGATAAAGTAATTACCAGAGCCACCGGCAAAAAAATTAAAGGTCGACTATTCAAGTTTTCTGATACCTACAGCGAAGGAGTATTGCCCCTAACAAAAATCGGCCTGGGTATCACCGCTCCCTTTTCCCTGCGGCACTGGGTCAGTTTCTGCTCCCTCGGCTATTATATTTAAAAAAGGGGGACACACTATTGTGTCCCTGGTTTTTTTATCCCCTTTCTTTGGCTCCTTTTTTTCAGGCTTTACCCAGAACCATGGCCAGCAGAGCCATCCTGACATAAAGCCCATATTCCATCTGCCGAAAGTAGGCCGCTCGGGGATCTTTATCCACCTCCATGGCTATCTCGTTTACTCTGGGTAGTGGATGCATGATTATCATCCGCTCCTGAGCCATCTCCAGCGTTTTAGGGCTAATTACATAGGCATCTTTGACCTTCTCATAATCTTCCAGGTTGTCAAACCTTTCTCTCTGAACCCTGGTCACATAAAGAACATCGGTTTTGGGCAGAACCTCTTCTAAAGTCAGATACTCTTTCTGAGGCAACTTCTTTTCCCCTACCTCATCAATCACCTCCCGAGGCATCCTCAAGATCTCTGGTGAGACATAATTCAGTCTAATCTGATTAAACCGAGTGAGCAGCCGGGCTAAGGAATGGACAGTCCGCCCGTATTTCAGATCGCCCAGCATGGTGACTGTGAGATTATCTAAGCGGCCCAATTCTTCTCTTATGGTAAAGACATCGAGTAAAGCCTGAGTGGGATGCTCACCCACCCCGTCTCCAGCATTAATTACCGGTTTCCCAGCAAACTCAGCGGCCAGAGCTGACGAACCCACTTCGGGATGTCTTAAAACAATCACGTCTGCATAGGCCGCCAGGGTTCTTACCGTATCGGGCAGGCTTTCACCTTTGGCTACCGACGAATATCGCACTTCGCTGATCGGAATCACTGCTCCACCCAGCCTCTGCATAGCCGCCATGAATGAGGCGAAGGTCCTGGTAGATGGTTCGTAGAAGAGATTAGCCAAAATCTTGCCTTTCAGCAAATCAAAGGTTCCTATTCTCTCTACCATCACCCGCATTTCATGAGCTACACTGAAAATGTACTCAAGGTCATTCCTGGTAAATTGTCTGACTGATAATATATTCTTGCCGTACCAGGGGGCCGTTTGCTGGTCACCAAAAGGCAGGTATGGACTTTTTGGTTTGGTAGGCATACTTACTCCTTTATATCCTCACTGGATTTTATTTTTTCTTTAATATATTCATCCTGACTATCGCTGTCAATCTTAAGCTTTTTGGCGACCTGGACGTCAACTGGAGATGAGCCCACGACCTGGGTTATCTCATCAAGATAGTCCTCCACCAGCCACTACTCTTTCTTGATATTTTAAGAAGGAGTCAAAATGAGGCAGCAAGCCCGGAGTTTAATCTATCGGGTCAGAAACAACCAGGGCGCCGGGAAGAAAACAGGTCGACTTAGATTATTTATGAATATTACAGGTTGATAAATATTGACAATCAAAAAACCGGGGACACGATAGTGTGTCCCCCTTTTATAAATATGGCTGCCAGTCAGACCGAGAAAATTCCAGCTTAAAGCTTCGACCTGACCAGAAAATTTCTACCTGACCAGATTCTCTGTGGCGGCCCTGGCTATATCTTAAGGTCAGCAGGGCGGCTTTCTTAACAACCGAGAACTTACTAGCTATCTCTCCTTCCCCCAGCTCAGCCAATCCGACTTTTGAACTTCCTTTTTGAATCTGGCCGCTATCATTCGCCCAACCAACCCGGTCATCATCCCTGATCTCTTCGCCTTCTTTCAGCCACCCAAGGTCGGCCTTTCCAGCGGCTCTCAAAGTAGCTGCAGACTGACTCTTCAGCCTGACCACAGTTAGAGGCCCCTTTACCCCTTCTACCGCTGAAATAAGTATGATCACGTCTGATTCCTGAGCCTTCTCCTTTATCTTTTCATTTTCCTGTTGGTTACGTCCGATAATAATCAGCCCTTCTTCCTCAAAAAAGACCCGACCTGCCTTAATCAGTTCTATATCTTCAGACAAAAGCCGTCCACGCCATTGCTGCAAATTCTTTAGCTTAGCGGAAAAAGCCGGGTCTGTTAGCAGGCAGCCCCCGGCCGGGGAAAGAAACTCTTTGAGCCTATACTTCTCGGCCAGCTCTAACTGCCGCTTTCTGGACCGCCCGGAAATATCCAGCAGCTTCTCCCGCTCAATCAACCCCTTTTTTTCTGGCAGAGTTTCCGGCAATAATTTGGCCGACAGCGGTCTCAGCACCAGTCCTTTAATCCCGGAAAGTTTCTCAACAATCTGTAGAGCCTGCCGGTTCTGTGATTTTGGTCTTTCTCCGACCACCTCACCAGTGGCTACAAAATCGGCAGCATATTCTGACATCAACTGACCAGCTATCCTGACCATCTGGCCATGGCAATCTAGACAGGGATTCATATTCCGGCCATAGCCATACTTGGGATTCTCTACGATGGGAATCTGTTCCTGGCTGATATCGATCACCACTAAGGGCCAACCCTGTTCAGCAGCTGCCTTTTGAGCCTCTTCCGCTCCAAAAAACTGGCTGCAAAAGGTCAGGCAGACTACTTCCACTCTCTGCTCTTCGAGTAATTTCGCAGCCAAGAGGCTATCCAGCCCGCCAGAAAAAAGCACCAGAGCCCGAACCTGTCTTTTTTTCTTCTCAGGTTTTCTAACTTCTATTATTTTCATAGAGTCTGATCTTTCACTCGATAGACATAGAAGTTAAATTTTCGCTATTTCTCGTATTTTTTTCTGCCGGCCGGCCCAGCTCACCAGTCTAAAAGTCAACGGGCAGCGCAGAAAAAAACTCAAAACCTTATTGCGTTTCCCGGGAATGATAATAACCTTTTTCCGGGCCAGGGCCCTCAGAGAAATTCTTACTACCCGGTCAGCCTTCATCCAGAGAAACCCCGGGATATTCTCCTTGTCGATTCCAGCCAGTTGGTGAAATTCGGTGTGGGTAAAGCCCGGGCATAAGGCCTGAATTTTTATTCCTGTATCATAAAGTTCATTTTGAAGATTTTCGGAAAACATCACTAAAAAAGCTTTGGTTGAACTATACAGGCTTCCTGACAGAGGTGAAAATGCCGCCACTGAAGAGACATTAATTATCGCCCCGCGATTTCTTTTGAGCATGGCTCCCAGAGCTGCCCTGGTCAGGACAGTTGGAGCCACTACATGAACTCTTATCATCTGTTCGGCTTCGCCGCTGTCATCTCGAACAAAATCGTTCCGTCCGCCAAAACCGGCGTTGTTGATCAGAAGATCCAGGTCTTCGGTTGCTTTAATCTTCTCAGCCAGCCTATTTATGTTTTCTTCCAGGCTCAGGTCAGCCGGGAAAACCTCTACTTCAATTCCGTATTTGGCCTTTAGTTCTGAAGCCAACTTTTCCAGGCGATCTTCCCTCCTGGCTACCATAATCAGGTCGGCCCCACCCGCAGCCAGTTGCTTAGCATATTCCTCACCCAGGCCGGCTGAAGCTCCGGTTATTAAAGCTTTCCGATACAGAGCTGGCTTCACTGCTAACTCCCTTTTTCTTTCAGCTAATTTTTTCCTTATGTTACCAGATTTTTTGCTGAGCTGCATTATTCATACAAGTCCACATTACTTAAGAGTAGCCAGCATTGATGAAACGGAAAGTCGAGACATGATACGATCTTCTTAAACCGGTTTGTGTCCCTTATTTTCCGTGTGGCAACATAATCCACCTCTGCTATTAGAATAATCCATGTTAAATAGATTTATCATCAGGATCTCAAATCTGGATTCCTCTTATTTCTCAGAATCTTCCGGTCAGAAGAGGTTAATTCCTGTCAGCAAACAGCACTATCTTTTTTCTTCTGGCTCACTCCCAGCCTGGCCTTCTCCGAAAGCCTCCAAATTTAATAGGCCCCTCAACAGTTTTTCTTCTTGTAGTAGAAAAGGCTGGTTTCCGAATTAATCTCCTTTTTTGTTGCGGGCTATTGTTTCCTTCTCTGTGTCGTCTAGGTATCTAAGCTATGGATAGCTGATCAAAAACAGGGCTCCAGAGGGTTGCCCGATCATAGATTTAAGCCAGTATGCCCAGAAAATTTTCTGTACTCTGCAATTTCTCGTTTTTAATTAAAAGGGAAGAATTGTCTTTCGTTAACGTCTTAATTACATCAGGAGCAGAATAATTATATATTTAGAGGCGAAGAAACATGGCTGCCCCTTAGCCCTCATAACCGAATATGGGGCCGAGCATTCAGCTTGAGGAGATTAATGCCGGAAAGCATCTTAGATTATGTGATTCAATTGGACACAGAGAGCTCCCCTTGGCTGCTGCCCCGCAGGGAACCAGTCTTGCTAGTAACTCCTATTGTAGAGGATGATAGGTTTACCCTGTGCTACAAAGGCTTTAGAATAACCTCCTGCACTCCCCTCAAGGATCGCCTTTTTAGAGATGCTTCTTTAATGCGGAAAGCTCTGGATTATCTTTACTTGATTCAGTTAAAATAAATCTTATTTCTTTCACCAAGCCTATAGGAGGTTTAAATGAAAAAGCGATTGTCACCGCTCCTAACAGCGGTAATGCTGCTGGCAATTTTCTCCTACTCTCTGGCTCAGATGCCCCAACAACAGCAGATGAAACCAGAAGAGGTGAAAAGGGCCCTCAGCCTGGTCCAGAAAACCGACCCGGTCCCAGAAAAATTCAAAACAGGGTTCGAGTCGATAACTCCTCGGGATGTCCTGTCAATGCTCAATTATCTGGCCTCTGACTGGATGGAAGGACGGGACACTGGAAGCCGTGGTTATGCTATAGCCGCCGATTATGTAGCTTCCCTTTTTAAGATGTGGGGAGTCAGACCAGGCGGTGACCCGCCCCGGTCAGCAATCAGCATCACCCGGGCTATGGCTAGGGACACTTCGGCCCAGGCCCCAACATTAGAACGCAGCTATTTCCAGGAATTCACCCTTAAAGAAACATCTGACACCAGGACCAACCTGAAAGTGGAAGTTTCCAGGGGCTCTATGAGCAAAGCCCGGACTTTTGAAAGCGGAGTCGATTTTATGAGCAGCCTGAGTTCGGCTGAAGATATCAGCGGGGCGGTAGCTTTTGCCGGGTATGGGATTAAAGAGCCTTCAATCGGCTGGGATGAGCTTAAAGGTCTTAACCTAAAAGATAAAATTGTCCTGGTATTGAGCGAGGCTCCTGGAAAAGATGACCCTGATTCTCCTTTTAATAAGAATAAAGAACTTAAAGAAAAATATTTCCCCAGGGCTCAAGACCTCCGGATGATGGTTGCCAGGCGCGGTCAAAGACCTTTTAACAAGCTGGAAGAAATCTACAAGCAGCAGCCAGTAGCCGTCCTGGTCGTCTCAAATTCCGGCAACGATGCTGATGTTTATAATATGCTGACGGCTATGGAGGCTCGGCAGATTGATGATTCCAGACCGATCATAAAAAGGCCCCGAGCAAGAATGAGTCTCCCCGGTGGTGACGGCCGAATGGACAGAGTGATGGGGAGAAATTATGCTCCAACAATCAACATCACCAGAGAAATGGCCAACTTGATTCTGGAAAATACGGGTCAGACTATCGATGACCTTAAGAAAGCCATTGAAAGTACTTACAAGCCAGCCTCAAGGGAGCTGCCGGGGGTAAGAGTTAGTATTGAATCCACCGCTAAAACTAATTTGGTTCGGACTATGAATGTTATTGGTTATATCGAAGGTTCTGACCCCAAACTAAAGGACGAATATTTTGTGGTTGGAGCCCATTTTGACCATCTCGGCCGGTGGGAAGATTATATTTTCAACGGCTCAGATGACAACGCTTCTGGTTCAGTCGGAGTTATGGCCATAGCCAGAGCTATCGCCATGAATCCGGTAAAGCCCAAGAGATCGGTGGTCTTCTGCCTGTGGACAGGTGAAGAAAAGGGCCTGCTGGGTAGCCGTTATTATGTGCAGAATCCGACTTTTCCTATCGAGAAAACTGTAGGTTACCTTAATTACGATATGATTAGCCGGCCTTTCGACCAGCAGACTATTGGCCGCTATGCCAGAATGCTTAAGGTTGAGGGTGTCGAAGACTTAATCGAGCAAATCAGACCAGGCTATTTTGTTACTGTTAATGCCACCAAGGATTCAGGTTTCTACGAGCTCCAGCAGGAGATGAACAAATATGTCGGGCTTGACCTGTTTATCAGAGAACCCGAGCTTGGTGAAGGCAGTGGCGGTTCTGACCATTCCTCATTTGCCGCAGTTAAAAAACCCTTTGTTTACTATATGACCTCCATGCATCCTGATTATCATCAGCCTGGGGATCATCCTGATAAGGCTTCCGGAGAGTTACTATCTAGAATAGCCAGGCTGGGGTACCTGACCGTCTTCGCCTACGCCGACCGATAATAAAAAGGGGGACACCCTAGTGTGTCCCCCTTTTTTACAGGTTAAAGCGATAAGAGAACTTTATAAGGAAGATGTTGTCGCCGGGGGCGGTGAATAAGTCACCCAGGTCTCTCCACAGTGACAGATTACCGGGATTACTAAAGTCTGCCCGGTTTTGGGTCCAGACCACATAAAGCAGAGACCCAGGCCGGTATTCCCATCTGAGAACCATAGTCCCTCGCATCGATTTATAATTAAAATCAGGTTTGAAGATTTCAAATGAGGAGGCCGGGCCATCGCCGTCCGGGTCAACTACATACCTGCCATCTTCATCCACAATAGTTGAGCCGTCCTTTCCAT
>Ga0265295_1006591_pt1 | contig 13962 bp, 19 predicted proteins | sample Munlansysbiofilm_FD_192503 | JGI IMG/M metagenome (GOLD analysis project Ga0265295, IMG submission 192503) | Leachate microbial communities from a municipal landfill in Southern Ontario, Canada - Methane capture system biofilm | ecosystem: Engineered > Solid waste > Landfill > Unclassified ... | reverse complement strand
TCATGTCGATGCCAGCGAACAGTTCCTGGGCAAGCTGGCTGGCGTCAGCGACCCCGAGGCCAAGCGCAAGATCATCGGCCGTGAATTCGTCGAGGTTTTCCAGGCCGAGGCCGGCAAGCTGAAATCCGCGCGCTGGCTGGCCCAGGGCACCATCTATCCCGACGTGATCGAATCGGCGGCTTCCAAGACCGGCAAGGCCGTCGCCATCAAATCACACCACAACGTCGGCGGCCTGCCCGAAACCCTGAACCTGAAGCTGCTGGAACCCCTGCGCGAACTGTTCAAGGATGAAGTCCGCCACTTGGGCCTGGCCCTGGGCCTGCCGCCTGAAATGGTGTTCCGTCACCCGTTTCCCGGTCCCGGCCTGGGGGTGCGCATCCTGGGCGAGGTCAAGCGCGAATACGCCGATCTGCTGCGCCGCGCCGACGACATCTTCATCACCGAACTGCGCAACACCATCGAGCCCGAATCCGGCAAGTCCTGGTACGACCTGACGTCCCAGGCTTTCGCCGTGTTCCTGCCGGTCAAGTCGGTGGGCGTGATGGGCGATGGCCGCACCTACGACTACGTCGTGGCCCTGCGTGCCGTACAGACCACCGATTTCATGACGGCGGATTGGGCGGAACTGCCTTATGCGCTGCTCAAGCGGGTGTCGTCGCGCATCATCAATGAGGTGCGTGGGATCAATCGGGTGACCTACGACGTGTCGAGCAAGCCGCCTGCGACGATTGAGTGGGAATGAATTTACGTCCTTTGGGACTTATCGTCAATTATCGAAAGTCAGCCATAACGCTTTGATTTAAAAAGAAAATCATTGCGGATGCTATCGGTGACTATCACCGGCCAGCGAAACAGGTTGACGGCGAAACGGACGGTAAGAACCGGAGGTCGGATTAAGACCCTCCCGTTTACTATTGAGACCAAACCGGTCTTTGACGGTAAAAAGCTCCTCTGGAATGCTGATTTCATGCGGCTTTCCGGGCATCAACGGGTCTCCTGGCCCCTGACGGTAAAAGCCGTCACGAAACAGGAGGAAAAACCTCGATGCTTACCGACACCGCACTGCGCAATCTCAAGCCTAAGTCCAAGATTTATAAGGCTTTTGACCGGGATGGGATGTACGTGACGGTATCGACCACCGGTACCGTCACCTTCCGCTACGATTACCGTCTGAACGGGCGGCGAGAAACCCTGACCATCGGCCGCTATGGCCCCGCCGGCATTTCGCTGGCACTGGCCCGTGAAAAGCTGATCGACGCCAAAAAGGCGGTCGCCGCCGGCCGTTCCCCAGCGATGGAAAAGCAGCGCGAGAAGCGCAGGCTGACCGCTTCCAAGAATTTTGGCGAGGTTGCCCTCAAATGGCTGACGGACGCCCGGATGGCCGACAGCACGCGCGCCATGCGCAAGCACGTGGTCGACCGGGATATCCTGCCGGTATTCCAGAACCGGCTGCTCAACGAAATCACCGCCGATGACTTGCGGGCCTTGTGCAACAAGGTGAAGGCGCACGGGGCACCTGCCACGGCGGTGCATGTCCGCGATATCGTGAAGCAGGTCTATGCCTTCGCCATCCTTCACGGCGAGAAGGTGGACAACCCGGCCAGCGATGTGGCGGCCGCCTCGATCGCGACCTTTGTCCCGAAAGACCGGGCGCTGTCGCCCGCCGAGATCCGGCTGGCGTTCCATCAGTTGGAGTCCATCGGGACCTATCCGGCGACAACACCTGGACGATCCCAAAGGAGCGCATGAAGGGGCGCAACCCGCATGTGATCTATCTGTCGCGGCAGGCCATGGATATCCTGGTGGCGCTGCACACTTGCGCAGCGGGCTCGAAGTTCGTATTGCCCTCGCGGTACGAGCCCAACCGCTGCATGTCGCATGCAACCCTGAACCGTGTCACTCAGCTCATTGCTGAGCGGGCCAAGGCCGCGGGTCTGCCGCTGGAGCCCTTCACGGTGCATGACTTGCGCCGCACCGGTTCAACGCTGCTCAACGAGGTGGGCTTCAATGGCGACTGGATCGAGAAGTGCCTGGCACACGAAGAAGGGCGGACCTCGCGTTTGGTCTACAACAAGGCTGAGTACGCCGAGCAGCGGCGCCACATGCTGCAGGAGTGGGCGGATATGGTCGATGCATGGATAGACGGGCGGACCCATGTACCGAAGCTGCAGCCGGAGAACATCCCGGTTCCAGTGCTCAGTCCGGCCTTGTGAGGAGGCGGCATGATGACTTCAACGAGATGTGCAACTGCTGGGCAGGATGTGGTTTACATAAGTTGCAGAAAGATCACTATGAGTGATCTTTTTCGGCTATTGCCAAACTTTTCCCCCTTGGCTTTGGTTTATAAACCTGATATTTTGAGCACTATGGGTGCTCAAAATTCAGGAAAACTGAACCGCTTGCTGGCCGAACTGGGCGATACGCGCCTGATGTCCAGCCGCTGGCTGCGTGCGCGTGGCTATTCGAACAGTCTCGTTGCGCGCTATGTGGGCAGCGGCTGGCTGGTATCACCGGCGCGGGGCGTCTACATGCGCAAAGGTGGGCGCCTGCAGTGGGAGGGCGTGGTCCGCAGCCTGCAGGCTGGAGAGGGGTTGGCTCTGCATGTTGGTGGGAGCTTTGCCCTGGCCCTGCAAGGGCACGAGCACTACCTGCGACTCGGCGAGGCTGAGGCGATTACCCTTTATGGACCGGTGAGGCCACCTGGCTGGGTAAACAAGCTGCCCTTGCCGCAGCGCTTCGAGTACCAGGGCAAGGGGCCGCTTGATCTGCCTGCCATCCTGTACACGGATGAAGTGTCCGAAACGGCGTTGACGGCACAGGGACTGGTCTGGCACCGGTTTGGGTCGGGCGCGGAGGCCCTGGTGTGTTCCACGCCCGAGCGGGCCATGCTGGAACTGTGCGACGGTGTAGCGGATGCGGCGGGGGTCTACGAGGCTGATGCGTTGATGCAGGCCATGACCACACTGCGGCCGCAGCGGGTCGGCTTGATGCTGCGCCACTGCCGCAGCATCAAAGCCAAGCGACTGTTCCTGGCCCTGGCTGATCGCCATCGGCATGCGTGGTTGTCGCACGTGCCCTTGGAGGAAGTCGATCTGGGCCGGGGCAAGCGCGCGCTGGTACCCGGCGGGCGCCTGCATCCGAGCTACCAGATCACCTTGCCGGGAGACCTCGATGAGCACCTGGCTTGACCACTGGGACCGGCGCTACGCGGACCGCGTGCGGCTGCTGGTCGAGATCCTGCCGGTGCTGGCACAGGAGCCGCGCTTCGCGCTCAAGGGCGGCACAGCCATCAACCTGTTCGAGCATGACCTGCCGCGCCTGTCGATAGACATCGACCTGGCGTGGCTGCCGGTGCACGACTATGCCGAGGATGCGAAGCTGATCGCCGAAGCGCTTGCGCGGCTGGCCGATGTGCTGCGTGCCCGGCCTTTGCAATTGCAAGTGCAGACCTCGGCGGGCGAAGGTGGGGCAGTCACCCGGTTGGTAGCCAGTCGCGGCCGCGCACGCGTGCAGATCGAGACGACGCCGGTCATGCGTGGCACGGTGCATCCGGTGCGCCGCATGAGGGTGTGCCCACAGGTGGAGGAGGTGTTCGGCTTTGCCGAGGTGCAAGTGCTGGATTTCGCCGACCTCTATGCCGGCAAACTGGCGGCGGCACTGTCGCGGCAGCATCCGCGCGATCTCTTCGATGTGGGCTTGCTGTTGCAGGACGAGCGGGCGGACGAGGCGCTGTGGCGCACCTTCCTCGTATACCTGACCTGCAGTCCCAAGCCCGCGTGGGAGATACTGGCACCGCGCATGCCTGAGGATTTCGAGGAGATCTTCGAGGCCCATTTCAAGGGCATGACGACCCAGGCCGTCACTGCAGAAGCCTTGCTGGAGAGCCGGGAGCGCCTGCTCGCGCAGGTAGCACGGTGGCTGAACGAGCCGTCATGTGCATTCCTGCGGTCCGTGGAGGGTGAACAGCCGGATTTCGGCTTGATCGGGCTTGCGCATGCGGCGGAACTCCCAGGAGTACGGCGCAAGCTGTACAACCTTGCTCAGCGTACGGCGGCCAAGCGTGCCACAGATCGGCTACGACTTGAAGAGACGCTAGTGCGGATTGCCGGTACCCGATGACAAGGGAGGCTGACGTCATGGTTCACGATTTCACGCTGGTCTATGCACTGGACTCAGGCATGGGCTCGCAGGAGGATGTCCTTTGCCGGCTGGCGAACAGCGCCTGTGCCGATGCCACGGTCGGCTGGGGACGGCCGGAACATGTCGGCCTGGCGTTCAGCCGAGAGGCCATCGAACGCGATGCTGCGGTGAGGCTTGCCGTGGCCCAGGTAGCACAGGCGCTACCCGGAGCGGCGCTGGTCCGGGTAGATACCGCGTAGCGGGGCATCCGATGGCGTCGTCACCGAACTGGGCGATTCCGACGCAGCCTCACGTCCGGACCCGGCGCAGTGTCGGTTTCCGCTGATCGAGAGGCTTGCTTGCGGCTTTCGATCCAGGCTCCATTCATCCAAGAAGCTAGCGACACGTGAAATCGCTAATACAGAAAGGTGGCCAGTGTGCCGCCCTTGTTATTTCCACCGTTCCAGCTCGCGGCCGACGTCGGGGCCAGCGTCGATTTCAGAGTGCAGGTTGTTGGGGGTGATGCCGGCGACGATCTGGGCAAGCTCATCATCAAGAATTTCATCGACGCCTTTGGCGGACACCTGCCCCGCCAGGCCGGCGTCGATCCGTTCGGCCAGCAAAGCCTTGAGCTGTGCCCATGCCACATCGTCCTTGAGCAGACCCGCAGCGACGGCCATGCTCACAAGCGCATCAAGCCGCAGGGTGTTCCAGGTCCGCGCGCACCTGGTCGCGCAGGCCATCCAAATCGCGGCCGCCGTCTACGACCGATCGCATGAACGCGCGCACCAAGGCCGCGCCGCTGGACCCATACTCACTCGCGGCCGCGAGAAAATCCCGCTTCAAGTCCGCATCAACCGTCACCGAAAGGCGTGCCATTCAATACCCCGCTTCTTTCTGGTGCCGAACGGCAAGAATGGCGATGTTCTCCCCGTCGAAGCGATAGAGGGCGACATAGCCGCCGTTGCCGAAGTCGATCAGCCATTCCCGAAACTCGGGTTCCATGTCCTCGACCGGGCGGCCGATGCGCGGCTGATAGGCCAGAATCTTGACTCCGGCCCGGATCGCCTTCACCGCGCGTTGCGCGGCGTCGGCATCCTTGGGCGCGAGGAAGCGATAGAGCCGCTGCACATCAGCCAGCGCCGGCGGCGTCCAGATCAGACGTGGCACTTAGGCAGCTCCGCATCCTCGCCGGCTTCTAGCTTCGCCAGCCAAGCGTCGGCTTCCTCAAGTGTCAGATGCAGGCCGGTGCGCTGATACTCTTCCCAGGCGCGGAGCGCATCCTGTTTGAACGCCTCCCGCTTTTCCTCGCGCTCGACGTACTGCGCGATGGCTTCTCGCATGATCCAGTGCGACGTGCGCCGGCGGGCTTCGGCCAGGTGCTGGATGCGCCCTTTCAGCTCGTCATCGAGCTTGATGGATGTTACCGTTGCCATGTGGCCTCCGTAGCAAAAGGTAATACCTCTTAGTACTATAGCTCGCTCCTGCCCTGCCGTCCACCCCCGAGGAGGCCGTGCTGAACCTGTCTTGAAAGCTCATTAGGGCCGGAGAAATGCGCTAGGCGTATATAAATCGGTATTTCAGAATTGAGCCGTGTCGGCTACGATGGGCGCATTAGCCTATGCCCAAAGGAGCCAGCATAAATAGGACGAAGCCGGCGGCCGCGCCGCTGGTGGCGAGGGTCTATCTGCGTGTCAGCACTGACGCGAAGGATTTGGAGCGCGAGGGGATCATCGCGGCCGCGAAGGCCGCCGGGTACTACGTCGCCGGCGTCTACCGCGCGCAGGCATCTGGCGCACGTGCAGACCGGCCCGAGTTGCTGCGCATGGTGGCCGACCTGCAACCGGGCGAAGTGGTCATTGCCGAGAGGATCGACCGCATCAGCCGACTACCGTTGCCCGAGGCCGAGCGCCTAGTGGCCTCGATCCGGGCCAAGGGTGCGCGCTTGGCTGTCCCTGGCGTGGTCGATCTATCCGACCTGGCGGCCAAGGCTCAGGGCGCTGCCAAGATCGTCCTGGAATCCGTCCAGGACATGCTTTTGAAGCGGGCCTTGCAGATGTCCCGCGACGACTATGAGGGCAGGCGTGAACGCCAGGAGGAAAGGGCATGACGAAGCCGCACCAAGATGACGAGCCGTTTTTCATCACCGAGGAAATTGCGGCCGAAATGATCGCCGGCGGCTACGAGTTCGAGCCGCCGCCCATTCCTTGCACCATCCGCCTACGCGACGTGCTGGAGCGCATGACCGATGCCGAGCTAGCATTGGAGCCGGGCGAGATAGCCGACCAAGAGCGTGAACGCCGACGGTGCAAGCCGTGTTCAATCTCATGATCTGCACATGGTATTTTTCGTGGCACTCAGTCTGTCAGGGCTTGCAAGATGTTGTCACTAAAGGATTTTATGTGCTTGTTTACAATAGAGTGGGAGTGATCCCGCGTCTGGCACGGCCAGGCGCCTGATGGCATAAAAGTCTGCTAAGCCCGCGTAATTGCGGGCTTTTTTGTGATTTCGTCTTTACAATCACCGATGCTCGCGCCGACAGAGCTGGCCCGTCGCAAAGCCAAGCTACAAGCCGAATTGAATGCTAAGAAAGACAAGGTGAACCAGCGCAAGGGGCGGGGTCGGTAGTCCTTGATGTGTTTGAATGCAATTCGTATAATTGATTTCACAGCAATCAAAAGGAGGTTGCAGACATGAGAGCAGTAACGATCAGGAATGTGCCGGAAGAGGTGCATCGAGCCATCCGGGTTAGGGCTGCGCAGAACGGCCGTACCTTGCAAGCCGAGATGTGCGAAATATTGGCTACCGCTGTGAAACCGGAAGGCCGGGTAAAGCTGGGTGACTTATTGGCAGGTATCGGGCGCAAGGTGAAATTGACCGACGAAGAAATGGCTGTTTTTGAACGTGACCATTCACCTGCCCGCGCAGCGAGTTTTGAATGATCTTGCTGGATACGAATGTTATATCGGAGCAGTTTCGAGCCGTACCCGATGAAACGGTGATCGGCTGGTTGAATCGGCAACCGCTGGAAACGCTTTATCTGGCAGCCATGACCGTGGCCGAGCTGCGCGCCGGTGTAGCCCTGATGCCCGCTGGCAAGCGCCGGACGGTGCTCAGTGACAGCATCGAACACCAGGTGTTGCCGGTATTTGTGGGCCGGGTGTTGTCGTTTGATATGGCTTGCACACGCGCCTATGCCGATGTGCTGGCAGCCGCCCGCAAGGCCGGTAGCGGCATCGAGGCGGCTGATGCCGTCATAGCGGCGATTGCCCTGGAGAGCGGTTTCAGCGTGGCAACAAGGGACGTAAGCCCGTTCCTGGCGGCCGGCGTGAACGTCATCAACCCTTGGGAAGATCAAGAGTAAAGCAGTTATTCGTGCAGGGCGGCACGACACACACCGATCTCAACAAACAATTGCAAGGGCGTGACGGTGTCGCCCGGGCGGGTACCTTGGCAGATTTCGGCGATCTGGTGGTTTTTCTGCGATGGCAGGCGCGTGATGCGGGTGGGCCGCACTCTGTCTTCGACATGGTGTCCACCTAAAAATGGTGGACACTATCGGAAGCACCCCGGGAGGTTCAAGACGGCTTTACCGGGTGCTTACGACAGGTTGCCGAACGGGAAGGGTCGCGGGTGCTGGTGCGCTTGTTCGGCGACAGGCGGGTGTTCCACCGACCGCCCCCGGATCCGACCACGGACAAGGGCGCGGTGGAATCCATCCGCAAGTGGTTGGAAGAACACGGAGTCAAGCCATGACCATGCACAACACCATGACCATCGACGGCTACCGGGCCGTCATCACCTTTGACCCCGACATTCAAATGTTCCGGGGCGAGTTCCTTGGCCTGAATGGCGGTGCGGACTTCTACGCCAAGGACGTGAAGGGTTTGCAGCGCGAGGGCAAGATCTCGCTCAAGGTGTTCCTGGATGCCTGCGCCGAAGATGGCGTGGAGCCGCGCCGGGTGGCCGAGCGTGTCGCTCACGGCGGCCACAGTATCCCGACGCAGGCGATTGAACGACGTTTTGCCCGCAGCTTGCGCAACTTGTTTGAACTGTATGCCCACCGGGTCAGCCTGACGCGCTGCTACCTGAACAGCTTGGATGACCCAGCTCTTGTATTTACTCAGCAGGGGAATCGTGTTGAAATTTTTAATGATGCCATCTATCGGCACCCACGCTGTGAGGCGGGCCTATGACTCCCCAATATGACGAAGACACGCGCAAGGCACTGGAAAGCCTACGCAATTCCGTGGCTAAAGCATTGGATCGCAAGCGTCGCCTAGGCCAGTACGCCGTGGTGTGGAAGGATGGTAAATCCGTTTACATCGGGCCAAATCCGCCTGATTCGAAGGAAGCGACGCGTAGTGAACCAGCACTGCGCTGAACGGATGTTCTGACATTGTTGGGTACGAACAGGCGTCACGCTGAACTGAATCGCCCCGGTAATCATGCAGGCTTGCATGACATACCCCAAGCAAAGCTATACTCTCGCGCATGTCTACCGCTCAGAACCTGCATCTCGGCCACGCCGGTGAACCCTGTCCGGACGCCTACTACGTCCGCCAAGGGGAAACCGGATTCCTGTCCACTCTGCATTCCCAAGGCGCCTGGCAGCCTGGCGAGCAGCATCTGGCGGTTGCCGCCGGGCTGGTGCTGGCCGAAGCAGAACGCCGCCTGCCCAGCGACAAGCTGGTGTCCCGGGTGTCGTTCGACGTGCTGGGGGTCATTCATTCCGGCCCGTTCACCATTGATGTACGGATGCTGCGTCCAGGCCGTTCGATCGAACTGATCGAAGCCAGCATGCGGCATGGGGATCAGGTCAGTGTCCAGGCTCGCATCTGGCGACTGCAGGCCGGCGACACATCAAGTACGCAAGGCGGCGAATGGACGCCGTTGCCGCCGCCCGAAGCCATGCCGCCCTGGCAGTTTTCAGAGGCCTGGGGCGGGGGATTCATCGCGTCGCTGCAAGCCCGCCGCAGCGCCGAATCCCGGTCGGGCCGGGGGCAGTGCTGGCTGCGGACCGACTATCCGCTGGTCGCCGGCGAAATCGACCCGCCCGTGGCGGCGTTCGCAAAACTGATCGACAGCGCCAATGGCCTGGCGGTGCGTGCCGATCCGAATGCAGTGTTCTTTGCCAACGTGGACCTGACCATTCATTTCACGCGCCAGCCCGAGGCTGGCTGGGTCGGTTTCGACACTCGCGTCAGTTTCGGTCCCACCGGGCTGGGAGAGACCTTTTCGGTGTTGAGCGACATCCATGGGCCTGTCGGCACGGCAGCCCAAAGCCTGACCGTGCGGCTGCGGGGCTGATCAGAACCGATCGGATCGTCCCCAGGCGCGTGCGGCCCGACCGCTGCGCCAGGGGTTCACACCGAGTTTGCGCCGGGATCATTTCGCGGGGCCGTCCAGATCCCGGGCGTTCGCATGGAAACGTTCCAGGGCGGCCAGGATTTCCTCGGCATCGTCGGCGTATTGGAACAAGTCCACGTCCCCCGGCGCGATATAGCCTTCGTCGATCAGATAGTCGAAATCGATGACGCGGCGCCAGAACGCGCGGCCCACCAGGACCACGGGAATCGGCGTCATCTTGCCGGTCTGGATCAGGGTCAGCACCTCGAACAGTTCGTCCATGGTGCCGTAGCCGCCGGGGAAAGCGACCAGGCCGCGCGCATGGATCAGGAAATGCATCTTGCGCAGGGCGAAATAATGGAAACGGAACGCCAGTTCCGGCGTGATGTAGGCGTTGGGGAACTGTTCGTGGGGCAGGGTGATGTTCAGGCCGATCGAACGCGCCCCGGCGTCGTAGGCGCCCCGATTGGCGGCTTCCATGATGCCCGGCCCGCCCCCGGTCACGACCACGAAATCGCAGCGCCTTTCCTGTTGAAATCGTGTCGAGATCAGTTGCGCGAAACGCCGCGCTTCCTCGTAGTACCGCGCTTGTTCCAGGCGGCGGCGGGCCAGGGCCAGATCCTGTTCCAGCGTCGGGTCTGTGGCTGTGGAATCCTTTTTCCGTTCCAGTTCTGCCAGCCGTTCGCGCGCGGTGGCGGCGTCGCGCACACGCGCGCTGCCAAAGACCACCACGGTCGATCGCACCCCCTGTTCGTCCAGCACACGCTCAGGTTTGAGCAGTTCGAGCTGCAGGCGCAAAGGCCGCAGGTCTTTTTCGGTGAGCAGGTCCATGTCCTCGTATGCGAGGCGGTACGTGGGCGATTCCACGATGGCGCGTAGACGTTCGGCTTCGCTCAGTGGCGGGTTTTTGGCCGGGCCGCCAGGGCAGCCGGTTGTGGCATCAGGGGCGGGCTTGCGGCAAGGGGAATCGTTCATGGCGTTTCTTGGAAAAACAGAGTGTCCGGCCTGTGTGCCAGGGTGTCTTCAAGGGGCTGGGTGCTATTTTATGCAGTAGCGGTCAAGATATCAGCGATAGTCAGATCCGGGACGGCCTCATCCAGCGGTTCGAGTGTAGTTGCGAAATAAGTTACAGAATGTTTAGGTGTTGCCTTCAGTGGGCCAGATCTACCCTGAACGGTGGGTATCGTCGGTTGGGAGGAGGGCAGATTCCCTCTGGTTCGCACAGGTCTGCCTCTACATTGGTTTGTGCTGGGAAAACTATGTTGTTTTATGGATTGGCGGGAAGGTGGGACGCGTATGCTGAGCCCAGTTCTTGCGAAGCATACGTGCCGCATCGTGTCTGAGTTCCAGGGCGTTAAAAATGAAAAAAGTTGTATATACCGTAGTTACAAAAGGGTTTTCGCTGCCAGAGCAACGCGCTGATTTCAAGAGCGATGCGTGTGATTTTTTGTGTTTTACTGATGACCCTGATTTGAAATCTGATTGGTGGGATATTGTGCCCTTAAGTATGAGGGGTCTGGATGCTCATAGGGAATCAAGGCGACCTAAAATATTACCACATAAATATCTTCTCGGCTATGAGTTTTCTCTTTATATAGACAGCTCAATCGTTTTTAAGGTAAATCCAGAGGTTTTGTTTGAAAAATACCTTAATAGCAGTAGAGAAAGTTTTTTTTGTTTCCCTCATCCAACCGGCTGTTTGTATAAGGAAGCGGAAAATGTAATTTTGCTTGGGTATGATGATGAAAAAACCGTCAGAGAACAGGTTGATTGTTACAGAAGGCATGGTTATCCAGATAATTCTGGTTTAATGACGGGTGGTGTCTTGCTTAGGAGACATAATGATCCAGATTTGATCTTGGTTTCTGAGCAATGGTTTGAGCATGTATTGAGGTTTTCCAAGAGAGATCAAATATCTTTTGATTTTGTTGCTGCTTTTAATCATTTTAATTATGGATTGCTTGAGGGAAGTATTGTTGATAATAAATATGTGGAATGGGTGAGAGGGGATGTTCGTAGGGTTCCTGCGGATTTTGATATTGAGGCTTTTTATAAAAAATCCGCCCCTGGTGAAAAATTCTCTGCGGTAAGCTCTCTTTATTTCAAGCGCAATCCAAGTCTTCTTAATGTAATTTCAAATAGGTATAAAACAGACAAGGGGGATATATATTTTAATGCTCAAGGGTATGCTCCTGTTTATGAGATTTATTTGAAAGGCCTCAGGAATAGGAAAATAAAATTCTTGGAAATAGGCCTTCTTAGACATGATGTTCAGGCTGTGAGCGATACTGCTTTGGATCAGGCGCCCAGTCTTTCTATGTGGAAGGATTATCTGCCGGAGGCAGAGATTCACGGGTTTGACATAGCAGATTTTTCGAAATATGAATCCCCTCAGAATGTTTTTGTGCATAGGGGGGATATGGGAAATATTGAGGATTTACATTGTCTGCTTGATCGCACCGGCGTTCCTTTTGATGTAATTATTGACGATGCAAGCCATGCTTCGCATCATCAGCAAATTGCTTTTGGGGTGCTGTTTCCATATCTCAAGCCAGGAGGGTTTTATTTTATTGAAGACCTTAATTATCAACCGTCTTCTCTCGAGAGGGCTGGGGATTTTAAAACTTTAGATATTCTTTATAGGCTCTCTCAAAAAAAACCAGTTTATTCAAATTATATTGATAAAAATCTCATGCTTTCCATTGCAAGAGATATTGAGTACATACATTTTTTTGATAGTCAGGACAGAAGTTCCGGGGTTCCTTTTAGAGATTCAATTGCCGTAATAAAAAAGAAGGGCAGGGCAAAAATTCCTACGATTTAAATAATGGATGGTGATTTTTATGAGCGACATATTAGATAATTTGATTAAAATAAAGAGCCTTCTTGAGGCTGGGGATCTGATTTCTGTGCGCTCTGCATGTGCGCAAACGCTGCAGGAGCATCCCGACAATGCTCAAGTTCTAGAGATTTTAGGTGTTGTCAGTAATGCTATTGCTCAAGATGAGGCAAAGAGGGTTTTCAAGGGCCCAAGCTATAGAGATTGGCTGCAGCATATTCATGATTTTATTGAGCCTAGGGGTTATGTGGAAATCGGAGTGGCGGATGGTGGTTCTTTAAGTTTGGCTTCTCCAAGCACAAGAGCCATTGGGGTTGATCCACAGTTTATGATATCTCATCAAATATCTGCTTGGGCGAAAATATATAAAAAAGAGAGCGACCAGTTTTTTATGGATCATGATCCAAAAGAAATTCTTGGTGGGGATTTCTTGGATTTTGCATTCATTGATGGGCTTCATACATTCGACCAGGCTCTGAGGGATTTTATAAACATAGAGAAAGAGTCTCATTATAAGACCGTGGTAGCATTCCATGATATATATCCTGTTGAGCCAATTACGGCCAACAGGCAGAGACTGACTCAATTCTGGTTGGGGGATACATGGAAGGTCATTCCTATAATAAGAAAATACCGTCCTGAATTAATGGTTTTTACTATACCTACCTTCCCTAGTGGACTGGGAATTGTTACTGGTCTGGATCCGAACTCTTCTGTTCTTGAAGATAACCTTGACGATATCGTCGCTTCTTACATGAATAATCTGGACGAGGATGTGCTTTCTTTGGAAAAGCATTTGAACATAAAAGAAAATAAATTCGAAATTTTTGATGAAGTCATGAGAGAATTGTAGTTTCCTGTCATTACTGTTTCATAATATTGTGTCGAATTTGTTTTTGTCCGGGATGATGATGCGGTAGAGGCTTCTATGGGAAAAAACAAAGAAAAATCTTGGGGGGTTGCTCACTAGATGGCGGAGCGCACTCCCCCAAGCAGTCGCGTCCTGGCTCTCCAGACTCAGCTGCAGGCAAACCCGGACGTAGGCACTCTGGGCGCTGTCGTGATCATGCCCGATGATGCAGATATGCTGACGCTGGTGGCAACCCTGGAAAGTCTGGGTGCCCAGCATCGGCCCATCGATGGCGTTTGGCTGATCGGTGGCGGCAACATCCCGGATGAGGCTGCCGGCAACGGCATCGAATTGCTGCGTTCGGAAGCGCATTGGACGCAGCAGCTTTCAGACCGAATCGGCCAGGGGGACACCCCCGATTTTCTCTGGGTCCTGTACGCCGGTGATCGGCTGCTGCCTCACGCCACGCTGACTCTGGGGGAATACCGTCTGCGCCAGCCCGACCCGCTGGTCTGGTACGCGGACGAGGCGGTTCTGCAGGCGGATGCGCCCGCCAATCCCATGCTCAAACCGGACTTCAACGTCGATCTGCTGCGCAGCTATCCCTATATTGGCCGCAATCTGGTGATCAGCACCGCAGCCATCCTGGCGGCGGGCGGCCTGGATGAACGGGTTGGCGATCTGGCGCCCATCGACCTGATCTGGCGCCTGGTGGAACAGGTCGGCCCGCCGGTGGTGGGGCACGTACCGGAAGTCCTGCACTTGGGCGCCCGCAGCCTGATGGACTGGGTTCGGGCCTCGGAAA
>Ga0265295_1006589_pt1 | contig 13964 bp, 12 predicted proteins | sample Munlansysbiofilm_FD_192503 | JGI IMG/M metagenome (GOLD analysis project Ga0265295, IMG submission 192503) | Leachate microbial communities from a municipal landfill in Southern Ontario, Canada - Methane capture system biofilm | ecosystem: Engineered > Solid waste > Landfill > Unclassified ... | reverse complement strand
TAAACACTTGCAACTTCACTCATAAAGATCATTGGGATTTCTGATTCAACAATTCCAACGATTTGGCCTTCCTCCTCATGAAATTTAAATCGTTCACTAAAAATATGTGCATAAGTCCAAATGCCAAAATCTTGGCCAACTCTTGTTTCAACTAATTGATCAGCAATCCGTGAAGTGATGACAAATTCATGGTCTTCTTCAGGTAATCTTCCTTCTTTTAGTTTAAATAAATCTAAGTGATCTTTGGTTTCAATTTGTGCATTGAATCCAACATAAGCTTCACTTTTATCTGCATTTAGAAACCGCATCATGACTTGACGGTAAGGATTAATATAATAATCATCATCTGTTTTTAATGTATAAAGTTCATCATAAGTGGGCATTTCTTCTTTGAAGTCAGTTCGAATATATCCTTTTGAAATTTGCATATATGGTTCAGGTCTCACGATGGCTACTGAAGATAAAGTCGCAATCGTAAACGCAATGACCATACCCGCAATGAAGAAACTAAAGAGCATGATTTTACCCTTACGACCGGTTCTAACAACTTTTTCTAAAGCCATTCTAAGTGTTTGTTTCACTGAAATCATTGAAGATGAGTCTTTATGAATTTGGCTATGATCAATTTCATCTAAATCAAATGAGGTTTGGATGAGTTCTTGTCTAGTTTTTTTCACGTAATGTTCATTTTTGATTTCAACACCTGAATTTTCATCGACAATTTTTATTTTATTGTAAACAGAGTGAACATCTAAATAGAGTGTTTTATTCTTAACAATCAATTTAATGGCAATCGGATTTTCATGGATCTGTTCATCTGAAAAGACTTCGAGTTTGACATGATCTGAAGAAAGATCTTCTCCTTTAACCATATCTTTTAAATAGATCGTATCATCTTTCCCCATTTTATGATCTTCAATCTCATCATTGAAATAGTCTTTCACCACTTGACCATCTTTAATTTCAATGATGCGATTGCCATAAAAGTTCGCAATTTCTTTTTCATGCGTCACCAAAATCACGAGTTTTTCACTCGAAATTTGTTTGATGATGTTCATCACTTCTAAAGTATTTTTACTATCTAGGTTACCCGTGGGTTCATCCGCAATAATAATTTTCGGGTTTTTAACAAGTGCGCGTGCAATCGCAACTCTTTGTTGTTGTCCACCAGATAATTGAAGCGCCTTTTTCTTTCTAAATGGATACATATTGACGGCACGAAGGACATAATGCACACGTTTTTCAATGTAGACTTTATCTTTAATGCCTAGCATTTTTAATACAAACGCAATATTATCAAACACGGATAGTTCAGGTAATAAATTATAGTTTTGAAAAATATATCCAATATGCTCGTTTCGAATGTTGTCCCATGTTTGTGCATCATATTTTTCGATTTCTTGATCATCAATCACAATCCTACCAGATTGAATCGAATCTAATCCACCAATGACATTGAGTAATGTGGTTTTACCTGATCCAGAAGCTCCAAGTAAAACAACTAAACCTTTCGATGGGAAATCAAGAGAAATATCATTTAACACATGAATTTCATTCTTCTTACGGCGATTAAAATACTTATCGACATGTTTTACTGAAATCATCTTTTATTCCCCCTTACTTGCAGAAAGTGTCTCAATCACGGTTTGTTTAAACACTTTCTTATTAAATCTTAAACCTAACCATAAACCAAAGAGGACAAATGCTAAAATCAAGATGATATAGTCTTGAATTTCCATATAGGGTAAAGTTCGACCAATCATTGGAATACTCGAACTTAAAACATTTAAAATGACCAAAGTAAGTCCAAATCCAATCACGGCCATCATCACTTGTTCAATAACAACAAGTTTTGCAAGTGAGGTTTGATTCGCTCCAATTGAACGATATATTGCAAAATCCTTCTTTCTCGCATTCATGACATTTCGTGTGACCGCATGCACAATGGCGTATAAGAATAAACCAAAGAGCGATAATAAAACAATCGCTAATAAGCCAGATAAAAAGACTAAAACCTCACGAGAAGGTGATGAAATATTAGCTGGGTAATAAACCTTATAAATATTTGAATCTACTTCTTCAATGATCTGATTACCTTGATAATAACCTGTCACTGAAAGTGAAAGCATATTTCTTTCTGGAAGCATATATTCAAATTCAACTTCGAGTAAAAAGTCTTCAACGAGTTGATCGTATAATACTTGATCCATCATCACTCGCTTATAATAACTATTTTCATCTTCGACGTAGACAATGACAGTAAGTCCTGTTAATACTTTTTCAAGTTTAATCCCAGTGGATGAGTAGGTATTAATCTCTATCGTTTGATCTTCTAATAGAGTTTGTTCACCATCTCCAACAAACATAATATCTACATCCATGCTTTCATATGCTCGTTCAATATATACAGAAGCACTTTCATAATCAAATGTCATTTGATAGGAAATGGAACTTCTCGTATTTTCATAACGCGAGATATCGAGTTGTTCTTCAATTTCGATGTCTTGTTTTAAATATGCATCGGAAAAATAAATGATATGTCGATCTTGATTATCAATCCCAACGACTTTAAACTGTCCAAAACTGACTTGGTTTGCTTCTTCGTAGTAATATCCATTATATAGTTCGATCGTATCGCCAATATTGAAACTTTGCCAATAGGAACTGATCACAACTTCATCAATAGCTACAGGTATTCTTCCAGTAATTTCACTTTCAGATAATGAAATCGCACTATCTGTTCCTTCAACATACCCATAACCATAGCCATTAAGTCCTTGGATGGTTAGATCAAGTTCATTATAAAAGAGACTACTGTGTTCATAGATTTCATTGACATGATTTAAATTTCTAAAAGATTCAATTTCTGAAATGCTAAATTCAGACCCATCACGTTTTTCAATTAAAACACGCGTTTCTGGAACATTGGGGAAAATTTGAGATTGTTCTAAACCTCTTTCTCGAATGTTTTTCATTTGGTCTGTATAAACTAATGTAAAAACGGAAATGACTAAGATTTGCATAATTAATAAAAATAAGGTTTTTTTAGGTGTAGAAAACAAATTTCTTAGTGCAAATCTAAAAAGCGTCCATATACTTGTCTTCTTTAACTCAACAGGTTTAGCTTCAATTGGATGTTCAATTTTGTGAAGCACTTTATCTTCAACAACTTCACCATCATGCATCTTGATTTTTCTTGTTGCATAGGATTTCACTTGGTCATAATCATGCGTGACAACAATCACAAGTTTACCTTCACTGATCTCGTGAAGCAATTTCATAATTTGGGTTGCTGATTGACTATCAAGATTACCCGTAGGTTCATCTGCAACGATTACCGGGCAATCTTTGGCAAGTGCTCTTGCGATGACTGCACGTTGTTTTTGTCCACCAGAAAGCTTGGATGCTTTATGATGTCTATGTGAGGTGAGTCCCACTTTTTCAATCAGTTCAAAAGCTCTCTTTTTACGATCTTTTTTAGGATAGCCTTGAATTTCTAAAGCTAGCATCACATTTTGATAAACGGAATAGGAGTCGATGATGTTATAGTTTTGAAATACAAAACCAATATATGCTCCACGATATCTTTCCCAGTCTGCAATCGTGTAATGTGACGTTTCTTCATCAAATAAATAAAGCTCTCCATCTTCATAGCCATCTAATCCACTAATCACATTTAATAGTGTGGATTTACCAGATCCTGATTCACCAGTGACTGCGACAAACTCTCCTAAATCAAAAGAAAGTGAGATTTTTTTCATACCGACTGAAACAGTTTCTTCGGATTTATAATATTTAGCGACTTGATCTAAGCGTATAATACTCATAAATGATTCCTTTCTAGCCATGATAATAACTCTTTGGGATGATCAATTAAGTCTTTAGCACCAGCATTGATGAGTTCTTCTTTATCTCTGAAACCCCATGTAACACCAATCACTCTAAGGGATGCATTTTTGCCAGTTTCAATATCAACTTCAGAGTCACCAATAAATAAGACTTCTTCTCTACTTAACTTTAATTCTTCTAAAATCAAATGAATCATATCGGGAGCTGGCTTAATCGGAATTCCTTTTCTTTCACCCATGGCATCATCAAATAAGCCTTGAAACATGCCTTCATTTAAATTAGAAACGAGATGTTGAAACTTATTGGATACAACTGCTAATATATATCCTCTTTGCTTTAATTCAATGAGTAAATCGATAATGCCATCGTATGGTTTCGTTTTAATGTCGCTATGCGTATTGTAATAAGATTGATAAAGATGAAATACTTCTAAAATCTCTTCTTCACTCAATCCTTTTGGAACTAATTTGTTGACAAGATTTCTTCCACCGTTACCTAATGCCTTTTTAACTTTATGAATCGAATGTGTCGGATAACCACATGTATTTAGGGCATAATTAATGCTATCAGCAATATCGTCAATGGTATTTAGAATCGTTCCATCCATATCAAAGATAATACCTTTTAATTTTTTCATGTTGTATACCTCATAGATATTCGTTTTCTTCATTATACCATTATTAGGCGAAGAGGTCTTATTGATACCTTTAAATAAAAACACCCTATGAAAAGAGTGTTATAGGAAAAGCATACCAAGAATTGCTCCAAATATAATAACGATGATGGGCTTCTTTCTAAATAGATAAAAGAGTAGTGCTAAGACAACAGTTAGTCCTAAGACTTTTAGATCAAAGGATTCGATGCCATTTGGAATATAGACTTTTAGGCCAATATTCACGGTTGCATATAAAATGAGTCCAATAACTGCCGCTTTTAAATATAAGAACCAAAAGACAACTAATAAACTATTCCGATATTTAATAATGATTTTCGCAAGTAATGATACGATGAGAAACGAAGGTAATATAAAGGATGTAGTCGTTAAAATTGCCCCTATGATGCCATATAATTCGTAACCGACATAAGTTGCTACATTAATGCCAATAGGTCCTGGTGTCGATTCTGCAATCGCAATAATCACATGGAAGAATTCTTCAGTGATTAATCCCCTTTCAACGATTTGTTGCTGGATGAGAGGAATGGCAACCATGCCACCACCAATCGTAAATAATCCAATATAGAAAAATAAAAACATGATTTCAATCATTGGTCCGCCCTCTTTCTATAAAGAATAAAGGCATGGATAGTTCCAATAACAAATGCACTTAATAAGGCGAGTATCGTTGAAACATTGAAGAAAAAGACAGCGACAAAAACTAAAATTGCATAGAATAACAAATAAAAGTTTTTAATTGCTTTAATACCAAGTGAATAAACTGCGTATGCGAGTAAAATTACAACCACAATCAAGATACCTTTTAAAGCACTCACGACGAGTGGTATTTGTAAAAAAGCATCTGAGAACATAGCAATTAAAGTAATGATAATTAAAGAAGGCAGAGCAACACCAAAAACGGATGCTAATGAGCCTTTTCGACCTCTTAAGTGGTTTCCCACGAGCGTTGCGATGTTAATCGCAATCATCCCAGGAGCAACTTGTGCAACCGCAATATAATCTGCTAAAACTTCTTCTTCAATCCAACCCTTATCGACGATATCTCGTTTAATGATTGGAATCATGGCTAGTCCACCACCAAAAGTGAACAAGCCAATTTTGAAAAATGTAATAAAAATATGAATTAAACTAACCATAGTATCAACCTCAACAAATATTATTATACATAATTTTAGATAAAAACTAAATGAATTCATAACATATTCATAACTATTTACTTTTCATTTGTTTTGATGTAAGATAATGACGCTGGGGATGTTTTTGGATTCGTCACGGCATGGAGATACGTATAAGCATGCCATGGTTGCTCATGTAAAAAAGCCGAGGTTATAATAACCGGAAACCAAACTTTTAGTTACGCTGCCTAAGAAAAGGTGCGAACCAAATCTGAATTTACTTACGGTTCTGATGCGGTCCAATTTAGTAAGTTATATCAATTAGTGATCCTAGCCTAATTGACGAACCTTATAGGATAGTAAGTATATCATTTGTTCATCTCGATATACTTATGAAATTATAGATTGAACTAAGCATGTAGAAAGTATTTATCAAAGTGTCTTGCACAGGGGTTCAAATCCCCTCATCTCCACCAAATTTTTAGTGATGCAGCTCATTTGAGCTGTTTTTATTTTAAAATTGTTTAAAAAATGATTTAATTAAGTATAAGAGTTTATATTCGAGAGGGAATCATCATGATTAAATTGCTTGATCAAGAAAAATTAATCATACAATATAAAAAAGATTTTGGAGCTTGGACATATCATTTGCGCATTCCGAACACAAAAGACATTCAAGGAAAATGGGGATATATGAAAGTCTTTGGATTTATTGATGGTTATGAAATCAAAGATTTAAATTTAGCACCAAGGACTGGTGAAGATAAAATCATCTCAATTAATAAAACCATTCGTGATGCTATTCATAAAACTGCTGGTGATACTGTAACCATCACTCTATATTTAGAAAAATACAATGCTAAACGCCTGAAATACTAATATTGATGAAAAAAACAAAAACTCATGACGATTTCTCATGAGTATTTTTATAAATTGTGAAATTTATCACATAGATTTGTAAATTGATTGATTTATTTTAATAAACTGATAATCTAGTATTATAAACTAGATGGAGATATTGATATGGATTTAGATATTAAAGATTGGATTAAAAGAATACAAACGATTCATTTACCAAGATACGATGAACTTCCTGAACTATCACTTTATTTAGATCAAGTCTTAGAATATGTGAATGAAAATATTGGCATTATTTTTATTAATCAAGATCATTTATCTGGTAAAGTCTTAACATCTTCAATGATTAATAATTATGTCAAAAATAACATTATGCCTGCTCCAATTAAAAAACGATATTCAAAAGATCATATCGCTTTTATTATTACGATTACCGTTTTAAAACAAGTTGGCAATCTATCCGATGTCAGTGATGGCATGAAGCATCTTACGTCTGTTTTAGGCAAAGTTGATGCATATAACGCCTTCATTTCATTTTTGGAAAATGCCCTTAAATCAACCATTATGGAACTTGAACAAACGCCAGATTTAAGTTATTTCCAAACCCCTGTCGATTTAAACCTCTTACCTTTAAAATCAGCAACCATCGCGTTTGCTTCGATAATGATGTCTCAATACCTTTTAAAAAATCTACCTAAAGGAGAAATTAAACATGATTGAAAAAATTGCCGTACTTGCTGATTCAGGATCTGATATTAGTATCAGCAATAAAGATTTACCGTTATTCGTTTTACCATTAAGAATTATCATCGATGAAAAAGAATATGTCGACAAAAAAGACATATCACTCAAGGAAGTCTTAGGAAAACTTGATGAATCAAAAATTACCACTTCTCTTCCGAGTCCTAAAGATATCATCGACACGTTTGATCGAATTAAAAGTAAAGGATTCACCCATGTGATTTGTATTCCAATTTCAAAAGGGTTAAGTGGAACGATGAATATCATAAGCCAAATTGCCAGTGAATATGAAGGGTTAACCATCGAAATCATTGATACGAAAAATATTAGTATGGCGAGTGGTTTTAGTTCATTAGAAGCCCTTGAAATGATTAAAAAAGGTATGTCATTTGCTGAGATTATTTCAAAAATCAATGAACGATTAACCTATAAAAAAGTATTTTTTACAGTAGATAAATTACTCTACTTAAAGCGTGGTGGACGTATTGGTTTGGTTGCAGCTACAGTGGCTGATTTACTTAAAATCAAACCTGTGATTTCATGTAATGAAGATGGCATCTATTATACATTAAAGAAAGAACGTGGTTATCAACGTGCGATCAATCAACTTATTGTCCAAGTTGTTGAATTTGTTAAAGATTCTAAATCTTATGATGTTGCGCTTCTCAATAGCGATTCTAAACTTGATTTAAAAAATATCGAACTTGAATTAAAATCAAAACTTCCAAATATTAGAAATTATAGTCTCTCAACGATTACTCCTGCGCTTGCGATTCATACAGGACCTGAAGCTTTAGGCATTGCAGTTTCAATTAACTAAAAAAATAGAACTGACGATTGCGTCAGTTCTTTTCTTTTTGCGGATAAAAACTTAAAATAAAAATCAAAACCATGATCGATGCTAATGTGATAAATAAAGCCTGCATCGAATATTCTGCGAGTAGTCCTATGAGTGGAGCAGATAATGCAATCATGATTGAAGCCATTTGTGCTTCAACACTTAAAACTGTTGCTCGTTTATCATCTTTTGTCACTTCACCAATCACATCAATCATAATTGGTTTTCTAATGTTCATAATGATATAGAGTAATATAAATACACCTAAGACAGCCCATAAGGATGATAGTAAGAAACTTAAAATCAATAAAACAAGTCCTGTGAGTAACCACATCCATTGAACAAGTTTCTGATGATCTCCCATTTTTTGTACATGATGTGCATTTCTTGATGCAATCGCTGAAATGAAATAGATGACTGTATAAATGATTCCGATATAAATGGTTTTATGTTCATCATCGTTAAATGATGAAAAGATGATCATTGAACCTGTAATTGCTAACACAAGTGGTTGAACATAGTCTTTAATGGCTTTAAAGAAGGCTTGGTAGGTGCTACTATTAAAGACTGCCCGTCTCACTTTTTTTGTTTTAAATGTATAACTGATCCCATCGATATTTGACTTAAAAAAAGCCTTAAGTGAAAAGGTGGTATCACGTTTATCATTTAAATAGTTTGGATAAGTTAAAATCATGATTAAATCAATCACGTATGGAATAATGGCAACTAAGAATAAATAACGAATTTCCGGTAAATAGAGTACTAAAAGTATAGAGACTAAGCTTGCGATCATTGAACCAATTAATGAGTAAGATCGTGTTAATCCATAAATTTTGGTTTTAGATTCTTTGAGTTCGTGTTTATCCATGTAAGCCATGATCATAGCTTTATGTGTTCCAGATCTAAATGCTTCCCCTAATGCAAATAGTGCCATGGCAAACACAAATCCAACAAATCCAGTTGCAAAATAAAATAATACAAATGAGATGATGTAAAACAAAAAACAATAGACAAGTTCTGTTTTTTTACCATATCGGTCTGCAATCACACCTGAAGGGATTTCAAAAACATAAATAATGATTTCACGAATTGAAAATAAAATACCAATATAAAAAAGGTTTAAAGATTGTTCTAAGAAATAGATGAGCAAAAAAGGTTCAAAAAAACGTAGATTTTTTAATAAGCCATAAAGACTGAACTTCGTAATTTGTAATCGATGTTCTTTTTCAAACATAGCAGCACCTCATGTTCATCAAATCTATTATTTTGATTATACCTTAAAATAACTTAAGAAAAAAGGTAATCCATCATCTGAGATTACCTTTCATTAATTAAAACAGTGTATTATGAATTTATTGATTGGATGTGTATCCCTTTTTGAATGATCTTTTTGAATATATCAGCAAATAAATAAACAAGAATTCCTAGAACTAATGGTGTCATTCCAACAAAGATAACACCAGGCGCATCATCCGCATTTGCAAGTAGATAGAAAAATGGGAGTGCAATGATATAGATTGCTGAAAATATTAACCCATAAATCTTTATTTGATGCATACACGAAATTGAGGATGTCATAAAGATTAGATCTTTTTCAATATAAGTTAAAAAAATCCATGTTTGATAGAATGATAAATAGATCAAAATCGTTGAAAGATAGATTGCAATTAAAATCGGATAAAGTATATATCTATATGTTGGATTCACAGGATCTTGAATGATAGAAATTAAACCGATTATCGATAGAGTCAAAATGAATACCGTAATCAGAACTAAAAGAATCTTAAAGATTTTTATACTATATTTTTCCATTGATTTCACCTTTATTTGTATATGTATCATCATTTTACACCTTTTAATAATCAATATAAATAAAAAAAAGAAAAAACCCCCAGAGGAGAACTTCTTGGGGTTTCTTCTTCTTTAAGGAAGTGTTAGGGGGATTTATTTGAAGTTAATGAGATATACAGCGGTATTTGCTAATGCAACGAATGTGAAGAATGCTGATGTAAAGAATACTGATGTCCAAATATTTCCTGTCTTTTCCGAGAATCTACGAATAATAATACCTGCAACAGACAATGTTGGTACTAATCCAACAAGTAGAATTGCGTTAAGATCGAATGTTGGGAATGGTGCAACTCCGGTATTATATAATACAAAATATTGGTAAACCAAGAACAATAATACTGGTCCAACTAGTAAGAATGCTGCAAGAATGTCAGCTTTCCAACCCTTCATTTGGTGTGTATTTGCGAATACAGCAACGCCAGCTGCAAAATAGTAAACTAAGAAGAGTGGCATATATCTTAATGCTGCAACGAATTGAGGTGAATTAAAGACTTTAATTGCATAAGTATAGAATCTAAAGTCTGTTAAGAATACCCATTCAACGACTGCAATTAATAAGAATAATCCAAACACTAAGACTAATGCTGTGAGTAAACTAGTGAGTACTTGTACCCATGAAGCTTTTAATCCATAAGGATTATGTACTTCTTTACCTGCATTAAAGAGTGGTGCAGTTCCAAATGTTGTAAGTAGCAATAATCCACCGGCTGCCATTGCCCAGTAGGAAATTGTATTAATTGAAGGTGCACTCCAATAATTTGTCTTTGTAATAATGGTTGGATTCATAAGTAACCAACGGAAAGTAAGTGCAACAAAGATAATAATTCCAGCGCCTAAAGTTACTTTTTGAGCAAATCTAGCACCTTCTTCACCAGGTTTAAAGACTGAGATTAGCCAAGCACCAATGATGAATACGAATGATCCACCAATAATATAGTGCATTGTCTTAGCAAGTAAAGTCATGCCTGCAACTTGACGATCCATAAAAATATTTAAATAGAATGCGCCAAGAAGTGTTGCTAGGATAATAATCATAACTTTTAGAACCATTTGATTTGATGAAGCCTTTTCAACAACCACTGTTGTTTCAGCTTCTTCATTTTTAGCAAATACTTTATTAAAAATTGGAAGTTTAGTTAAAAGTGCGAATGCTGGGAATATGAGTGCAAATAATGCGACTAAAGCAATCATCGTGAATGCTTCTTTTAACCACCATACTTGACCACTCTTTTCACTATCAATACCATTAGATGCTAGTGATCCTAATGAATGTTGTGCAAGTTGATAATCAAAAGCTTCTGTGAAGAATTCAATGATATTAGAACCTGTTTCAAGTGACCATGTGTTTTGAGGATGTGTTTCATCTGGTGTATAAATGACTCTTTGTCCACCTGATAAATCATACCAAACACCTGCTTCAGCTGTACCTTCTGTCGTTCTACCTAAGAAAGATAAACCAACTGGATCTTTTGTAAAATCTTTGTAACGAACAGATCCACTTGTACCTGGAGTGACATTATCAAAGAAGAATTGATCCCAATGTGCTGCGATAATACCAGCAGATCTTGGTCCAAAGAATGATTGATCAGCAGCTTGAACATATCTAAAGTCAGATCCTTGTGGTAATGCAGCAACAATCTTACGGTAACCATTATTAATTGCAAAATCACGTTCATCCAATAATACGGCATAACTAGATGAGAAACCACCCATAGAGTGACCACTTACACCAATCATACCATCGCCATTTGCAGCTTTTAATACATATGGTTGATCATACATATATTGGACTGCATCATAGACTGCGAATGGAAAGAAACTAAACGCAGCAGGTGTATCCCATGTGGAGTCACCATGATCATACATATCAAACGCTAAAACAACAAATCCTCTTCTGGAAAGTTCAATTGCGCCAATTTCTTGCATTTCAGCATTGTTCAAATAACCATGGGTTAATAGAACTGCAGGTGCTGGATTACTACTATCCACACCTTTTGGCACATAGAGATAACCTGAGATTTCACCACGTTCTGTTTCAAAACTAATCTTATCGACTTTCACAGAAAAGAATGAGTTTTGAACCAATGAAGCAAATAGACTTGACACTAAAATGACTAATAATAGTGCAAGTAGCCAAATCGTTGGCTTTGATAATCTTTTAAACATTTTAATACTCTCCCTTTTATATAAATTTTTTGTTACCTAAAATCACTAAAAATTAAAAGAGTAAAACCAAACAGTCCACAAAGTGACTAGCTTTACTCTTTTCTCTTTAAGCGCTTACATTAAATTCTAGAGTTATTATAACACGATGTAAAAATTGTGTCAATAGACGGTTTATCGATTGTTTATTAATTCAGCGTATTCAAAAATAAAAATCGTATTTTGATTGGACAATCGATTAAAAATCTATTGTAATTACTAAATTACAAGCATATAATATATGCTAATTAAAGGAGGTTTTATCATGAAAAAAATATGGTCTCTCTTATTAATTAGTGCATTAATTCTTGGATTATTTGGATGTAATGATATCCAAGATAATTACACAGAAGTCTATTTCATTGAAAAAGATGGATTGATTTTCCGATATGTCATGCCTGGTGATGGGGAAGCTGCGATTAGTAGAAATAGAATGAATATTGTCGAAACTGAATTCATCTATATATATAACGCAAATGATTTTGAATCATTTTCATACGAGAACTTCTTCTCTCCACTTGGTGAATTTCAAATTCATGAAGATAGTCAAACTGGAAAATTTTATATTTAAATAATGATGATATTGATCAACTAATTTATCAACATTCACTCGATTATGATTCGTGGAAAGCTAGCCAAGGATCATAAAAAAAAGGAACTTCGGTTCCTTTTTTTGTATCTCAATTTATAAAACTAAGAAATTGTGTTCAAAGAAATAGTCAAGTAATGTTTTACGTGTAATAATCCCAATGAATTTTTCATTTTGGTCAATAATAGGTACAAAGTTTTCATGGGATGCTTTGGACAAGAGTGTTGGCATCAAACTTTCAACACTCACAGGATCATAGTCACGATGTCTTTTCACTTCACCGACAAGATGTTTTTTAAGTTCTTCTGGGTTCAAACATTCTGCGTGACTCAAAATATAGTGCAATACGTCACCCTCAGTGAGTGTGCCTATGTATGCTTGGTCTCGATTAATGACTGGAATCGACGTATATCGGTGTTTTGTCATAATTTCTAATGCTTCGTTTAAGTTTTGATCATCATAAACCAAAGTGATTTCATAAAATGGTTTAAGAAAGGATTGAATGTTCATTTTTTTATCTCCTTATCAACATATCTCTATTTAAATTATACACCAAGTTCGTCTAAATCGAGTCAATATTAATCCGATGAATACGCGTATTTTTCCAATTCATCGATGACTTGATGACAAGTTTCTTCATACCAATCAGCTCTTTTTGTAAGTCTTGATTGTTTAATCAAATCTAGAAAATCTATGTTTTTTTGTTTTCTAATGAGCATTAAAGCATTACGCATCAAGATGGTCTTACCCTTCCAAAGATAAGACATATGTTGATATTTATCGATAAATACTTTATCGGAGTCACTAAATAAGTCCATAATCGAAACCATTTCTTTTCCATTGAGCTCAAATTCTTCATGAATGATTTTTCCTTTATTGATATTTTTAGGACAAACCATTTGACAAATATCACAACCAAAAAGGATATAATTTTTATCCATTTCTTCATTGGTTAATACTCTTTTTGATTGATTATATGCACTGATACACCGGTCAATATGAAACATATGATTATCAAGCGCTTGGACTGGACAAGCATCGATACAAAGCCTGCAATCCCCACAATCATCTTTGACTTCTAATTTCAATTCATGATCAATCTCAAGATCTAAAAAGACAATACCTAAAAAGAAATAACTTCCAAGTTTTTCATTGATGATGAGTTGGTTTTTTCCAAAAAAACCGAGTCCTGCGAGGGTTGCTGCTAAACGTTCATCATATGGATGATTATCCACATTGAGTTCA
>Ga0265295_1006587_pt1 | contig 13967 bp, 14 predicted proteins | sample Munlansysbiofilm_FD_192503 | JGI IMG/M metagenome (GOLD analysis project Ga0265295, IMG submission 192503) | Leachate microbial communities from a municipal landfill in Southern Ontario, Canada - Methane capture system biofilm | ecosystem: Engineered > Solid waste > Landfill > Unclassified ... | reverse complement strand
GGGTGAGAGAATGCTATGGCTGGATCACTTCCCGATTTTGTGGAAGCTGCAGTTTGGGCAGGCAAATTGGGAGTTTGGCACCAAGATTCCGCGCTATATGTGTGGCAAGCATGATTTCGCACCATCCATCTGTTATGAATTAGCCTTTCCGCATTTTATGCAAAAGGCCAATTTCATCATGCCGGAAGGCCTTGAAGCCAAAGCGGATTATCACGTCAATATCACCAATGACGCCTGGTTTGGAACTTCTTATGGACCATGGCTGCATGGTATCATGAGCAAATATCGGGCAATTGAATCCCGCATCCAGATCTACCGCAGTGCCAATACGGGGATATCGATGATTGTGGATCCGATGGGCAGAGTGTTGAAGCAAACCAGTCTTTTTAGCATCGAAAATATCACTGCTCCCCTGTATATCAGCTCCAGAATACCTTTGTATCACAAGATTTATACCTATCCCAAGCTATTTGTATATGCTGCTTTGGCGATGTTTTTGCTAAGCCTGTTTTTTGCTAGGAGATCATGATGACCAAATATTACTATACGATTGGCGAAGTGAGCAACCTGCTGGATGTTAAGGCGCATGTCCTGCGCTATTGGGAATCCGAGATACCTGCCATCCGGCCCAAGAAAAGCGGGCATCAACGGCGCTATTCCTTGCAACAGATAGAGACTTTAAAAAAGATCAAGGATATGCTGTACAATCAGCGCTACACGATTGAAGGGGCACGGCAGAAACTGAAACTGGACAAAAGCGTGCTGGAAGAAGCACACAAAGAGGCCGTGGCCAAACAAAAGCTGCAGGTGGATGCTGCAATGCCGGCAATTGCTAAAGACCTGATGGACCTTCGGGAAGAGTTGGTGCGCATCAAACGAAAATGTGAAAAAATTACAGGACATAAATGATGGAATTCCAAAAGATTATTCTTACTCTTCAGCAATACTGGGGCGATAAGGGCTGCCAGTTGATTCAACCCTATGATGTGGAAATGGGGGCCGGAACATTTCATCCGGCAACCTTCTTCGGCGCTCTGGGTACAAAACCCACAGCAATTGCCTATCCCCAGCCTTGTCGCCGTCCCAAAGATGGGCGCTATGGAGAAAACCCAAATCGCTTTCAGCATTACTATCAGTTTCAGGTGATCATCAAACCCAGCCCTTCAGATATTCAGAATCTATATCTGAAAAGCCTTCAAGCTATTGGAATTGAAATTGAAAAGCATGATATCCGCTTTGTTGAGGATGATTGGGAATCTCCAACTCTGGGGGCCTGGGGTTTGGGTTGGGAGGTATGGCTGGATGGCATGGAAATATCCCAATTCACATATTTCCAGCAGGTTGGCTCTGTAGATGTATTCCCTGTATCGGTGGAACTTACCTATGGACTGGAACGTCTGGCTATGTATATTCAGGATGTATCAGACTATCGCGAGCTGGAATATAATCAAGATACCAAATATGCAGAGCTTTTCTTCAACCGGGAAGTGGAATACAGCGCATATAATTTTGAGCACGCTGATACGGCTTTGCTCTTTGACTTGTTTGGAAAATATGAAGCAGAAGCTCTGGCACTGATCGCTCAAAAACTGGTCTATCCTGCCTATGATATGCTGCTCAAGAGCTCACACACCTTCAATCTATTGGATGCCCGGGGAGTAATCAGTGTTACAGAACGGGCTGCGTACATAGGTCGAATCCGCAATCTGGCAAAAGCTTGCGCCAATTGCTATTTGGAGAAGTATAGCCGGGAGGAACAATGAAACATCCTTATAATGGCATTTTGAAGACCCTGGAAGAAGTACAGGGGCAATTGCTGCAAATATGTGTGTATCAGGATCTTTTGGACAAGTATGGAGCGGTGCTGATCATGGATGAGGATCCGGATGGCTGGCTGATCAAGCTCAGCGGACTGGCCAGGTTTGTTCATAAAAAGAACCTGATGCTGCCTTTGATTATCAATCGTCGCTTTATCAAGTACTCCCTGGACTCATATCCCCTGGAGTTTATCAACATCGTAAGCTCGACCAGGGAGAACATATTGCTGAAAGAAGATATGCTGGCCAATTTGCAGTTTGATAAAGCTGATGTGCGGCTGCAAATGGAGCGTGAACTCAAGAGTAAGTGGTTGCTGACGCGTCAGATAATCCTGGAAAGCAACATGAAGACCAGGCAATTGCGGGAATCACTGAATCTTTCCATAGCATCTTTGGTGCCATGCCTGAAGGGCTTTTTCTTCCTGGCTGGTCAGCCTTACCCCAAGACACTGGCTGATTTGTTTGAACATGCCGCCTTGATTACCAAGACTGATATCAAGGTTATGCATGGCTGGATGCAGGAGAAAAACATTGAACTTGCGGATGTTGAACGCTATCTGAGCCTCTTGTCCCGTTTGATGGAACTAATGGAAACCTATCCGGTGGAACAATGATTCAAAGCGTTGTTCAATTCTATGACACCCTGAATCCGTTGCTCGCTCTTGCTATCCACAATGGGCATGCTTTGCCTGAACATTTGTTGCCTTTCAATGGGCTTCCCGATGAGACCAGGTTCCGAGAGGAAGATCCTCACACAGGAACATTTGCCCGGTTGTTTCCCAATCGCATTGTTGTGGAGACCAGTCGCTTTGCGCTTGATCTGAACCGCTCCCCGGAACGAGCCATCTATCAGAATCCAGAGGATGCCTGGGGTTTGAATGTGCGCAGTCATCCTCTGACGGATGACATATTGCAAGGTCTGCAGCAGGACTACTCCGAGTGGTATGCCGTGCTGAAATATGAGATTGAACGGATGCTCTCCTTTCATCCCTTCCTGGTGGTGCTGGATCTGCATTCATACAATCATCTCAGGGGTGGCCCCGATGCTGAGCCCGATCCGCAGGAGGATAATCCTGATATCATATTGGGACGCAATAATATGCCTCAGGAATACTATCCCCATATTGACGCTCTGCGAGCCCTGCTTGATGGCAAGGATTTCTGTGGCAAGAAACTTGATGTGCGGTGTGACGTGAAGTTCCCCGGCGGTTATCTGTCCCGCTGGTTGCACAACACCTTTCCGGGTCAGCTCCTGTGTCTGTCGGTAGAGTTCAAGAAAATCTTCATGGACGAATGGAGCGGGAAGCTAAATCCTGTTTCCATCCAGAGTTTGCGCTTTAGTTTCAGGAGTGCCATTGACTCATGGTTCAAGGATTTGCCTGTGATTCAAAGACATTAGCTAGCTTTTAATGCAGAATCATCCAAGAGCATTGTATAAGATCTTGCGGGTAAGTGGTTTGACAAGATACTGTGCTTGGCTGATCTGGTGAATCCACTCTGGGTGGGAAATCTCAGTTCCGGTGATGATAATCTTCAAATCAGGAGAATCCAGGCGCAAGGATTGCACCAATTCCGGGAATTCAGAATCACAATATTCAAGAGGATATATCAGCCAGCCCAGCTTGCTGGTTTGCTCCAGTATTTGTCTGGTTTCATTGGGATCGCTAAAGCTTTGGACAGCAGCCTCGGTTCTACTCAGGAGATTTTCGGTGATGATTCTACCGGTGTCATCCGGTTCCAGAAGAAGGACTTTGATCCCTTCAAGATTAGGCACCTGAAGTTCTGCTGCTTCCTTTGAAGAAGGTTTCTGCTTTTTGACCTCCTCATAAGGTATATCAAGGTAAAAAATGCTACCTTTGCCCAAAGTCGATTCCACACTGAGCTTGCCATTGAGAACCTCAGTAAAGCGTTTGGCAATTGCCAGTCCGATTCCTACACCAGTGAAACTGCGCGAAGTACTCTCATCGGATTGACGGAAGAGGTTAAAAATGAAATGCTGCTTTTCTTCGGCTATGCCAATTCCGCTATCTTTGACCATGTAACGTAAAAGTCCGTTTTCAGTAAGATTGAGGCTGAACTCTATGCTACCGCGCTCAGTGAACTTTACGGCATTGATAAACAACTTGTGCAAGATCTGGTTTACCTTTCCGGCATCAAGGTAGAGCTCTTTCATCAAAAGGGTAGGATCGGGATTGAAGATCAGGCTGATATCTTTCTCTTTGCCAGCAGTGCGGAGAATATCTTCCAGAGTGCTTTTGTTACGGAAAAAGTGGTCAAAGGCCTGAATAGCCTTGGGCGAAGCCTTGATCATGGCGTGCTCTGTGAACGCAAGATTAATGATATCCTGGATAGTCTTGAGCAGGGATTCTCCACTGTTATAAATCTGGCGGGCAAAGTCTTTGAGTTCAGAATCCTTGATCTGATTGCTAAGCAACTGGCTGAAACCCATAATGTGGTTCAGAGGGGTGCGGAGTTCGTGGGAGATTGTGCTTAGGAATGCAGATTTCAGCTTGTCACTTTCTTCAGCCTTTATTTTGGCAGATTCCAATTCATGCTGAGCGTTCCAAAGGGCTGTTAGCATGCTGTTTACGTCCTGAGTAAGAGCTGTAAGCTCGTCGTTTCCGCTAATCTGAAGCAGTTCTTCTCCACTGGGATTGGAACTAACTCTCTTAACGCCCTTTTGCAGATCCAGCAGACGGTCGAGGACTCGTCTATGAATGCTCAATCTTAGTGAAATGACCAGTATGGTTCCCATCAGGATATAGGCGATCAGCATAAGATCACGCATTTTCCTTCCGATACTAGTAGCTTCCATCTGGGACTGAGCCTTTACCAAAAACAAATTCCTGCCGTTTACATCCTTGATCAGATCAGTAGCTGTGATCAGATTATTGCCGGGAAACTTCACCCTGCGCCCATTTATAGTGTCTGCGATCAATTCATTTGTTGTGGAGTCTCTGATATCAGTAAGGTCTGTGACTTGAACATCGAAACCCTTGAATGTGCTTAGCTGCTCAATATAATCTTCATCCAGATATCTGCCCATCATAAAGTATCCCATGATCGGACCTTCTCCGTTGCTATCAAGGATGGGAACAAAAGCCAGCATGATTGGTCCATATACACCATGAAGCAGAACTCTTTCTGCACCATTAGCATCCAGCAATTTTAGATTTGGTGCCAAAGTCTTTAGATGGGAATCAATGATGCTCTGGATGTTGAGTAATGCCGGGGGATCGGACTCATACGTTACTCCATAGATTGTCTTGAAGTTGGTATCAATGATGGCAGCAATGTGGATATGGTAGTTCTCGAAGATTGATTCGGCAAAATTGCTCTGGATAAAGCGAGGGTTATGATCCAGCATGTAGTCTCGCATATCATCCCAATACGCCCAATCCCGAACAGTCACCTCAAGCGAAATGTGCTGTTGATCAAGGGTATTGCGCATAACGGCAAGCTTGTTCAGAATGGTCTGAGTTTCCATATCTTTGAAAGAATTGCTTATCACTAAATCAGTAAAGATGGCAATTACAACCAAGAATAGCAAGAATAGTGCGCTAATGGTGATGATGGTACTGTTTTTGATACTCATGTCAGATAAACCATTCTCTTTCCCCGATACTCGCTTCTATATCAAAGACAGCATCGCTAAGAAGTGAAAGAAGCTTCCCGCAAGTACGAATAGGTGCCAAACTGCATGGTGAAATGGAATCTTGCGGGCAACGTAGAAGACGATTCCCAGGCTATAGGCAAGACCCCCTGCCAGAATCCAGATCAAAAAATCCCTGCTTACTACGGCTATCAGGGGCTTAATGGCAATCAGGATGATCCAGCCCATCGTTAGATACACTACAATAGAAAGCCATTTGAGCTTGCTCATGGCAAAGATTTTCAGGACGATGCCGATCAGAGTGAGCCCCCAAATCACTCCAAAGAGACTCCAGCCCCAACCGCCACGCATTGATCCGATGGTGACCGGAGTATAGGTGCCGGCAATCAGCAGAAAGATAGAGGAGTGATCCAATATCCTGAAAAAGCGCTTTAGATATGGTTGAGGAAAGGAATGATACAAGGTTGATGAAAGGAAGAGGATGATCATGGTTGCGCCATAAATGCTGAAAGAGACAATCTTCCAAGTGTCGCTAATCCTGGCGGCATGCACCACCAGCACAACCAGAGCTGCTATTGCGAGGCCTACTCCGACGCCATGGGTGATGGCGTTAGCGATCTCTTCGGGAAGGCTTTGCTTTGGGCTCAGGGGAATCCGATCTAGAAATCTATCCTTACTCATTGATTGTATAACTCCCTAATACGAGCTTCCAGTGCCTTTGGAACCATCTCTTGGATACTTTCAGAATTAGCAATTCTCCTGCGGATTTCAGTCGAAGATATTGCACAAAGCGGCATTTCCAGAATGCTATGCTTGATCTGATTCAGGACATCGCAGGGCATGGAAGATTCAGGTCTGGGCAGGATGATGAAGTGCAGATTATCCTTTAACCAGGCAAAATCGTGCCATAAAGGAAGCTGTTCCAGATTGTCCGCTCCAATGATGAAGGCAAAGTTCTGTTCTGGCCTCTGGCTTTTCAGCTTGCGAATCAGATCGCTGGTATATCCGCTTTCACCGCGTTCGGCATCCCATACTTCAATGGGAGAGCGGAAATCTTCGGCAGGTTGCACGATGAAGTGCAGGGGACTGAAATGATCAATGGCTTCTTTTGCCAGCTTCAGACGAAGCTCATAATCCAGGATAATCCGGTCGCCTTTGAAATTGTGGTTGAAACTGGGTACCAGGATTACCTTCTCCACTGGACTGAGGCTGAGCACTTCTTTGGCCAGATATAGATGTCCATTGTGGATGGGATCAAAGCTCCCTCCCAAAATTGCCCATGCTCCTTTCAGACTCTCAGTATGTGGCATTTCAGAACTTTTTGGCCAGCTTTCTGGCTTCTTGAGATCCCGGATAGCGTGAATTCAGACGGTCAAATGAAGCCCGTGCAGCTTCCTGATTATCTTGATGCAGATGCAGCAGACTTGAGTAATACAGCGACATCTTGTCCAGATTGTCAGTGTTGCCAAGCGCGATGACTTCGTCAAAATACATCAATGCAGCGCTATAATCCTTCATCCGGTAATAGATATAGCCATTGAAGTATTTCTTCTCAATAAGTTTGTACTGGGCTCTGCGGATATATTCCACGGCCTGAGCATAACGGCTGTCCTGCGGGAAACGATCGATAAAACTACGAAAAGCCTCAATGGAAGCAGCGGTTTCATCCTGATCATAGTCCGGCTTCAGGGATTCTTCAAACAGGCATTGTCCAATCCGGAAATAGGCATCGGGAACGTTCTGATGATCCGGGAATCCATCGATGAACTGCTGATACTTCAGTTGAGCTTCGGCAAACTTGTTTACTGCATAATAGCTATCTGCCAAACGTAAAGTTGCATAAGCTGTGGAGGCAGATTTGCGTTCAAAAGAGATCTCATCATAAAGCAGGGCTGCTTTTGTGTATTTCTTGCTGGCATACAATTCATCCGCTCGGGCAAGCTTCTCAGCTGTGCTCAGTTCCGTTTTATTCTTGCTGCAGGCGCTGAAGGCCAATAAGATCAGCAGTATATATCCAAGATATCGTCTCATCAATGATCCTTATTCGATAGTCCATAACAAAAAGATGATCGAGGCCAGTGCAGTACTGGCGATCAAGGGTTCAAACCAGCGCAAACGGGGTGCAGAAATTGAGCTATCTCTGGACCCCGCCGGGCTGAAATCATAAGTATCTACTTTTAGCAATTGATGCTGTGGGAGCTTCAACTGCTTGACAACAAAGCTATACACTGGACGTCGCTCACTGCGGTAGGAAAAGAATGACTTATGTTCTACTATCTGCCATTTCAGATTCAAATCCACCTGAACCAAATTGGCTTCTGAGAGTCCATAATTACTCAAGAGATACGCTTCCGGCATCTCACTGCCCAGATCAAACATGGCATAACTACGAGTATCCCGAAGGTCTGCTTCTTTTGTCAACAGCTCATGAGCAAGGCTTTGGGAAAGCGCAGGAGTCCATTCTCCACAACGTAAATCCAGTAGTACCGGCATATCGGTGGAGATGAACATCGCAATGTGCTTTGCGATCTCATCTGCTTCTCTTTGTTGCTGCTCTGCTGTCAGGTTCAGGGTAAACAAAAACAGCAGGATTACCAGAATCCATGTTTTCATCTGCTGTGTAACTGCTTTGCCGAATTAGGTTTAGTTCAACTGGTTCAGGTAGCTGTTCACCAAGTCCATGCGCCCATAATAGGGATATTGGCGTTTCAGGTTGTTCAAGGCAGCACGGGCTTCGGAGTTGTTCCCCATATTCAAGTGGCACATGCCAATCTTCAACTGAGAATCAGCCTCTTTCCATGAACCAGGATAGCGCGTTACCACTGCCTGAAACTCTTTGAGAGCTGCAGCCCATTCGCTTTTGGCATACCTGCTTTCGCCTTTCCAGTAATTAGCATTCCCGGCATAATCGCTATTGGGATATTGAGCGATGAAAGCGTCCAGCATCTCAATGGCTTTGTCATAATTACCATTGTTATACTCCATGCGGGCAGCTTCATAGACCTCACGTTCTGCATCCACGCCAAGATCAGCAGCGGTGTGAGTAGTTTGCATTGCCGTGGGTTTGGTGGCAGGGGTAGCGGATTGGTTCATTGCCTGGCGCAGGGCAGCAATCTCAGCTGCCATTTCCTTACGCTGAGCTTCCATCTGGGCTTGCACTGCGGCAAGATCCTGATCGCTGTAAGTGGCGCTCCCCATCGTACCGTCTTTCAAACCGGCAATATGCTGCTCGATTGCGGCAATCTTACCATCCACTTCCGCTTTATTCCGTTCCAGCAAAGAGGCAAGGTCATTGACTTTTTTTGCTAGTTGCGGATCGGCTGCAGGCGCAGAACCGTCAGCGGATGGAGTTGTGCTCAAATGATCCATCAGATAGGCGATATCTTCCTGCATCAAAGCGTTTTGCTTCATCTGCTCATCGCTGATATCACGAACAACCATGGTCAGGGCTTCAAGCTCTTCGGCGTTTCCAGCACTTCCCATTTTGCGATCCTGCATGATCTCCTTGCGCAATACACCCAGCTCGGTGTTATTCTGAGCCAGGGCACTTTCCATCTTGTTCACCCGTTCCTGTTCGCTGCGGAAAGCCTGGTTGCTTACACAGCCAGCGAGTAGAATCGGCACCAACGCTACTAATAACAACTTTTTCATAGCCAATCTCCTTTGTAACTATTGTGTTGCTAAAAATGCTTTATATGCTTTGTAGGTGGAATACAAATCAGCTTTGGAACAGAGTTCGTAAAGCGAGTGCATTCCCATTATTCCCACTCCGCAATCTATTACTTCGGCTCCCAGATTTGCCAGAATGTAGGCTATGGTTCCTCCACCGCCTTCATCGACCTTACCCAGTTCGCCCATTTGCCAGAATACTCCGGCTTCATTGAATATCTTCAAAACTTTTGCAGTAAACTCTGCGCTGGCATCATTGCAGGAGTATTTGCCACCACTACCGGTGAACTTTGAGATGCCGATGCCATGGTTGAAGATCACTGCATTCTGCTTTTCGTGAACGTTCGGATAGTTTGGATCCAACACCGCAGTTACGTCTCCACTTAGGATTTGGGAGTTCATAAAGACCTTCCGCAGGTTTGCGCTGGACTTGTCTTCACCCTTGTAGGCCAGGAGTTCACCCACAAAGTCCTGAATAAAGATGGAATGAGCACCGGTTGCTCCCTGGCTGCCCACTTCTTCCTTGTCCGAGAAATACACAATCATGCTGCGTTTTGGTTTCTGATCCAGATTATCCAGCAGAGCTGTCAATGCGGTGTATGCGCAGATGCGGTCGTCATGTCCGTAACCCACAAGCATTGATGAATCAATGCCCGCATCCCTGGCTTTGGTAGCGGGAACCAATTGCAATTCAGCAGAAAGGAAATCAGCTTCATTGATGCCATAAGCCTTGTTCAAAGCTTTGAGGGCAAAGGCTTTGGCAGCTTCTTTTTCTTCGCAGGAAGGTTCAATCATACCGGAAAACACCAGATTCAACTTGGAAGCATCAATGGCATCATTGATGTTTTTGGAATACTGCTCTTTGCGAGCCAAATGTGGCAGCAAATCCGGTATGATGAATACCGGCTCATTATCCTTTTCTCCCAAACTGATGTTGAGCAAGGAGCCATCGTTTTTTATCACAACGCCGTGCAGGGACAGCGGGGTAGATACCCATTGATACTTTTTGATGCCGCCATAATAGTGAGTGCGCATGCATACCATCTGGCTGGGACCATCTTCATACAACGGATTTTGTTTCAGATCAATGCGTGGAGCATCAATGTGCGATGCCACCATGTTGAATCCTTTGCTTAGCGGATCAGTTCCCAATACTGCAACGGCAAGAGTCTTGCCCCGGAATACACGATACACTCTGCTGCTGCCCTTTTTGCCATCAATGGCTACAAACTTGTGTTTCTTGAGCAGGTTTTCCATCCAGACTGTGGTTTCACGTTCAGTTTTGCACTGGTTCAGAAACTCCTTATAAGGTGACGCATAATCCATGGCAGCTTTTTGTTCTGCGGCCGGAGCATGCTTCCAGAAGTTCTTCCGTTCATAGGTGAGAGGTGATTGTTTTTGGTTTTTTTTCATCGGGTCTCCGTTTTCTATCTGATTTTTAATTACATAATTTCCAGGATACGCAAGTGCCGTTCTCCCATGGGAGCTTGAATCAGGGCAACTTCGTTGATCTTTTTCCCAAGCAGTCCCTTCCCAATTGGGGATACAACCGAGACCACCTGCAAAACCTGCTCGTCTTCATAAAAGTTCAATTCATGAGCGCCAACAATCTTGAAGCTCAATTCTTCAGAAGTGTTTTGATCCACCGTTCTGCAGGCGCTACCAAAACGAACCGCATCCTTCGGCAATACTGAGGGGTCAATCACTTTCAAGGTAGCTGCTTTTCTGCGCAGAAAATCTATTTCACTATCGATAGCTCGTTGCCGTTCTTTGGCGGCTTTATATTCAGCATTTTCACTCAGGTCACCAAATTCACGGGCAATTGCCACGGCTTTGATCACTTCCGGGCGTTCACCCAGTAAGTCATTTATGCGCCGCTGCAAGCGATCCATTCCCTGAGTGGTGATATAAATACTCAGATCCACTATGGTTCAGACTCCTTTTTTACGCTTAATCAATCTCATGGCGGTGTTGCTGGCTTTCTTTACTCTGGCATTACCGCTACGGGTCCACAATTCTACTATTGGTTCAATTTCGGGATGATAATCCACAATTGAGGCACATAACAACTCCACAATCTGCGGATCGCGAGAAATGCCAAACTCCTGCCATACTTCCAGATAGGAAGTGGAATCCAGCTTGGCAATGGTTTTTAACATATTGACCTGTAAAGACTGCTGTTCCCCCAGAGGGTAGAGCCATTGGTTTTGAAAGTGCTTCAACACTTCCGGGATCAAATCCTCTCTGCGCTTGATCAACTTGATGCAGAGGTTCAGTGCTTGCTGTGAAAGCTCAGATGAACCGCGTTTGCTCCAGGTGAACACAATCTGCAGATATTTCTCGGGATGCTTACGGCAAAGCGGCAGCATCACCTTATCCAGCAAAGCGTTGATCTCCGAGCCATCGGCCTTGGCCATGATCTCTTCCATGAGGGGGATATAGATATCGGGTTTTTTATGGGCAAGCTTGCTCATGATCGCGGCAAATGCCTGCTTGCCATAATCTCCTTTCTTAAACCATAGATAACGGAAAAAGGGGATTTGTTCCGGGTGCTTCTTACCGAGGCGCTGCACAATGATCCCAGAAACAAAACTGATCACTTCCGAGGGAATTTTACCATGACTACGTTCGGGATAAGCATTGAAGATGATTTCAAAATCGTAATCCTGCTTTATGAGCTTGTTCTGCAAGTAGTACTCGGTATCCTGAGTCAGCCGTTCTTTCCAATCTATGGTAAGCATCTATATCTCCTATTATTTCCATATTTTTCCACTTACGTCATAAGCATGGGAAAGACTAATACTGTCAAGCAAAAAGTGTGCTGGACGGTTACAGCCCGTTAATTGTCCTCACGATGCCGTCACCTTGTGGTCACAAAAGTAACGGCAAGGTGACCGCATCGTGACAGCAAACACTGGGGATGAAGTTCTCTCCAGCAATGGGACTAGCCTGACCTTTATACCCCGTGAAGCTAATCCAGCCTAACCCGGATCAAATCAGCTATTCTGCGATCCAACACATAACGAGCATCGCCAACAGCGACGATTATATTGGGTTCCTGCAGTTCATTACGGAAGATAGAGATTCGAGAGCCCACATAGATTCCCCGCTCTATGGTGCGTAAATCATTGTTGCAATATACAGTTCCAGATTTACCTTCGCTGAGATCAGAAAGCGCCAGACAATCTCCTCTCTGGCAGTGACACTGGTGCCTGCTTTGGAAGAAACGGCTTCCCCATTGTCTCATTCTACGTCGTGCGTTCATGTTTCTTTCCTATATTCTTTAAATTCCAATAAATCAATACCAAAATGCCCACCCCTATACTAATCCAATATACTGAAGCAGCTTCAAATGCGGCAATCTGATAGAAGAGCATTGCCACGATCCAGGCCAGCAGATTCAGATAGAGAAATGTGAACAGGGTCCAGCGGCTGCCATGTTCTTTGAAGAGCATGGCCAAGGCTGCGGCACAGGGAGAATACAATACTACAAAGAGCAGATAGGCCAGGGCTGCCTTCCACCCTCCAAAGCGCTCTTTTAGGTTATCAGATAAAGCAGAGGGGACATCTTCCTGCTCATTAAGCTCCATGCTGAGATCTTCCCCTGAATACAGGCTTTGCATGGTTCCCACGATTGCTTCTTTGGCAAACAAGCCTGTGATCAGCGCTACTGATGCTGCCCAGTTATCTCTTTCGATGCCAAGAGGTTGCAGCACTGGAGTGATTGCATGACCACCAATTTCTAACACGCTCACCTCTTCGCGCTGAGGGCTGAATATGTTTGGCACCATAATTGCCTGCAGGATGGTGATTACCGCAATCACGGTGAGAATAGTCTTACCAGCTCTGAGGATGAAATCTTTGAGCCTGAACCAGGTGTGCAACATGATGCCATTCAGAGTGGGAACATGGTATGGGGGCAATTCCATCACAAAGTTTCCAGGATCACTCTTGAATACGGTCTTTTTGAGCAGTAACCCGGTTAGCATTGCCATGATCACGCCAAAGAAATACAAACCGAAAATCACGATATCAGCGCGAGCGGGGAAGAAAATCATGGCCAGGAAGGTATAAACCGGAAGCTTGGCGCCGCAACTCATGAAGGGCGTAAGCAAAGAAGCAAATAACCGGTCCCGGGGAGTTTCCAGGGTACGGGTTGCCATGATAGCGGGAACGGTGCAGCCAAAGCCAACCAAAAGCGGGATAAAGGCTTTGCCGGGTAACCCGATCCTGCGCATGAACTTATCGGCAATGAAGGCAGCCCGGGCCATGTATCCACTATCTTCCAGAATAGATAAACTTATGTATATGAAGAATATAGGAGGAATGAAAGTGCCGATCGTAACAATACCTCCACCAATGGCATCACTGAGAAAATAGCTAAGCCAGGCGGGAGCACTGAGTAAGCTCAGCATAGCAGGCAATTGCTCCAGAAAGAGCCAGGAAAGTCCGCTTTCAATCAGTCCAATCACGGGTTCGCTGGCTTTGACGGCAATCAGAAACACCAGATACATCACCACAAAAAAGATCGGTAAGCCCAAAAATCCGGAGAGTAAGACCTTGTCCACCGCATCCGAGAAAGTCCAGTTGCCCGGTCTGCGACGCTTCACAACGTCTTTCACCAGGCCGCGGATGTAACCATAGCGATCATCGGCAATTACGTTGATGGCAACCTGCCCGCGATGCTTTTCGATGGCTCGGATTTGCTTTTGCACAGCTTCCAGCTCATCATTGGATAGCTGCATCAGATACTCCTGGTCGCCTTCAATGATCTTCAAGGCTTGCCAGCGAGTCTTTTGCACCTGCCAGTAAATATCGGTCGCCTGGGGCTGGGCTTTATCCATACTATCCAGATTGCTTTTGCTGAT
>Ga0265295_1006586_pt1 | contig 13968 bp, 12 predicted proteins | sample Munlansysbiofilm_FD_192503 | JGI IMG/M metagenome (GOLD analysis project Ga0265295, IMG submission 192503) | Leachate microbial communities from a municipal landfill in Southern Ontario, Canada - Methane capture system biofilm | ecosystem: Engineered > Solid waste > Landfill > Unclassified ... | reverse complement strand
TTGATGTAGCTGAACTAGAGCAGTTTATGGAATATGATATCTTGTGGCGGAACAGGAGTCCGCCCCTACGCTAAAACGCTAAAACGCCAAAACGCCAAAACGTTAAAACGTTAAAACGCCAAAACGCCAAAACCCCCAATCTACTTGATTCTGAGGATCTTGGTGATTTTGCTGTATTCTGCACCGGCAATCCTGGCAAAGTAAATGCCTTGTGCTACCGGCTGACCTTTATCATCGTTTCCGTTCCAGGTGATTTGACCTGAACCGCTTTGCACATAAAGCTGCAAGGTTTTGACTTTCTGTCCTTTGACATTGTAGATATTGATCCTGAGCTGCTGACTTGTGGGTGATTTCACTTCCAGTGAGATCCGTTCAGTAAAGGGATTGGGATAGCAGTTCAAGGACAGTGCGGAAGGCACGACTACCGGATCGTCAGTGGATATAGGAGCAATCGTGCCCTGAAGATGCCAGAGAGGCGATCCCAGAGACGAAGTCTTGGCCCAGAGCACTGCATGCAGGATGCCAGGCTGGGGACTATTGAGCACGATCCTGGAGTCCAATAAGGAGTCTGAGGCGAAATCTGCAGGCAGGGGCAAGATGTCGTTGTCGGAAACAAAATTGCCGTTTTCATCCAGACGGATCAGCGTGGCAGTATTCTGGCTGTCACCAGGAATCACAAAAATGAATCCATCCAAAATGCGATGCAGGGAGATAAAATCCTGGATATAGGGCGATCCATGGATGAGATAACCGTTGCCTTGCAGGTCTGAAATCACCAGGCGGCAGGGCTGGTGTATGTCTGTGCTGTCTTTTTCCAGAATGAGCACATTACCATTCGCCAGAAGCTTGGCCTGGATAATCTCCCAACCATCAGGCAGATTTTGGGGATAAGCTTCCTCATCTGTAAACAAGATATTGTTCAGGTGATACAGGAATTGCCCGTTGATCTGGTCCATGGATTTATGGATCACTGGCTCATTGAGTTTGTGCCATTTGACTACTAAAGAAGGATAATCAAAGCCAATAGATTCAGAGATCTTGGCGCCCATACCCAGGATGTTCATTTTTGGTATATCTGCAAAGATACGGGGATCATACTGATGATTTCTTTTATAGCCCACGCCGCTTCCGGCAGCTCCGGGGTAATTTCTGGACATAAGACCTATATCCCCGAGCACAGGATCCATAATCAAGACAGGGTCTGTGGGATACCCGCACTTATCTATGTAAATATCCCAAACGCCGGCATTGCTGGGGTACTCATTATCATTATGCGATCTGTGCATGAATCCCCTTCGTTTTTCGTATAGCGAACCCCAAAGATTCACTGTCCCTCTTTCCAGATAGGGCTGGCTTTCAGGCCAGAGCGGGTTGTAATAAGGCAGATCCAAACGAGTCTGCTCCAAGGCAGGACTGGGCCAGGGCTGAGAATAAGTGGGAAAGTAGCGGCGACGATGGATATCTATCCAATCAAATATCTCTGTTTCCTGAGTTCCATCCGGATTTGTAATTTCCACGTTCAAAGCTGGAGTGGAAGGATGCGGGTGCTGATACTCAAAGGTAAAAGTTCCGTCTTGAAACGTATATCCGCCGTTTTCATGATTCATCGCAATGAGATCCGCATAGATGAAAATACCACCACCGGCGGGGGCTGGATAGTCGCTATCTGCACCCAGGTTGGGATGTATCCGCAGAGAGTCTGCCGGATTCTTGTAGCCGTATTTGACGATAATTTGCTTAGCACTGAGCAGGCTAACCTTGTCTGTAGGGTTCGTAAGAGGTGATTCCCCTACCGGCGTTCCACTGAGCAATATATCGCCAATCAGATAAATATTGGATTCGCTGTAGATGCTCTTTTGACCGCTAAATGTGCCTTTGAGCCAGAGATCTCCTCTGGTATAAAGCTTATCAGGCATCTGAAAAGGCGCGATAGGAGTCCATATAGTATCCACTACGGTGAAGGCGTTGCTGAACAAAGAATCACCCGCAGGGGGGTAGTTATCATACACAGTGGCGTGTACACGGCGAGGCAGAGAATAAGTGCCGAGGTAGCCGGAAGCAGTATTCCCATCAACTTCCAGCAGCACGATGTGATTCCAATTTTCGGCAGGGCCTATCAACAGTGCCTCCGATATAAAGTCTTGTCCAAATGAGTACATATAGTTCCAAGACACATCTGCTTCTTCGATCAGTCCACCTCGAAATACCTGATCCAAGGGATAGTTTGCGGGCACGCTGACCACGTGTCCGGCGGTTATTACCGGTGCGAGAAAGGTAGGCCAACCACCATTATCGCCACCTCCCACTTGTTTGATGCGCAGGTCAGAATTTGTCCGCACGGGGCCGGTGATCACATCATTGCCACCGAAATAAACGCTTGTGCCATTTGTTGTTTCCATACTATCCGTAAAGAGTGCGTAACCAGCAAGCTCAGCTTGGGATTTCACCGTGAAATACCTGATCCCAGTTTCTGTGAGTGACATTAGGGGGTAGGGATCATTGGCAGCGAAAGTATGCCAATGTGGTTCCTGCTCGTTCCACTCATTGCCAAAATCATTTGAGTAGAACGAGTAAAGGTATCCCCCTTTTTTTACCAGAATTGCAATATTGGGCAGATCCAGCACCAGGCTGGGAGCTCCAGAATCGACAGTAAGCAGATCACACATATAAGATGAGACCTGAGTGGTGTAGGTATTGCCTGCACTTGATTTTGCAAAGTACAGACAGGAAGAAACATCATCCACTGCAGCCAGATAGGCGATGTAGATGGTGTCTCCCACCGCCTGCATAGCAGGCTCGCCAGCAAAGCTGATGGCAGTATTGCCGATAGGATGGGGGGCGCTTTCCCAGGTAATGGCAAAGACGCTGCAAAACATTAGCGTCAAGACGACGAGACTAAACATGTGCTTCATAATAAACCTCCTTATTCGAAGCTTACGCAGCCGCATTTAAAAAAAGTTGTTGTGAAGATATGGTATGTGCAAGTTTTGTTCCATAGTCAGGAATGTTTTGAGGCATTTAGGCTGAAGGCTGGATTCGATACGTCTCGTATCGAACAAGGCCGCAGGCCTTGACAAAAGGGAAGCTGATTGAGCGGCCGTCTGAAGACAGCGTTACGGGGCTATCAGGCTTCTTTCGTCGCTACCCAACCCTGGAAATCCAGAGGAAGCTTGCTAAAGCCACCCTTTTCCACGATTTTGGTGGTGCCGGGATCGTCAGAAAAGAGATAGAGATAGTTTGCTGAGATGCCGCGATGGTAATCTATCAAATGCTGGATCATCGCACCGCCATAGCCTTTGCCCCGGTATTTATCTCTGGTAAAGATGTCCGAAACCCTGCTGTAGCCTGCATAGGTGCTCACCGAGGCCAGGGCAGCCAATTCACCGTCATGAAATCCAGCCAGAAGATGATAGGAAGGATGTTGCAGATGGCGCTGTACCACTTTTATGGTCGAATCTGTGCCATATTCCAGGGCGATGGTTTCCATAATCTCGATGTCCAAACGCCTGATGCGCTGAATGATAAGATCACTAACAGCTCTGAGGCTACCTTCATGATCGTGCAAGAGATAGTCTTCCTGCACGGTGTGAATCTGATATTCGTGATTTTCCAGGGTGGGGATGAGCCTTACAAGTTCTTCGGAGTGCAGCGCAGAAAAGAAGCAAGGTTTGATGCCCTTGGCTTTGTAAAAGGATTCAATGTTGCGGATGCTGCTTTCGATGCCGATATATTCTTTAATCACAGCATGATTGCTCTCTTGGGAGCTTTTGTTGCCTTCATTGAAAAAGATCAGACCGTAGTCCTTCTGTTGCATACTGGCAAAACGTTGGGGATAAAGTAATTCCGTCTCTTTCAAACGGTTCATGTTAAAAGGTATCGCCATATTATCCACCTCTTGATTTTATTTGCATCTTATGATAACATAAGCAGTTTTGGGCAAAGGGCAAGCTTTGCTTGTAAGGCCTTAGTTCAGGACAGTGCTTCGATCTTAATGTAGGCTGCAAACAGCAATCTTCCGCCGATGAAGCCAAAGCCCGCCTGCAAGAGATTGGCAGGTAGATCGGCCAGCGCAGCCGCCTTGCCAAAGCTGGGCATGATCCAAGTGCCCACAAAATACACTATGACCATCAGCAATGCGCCTATCAAAGGCCAGATATTTCGCATCCAGCCCCCCGCAGCTTTGCCCATACCAGCAAAAAGCCCCAATAGAGCTTTGGCCACCAAGGTGATGGGAGCAAAGAGCGGAAAGCCAATCAGATCTGCCAGAGCAGAACCTACTCCACCGGCGATCAATGCGCTCTTCTTGCCAGCGTAAAGTCCACAAAATACGATAACGACATCCCCAAAATTAAAGTACCCGCCTCCGGGGATGGGAATGCGGATCAGGATAGTGGTAACCATCACCAATACGGTGAATCCGACTGTAAAATACCATTTCATCTTTGCTCCTTATGACAGTTTTGAATGAGATTATCTATTCTCTCGCCTTTGCTTTCCGCTTCGGCGAGAGTAAAAAGCACCAAGCCCAAGGTGGCAGCCAGGGCACGCTGGAAGCGCATCTTAAAGCCCTTCGGTTTTTGCCTCATACCGGGGCACAGCTCCTGCCACATTCTGATCCCAGCATAAGAATGAAAGGCCGCATTATACAGAATCTTGCCCAAAATCAGATACTTAGTCCGGTGAATGCCCAGGTTTGAGCGGATCAGATCATCCACGGATACATAGGCGTAGCACAGACGAAAGGCCAAAATCGAACTCAGCAAAAGCAGCACCCGCGGCAGCCCGTAATGCACCCAATAAGCCCAAGGCACAGTGCCCTGAGGACTGATGCCACAGAGAATAAAGATGGCGTAAACCACAGAGAGCATCAGCACAAAAGGCAATAATATCTTTAGTTGCTGTCCAACTTTGCGGGGCTTCAGAATGATAAGCGAAAGCAGCAAAGCCAGTCCCAAAGCTATGAATTGCAAAGGGATATTGTGCAGCCATAGAATTCCGAACGCTATGCAATACAAGAGGAAGAGCAGCGAAGCCACTATCACTTTAAGCATAAATCACCGTCTTTTGAGGGCTGAGCTGGACAAATTCCACAATATGAGCCTTTTCCAATTGGTAGCGATGCGAGCTGTAAATCAGACAAATGGGCCTTTGAATGTCCTTGGGGATATCCAGGCTGCACGCCTCATCCGCAATCACATAGACCGGCAGATTGTCCCGCCTTGCAGCCAGATCCTGCCAGAGATAACGCCAGACATCCTCTTCGCCGCGGATCGCAAAACCCGGCTGGAAGATCGCTGCCTGCGCCCTCAGCGCATAGATTTGCAAGTGCATCTGCTGCTGCAAACATAGCACATAGAGCTCTTTTCTGCCCCTAAGCTCCGGCAGCAGAATATGGTGGATAAGGCTGCTCTTCCCGCTGCCATTGGCACCCTTCAGAAAGTAGCTTTCGCCTATCTGAAAGACGAGAGGCTGGTCTATACTAAGGGAAAATCCCGGCCAGATATCTCTTGTCCCCGCGGGCAGAGTGATCATGATAAATCCTTCAGCAAGATCTCTTTGCCGCTCTGCTTGATCATGTCCAGGATCTGCGTAGCCTTATCATCATCCAGAGAGTGAGACAAATGCAGGAATTCTATCCTGGGCGCAGGTGAGAAGAGTGCCAAGAGTGCCATCAGCACCACCTTTTGTCCTCCAGACAGAGCTTCCAGCTTGCTTTCCGCGTCTATCTTCTTGGCGGTGATGCGTTCAAATTTGGCAAAGAGCAGCACCTCCTCTTCCACTCCAAGATTGTAAAGGATGATCTCATCGCGCACGGCATCTGCGCATACCAGAGGATGCTGACCATCGGCAATTAAATAGCTCATATTTGAATCCATGAATACATCTGCTGGGAAAGAGGGGCTTCTGTCAAATAGAATCTGCATAAGGAGAGTGCCCCAAGGGAAGCGGGATTTGTGGACTCTTGGCTACACCAGCTTGATCCCCATGCATTCCAGCAGGGCTACTGCATCCGGTAGACTGAAAGTGGCATTCTTGATGTTATTATTGAGCGGATTGATCGCATAGCCATGCGCGCCGTTGAACTTGGCTTTGCTAAGATTGGTATTGTTAAAACTCACACTACTGAAGCTGCTGCCGATGAAGTTGCTTTCGGCCAGATTGGATCCGATGAAGTCCGTTTCAATGATTTCGCAGTCTTTAAAGCGGGTTTTCTTCAGTTCCATAAAGTTGAAGTTGCAGCTACGCAGGAGGCACTGCTCAAAGCTTATGCCAAGGCCCAGGGTATTGCAGCGGGTAAAATCCACCCCCACCAGCTTAGAGCTTTCAAAGGATACCCCTTGCAGCATGGCGTCCTGAAAGGAAGTCAATGAGAGATTGCAATCTTTAAACACACAGCTATCCAGAATGCCATCAAAACGAAGCTCAGAGAGATCACATTCAAAGCGGCAGTGGCTGAAATTGTGCCCCCTCAGACACAGTTCATTCAGGTCCTCTATCGTTTGGTCTTCAATATCTTCCAGATCATCTGTCATACTCATCTTCTCCTGTTTCATCTTTACAAAGCATAGTTATCAAACAGGGTCAGAGGTCAAGCAGATTATTATCCTGGACCACATATCCGGCAGGCGCTTCGATGGATAATCTGGCGTATCTGCCAAAGCCTATGGCATTTTTAGCTTGACAGAAAAGCAGTTCCCCGGTCTTTGTTGCAAATGATTCTCAAATGAAAGGAGACCGGGATGATAGACCATGAAGTTCAGTTTAAGAAGTTCCTGCAAAAACAGGGGCTCAAGCTCACTCGCAATCGCGCCAGGATACTGGAAGCGGCCTTTTCTGTGCATGAGCATTTTGACGCTGAAAAGCTCTATGATTTGATCAAGGCGGACAACGTGTCCCTGGCCACGGTCTATCGCACCTTGCCGCTGCTGCTGGAAGCAGGGCTCATCACGCGGACTGTGCGCATCGGAGGCCGAGACAGATTTGAACATATCCTGGGACATCCCCGCCATGCGCATTGGCTGTGTGAAAATTGCCATGCTGTGATCGAGACGGATTTATCTGCTCTGCTGCCTGCGATCAACAAGGAAGCCAGGGCTCTGAAGTTTGACATCCAGAATATCAGCATCAATATCAGCGGCTTATGCTGGAAGTGCAAGGGCGGTGCGAATGACTCTCAATAGAAAGCCTGTGATCGCAGTTGCGGGCAATCCCAATGTGGGGAAGACTACCCTGTTCAATGCTTTGACTGGCTCCAGGCAGACTGTGGGCAATTGGCCCGGAGTGACCGTGGAGCACAAAAGTGGCAGCTATACCTACGATGGAGTAACCTACGAGGTGATCGATCTGCCGGGCATATATTCCCTTTCAGGAGGCACACCGGACGAGCTCGTAGCCCGCAATTTTATCCTCAATGAAAAGCCAGATTTGATCATCAACATCGTGGATGCTGCGAATCTGGAGCGCAATCTCTATCTCACAGTGCAGCTTATGGAGCTGGGTGCGCCGATCCTGATGTGCCTTTCCATGAAAGACATCGCCGAGCGCAACGGACTGAAGATCGATCTACAGCATCTGAGCGAGCATCTGGGTTTCCCGGTGGAATCTTATACTCTGAACAAACGTTTCCATGCGGCAGACCTCAAAGAGAAGGTCAAGGACACTCTGGCTGCCCCGCCCATCCCTACTCAGATCTCTTATGATGAGGTGGTGGAAGTGCATCTGGATAGGATCTGGCAGGGCATCCTCTCCCAAAACAATGTGATTGATGCTGCCTTGGACAAGCCCCAGGCCACTGATCTTTATTGGCAGGTGCAAAAGACACGTTGGCAAGCTCTTAAGCTCATCGAGGGGGAAAAGGAATACCTTTTGCAACTTTCTGAAGAGGCGCGTCTGGAGGTGGAAAAAGAGATCAAAGCCATCGAAAAACACCGCGGACAAACCGCCCCCAATGTGATTGCTGATGACCGTTTCGGTTTTATCCGGGGCCTGGTGAAAGAGGTGGTAAAGCGAGAACGCCCCGGCAGCCTCACCTTTTCCGATGCCGTGGATAAAGTGCTGCTGTCCGGCTGGCTGGGTATGCCGATCTTCTTTTTCGTGATGTATCTGGTCTTTCTGGTGGCGGTAAAAGCCAGTGCGCCTATCACCGGCCTGATCGAAACCGGTCTGGGCTGGCTCTTTAAAGATCAATTTGGAGCGCTGCTGGAACTGTTATCCTCACCATTTTGGCTCAAATATCTGCTCAGTGATGCCCTGGGCGAAGGCATCGTCACCATCGGTTCCTTCATCCCGCCCATCTTCTTTATTTACGTGAGTTTGTCCATCCTGGAAGACAGCGGATATATGGCCCGCGCTGCCTTTATCGCGGATAAATATATGCGGCGGATCGGTCTGCCCGGCAAGGCCTTTATCCCGCTTTTGGTGGGCTTTGGCTGCACGGTGCCAGCCATCATGGCTACCCGCACTCTGGAAAACCCGCGCGATAGGGTCTTTGCCTCGCTGCTCACGCCTTTCATGAGCTGTGGAGGCAAGCTGCCGGTCTATCTTTTTATGGCGATGATCTTCTTTCCCCGCCATGCTGATCTCGTAATCTTTGGCCTGTATCTCTTTGGTATCGTGATGGCTATGGGCACCGGCCTCCTGCTCAAAAAGACCATCTTCAAAAGCGAACCTGGCAATTTTGTGATGGAACTGCCGCCATACCACGTGCCTACCTTCAATGGCATCATGATGCACACCTGGTTCCGGCTCAAGGATTTCGTCCTGCGTGCCGGAAAGACCATCCTGATCGTGATCTTTATCATCAACATCCTGCAGATCATTATGGTGCCCAATATCTTCAGTCCCCAGCGAGAACCAGCCAGCGTCTTGCAAATAGCGGGACAGGCCATTACTCCAGCCTTAAAACCGATCGGTATAGAAAGGGACAACTGGCCGGCCTCGGTAGCCCTGATCACCGGAGTCTTTGCCAAAGAAGCCATCGTGGGCACCATGCAAAGCTTGTATTCTGGGGAGGAAATGAGTATGGAAGAAAGGGGAACAAATGAGGCTAAGTCTTCTGGGCTGAATCTCAACATCCAGAAGCGTTTTGGAGGCTGGAAAGCGGCTCTGGCCTATCTGCTCATTGTGGTCTTGTATTCGCCCTGTGCAGCCGCTTTGACCATGCTCTTCAAGGAACATGGCAGCCGCTGGACCATCTTTACTTTTGTTTACCTGAATATCCTGGCCTGGGTAATCGCAATGGTCTTTTATCAGATTGCGGCCTTTAGCTTTGCCTCCATTTATTGGCTGGCAATAGGCCTGATCTTCCTGACCCTAATTTATCTAAACTTAAAGACTATAGGAAATAGAAATGAATCAACAACGTAGAAGAGGAGGGTGGGGCCGCGGCATCTTTCGCAATAAACCGCAGTGTGCCACCTGTCAGAGAGGGGATTGCATCCCCATGAGTGAGCTTGAAAAAGGCAGATCAGCCACCGTGCATTGTAATAACGACCTGAGAACCATCGAGCGCGGAATCTATCTGGGCGCTCTGATCACCATGTTTCGCAATGATCTGGAAGAGCCCAATATCATCGTGGCAGTGGGAGATTCCCGCTATGTTTTAGATCGCAGGATTGCGCAGAATATCCGGGTGAGGGTGAGCTAAGGTAGTGGCGGACTCCGCTTAGCCTACACAGGTCATCTGGATTGCAAGCGTCCCGCTTGCAGAGCACGCAACGTGCTCCCTTTGCATCCAGCCTGCTATCCTTTTTTCACTGGACACGAGACGTATCCAATCCGGTAGCCCGTCTGCACTTCAAGCACAGGATTGCAGCCGTCTCGCCTGCACTTTTTCCAAGGACTTTTGTCTTACTGGACACGAGACGTATCCAATCCATCCCGCCCCTGCTGAACTTAGTGTAACTTGATTCCGCCCCAACGCTAAACTTTCTCAACCCTCTCAACTTTCTCAACCCTCTAAACTCTCTCAACAAAGTAAGGGCGGCACAAAGCCGCCCTCACATCATACATTCTACATTCTAAATCCTACATTAATTCTCCATCGGCGTCATAATCACCGTCAGGCTATCTTTATCAAAGCTCAGATACTTTTTAGCAGCTTTGGTGATAATCTTCTTATCGATTTTGGCATAGCGTGCCGGGTGTTCCAGGAAGGAATCCAGACTCTCTCTGCCAAAGGTGTTATTCGCCATATTACTCAGCCAATAGCGGTTTTGAGAAATGCTTTCTTCATAGCGTTTTTGTAGCACGGCCTTGCTGGAGGTCACATAACGCTCGCCAAATTGCCCGGCGCGCACGCTATCCACCGTGGCAAAGATCGCTTCACTCAGCTCCTGTACCCGGCCCGGGTCGCAAGTCAGGAGGATGCTCAGGACATAGTGCTCGTGGGGATGACTTTCATACTGTTGCCAGGCCGTAATCATATATACTCCACTCATCTGTTCGCGGATGTTTTCGCGCAGCTTTTCATTCAGCACCAAGAGCATCACGCTCATTTTGGCCCTATTATCATGGTTAATTTTCATCTTACCGGTGGTCACATGGCTCACATAGGCACTTTCGCTGCTGCCTCTGCGGAAGCGGACTTCCTTTTTGCCCTGGAAAGGGAGAATGCCGGCATCGTGAATCTTGTCTTTTCTGCGGGCCACAGGCAGGGTAGCCAGGTAGGTCTTCACATATTCCTCAAGCTGCTCTTCTTCGAAGTTTCCCACGAAGAAGAAGGAGAAATCCGAGAAATCCGCATAGCGATCGCTATACACGCTTTGCAGTTGCTGGAGTTGCAGATCTTCCAGATGCTGGGCACGCAGAGGAATTTTCATCTCGTGATTATTGTAGGTCAGGGTGCTAAGAGTATCAAAGAAGACCCGTTCGGGGGAGTTCATCGCATTTTCCAAGAAGGGTTTGTAGCGATTCACAAAGGAAGTCAGGCTCTTTTGATCAAAGCGGGCATTGGTGGCATTTTGATGAATGAGCTGGAACATCACTTCCAGATCCCGCGGAGAAGCGGAGCCTTTCATACCTTCGTAATTAACCGTCACATCCAGGTCGGCACTGGCGATTTTCCCGGCCAGGACCCGGCTGAGATCATTGCTGTCAAAGGCTCCCAGACCGCTGCTGGCAGTGTATGAGCCCAAGCTCTGAGCAGCATGAAAGTGCTCAGCATCATAGCTGGAGTATCCCCCGGGGCTTTTGGCCGTAAAGAGAATCTCATCAGCTTTAAAATCTGTCTTTTTGCTATAGACCTTCACGCCGTTTGAAAGTGTCCATTCCGCAATCCCGCTTTTGGGATGCAGCTTGCTTTTCACAATCTCACCCGGCTGCGGGATTTCGGCCATGAGAGGCTCGGTAACTACATTATCTTCATAGGGCTGAATCTCTAAGGCCTGCACCTGCCCATACACTGCCAAAAGCTCTTCTTCGCTGGGATGGCTTGCGCCCTCTTTTTCGGTACCGGTATAGCTGATGGTGAGGTTTTCCGGGGTGATGAGTTCATCTATCACAGAGTTCACAGCTTCCAGATTGATGTTCTGAATCATCTGTGAGGCCAGCATCAGATCTTGCTCTGCGCTCATGATGGTGCTATCATTGATCAAAGAGGCAAAGATGCCCCAGACGATGCGTCCAGATTCCCGGGTGGAGCTTTCTTCCACCGCTTGCTCCAGGCGGCGGGTAAAGCGCAGCTTGGCGCGGGCCAGCTCACTTTCCGTAAAGCCATGCTGGCGGACTCTTTCCGCTTCGGTGAGGAGTGTCCGGAGGGCTTCGCGGTTTTTACCTTCTCCGGTATAGGCGGTGAGCTCAGTGCTATTCAGCCCTTTCAACATCGAGCCGCTATTCCCATAAGCCATGCTGAAGGGCGGATCCTCTTGCTGAACGAGTTCTTCAAAGCGGGCATTGAGCATATCAAAGAATAGCTTTTCATGCAGATCGCGATAAAAATCTCCCACGCTCTGATAAGTGGTGGCTTCCCGATCCCAGGACGCACTGATGGTGGAATATGGATATTCGGGGTCTGTGGCCACTACAGCCCTGGCTGCGGGGTGATTGGGAACTTCAAAGATCTGGCGGGGGCGGGGATTCTCACGCGCCGGGATACGGCCAAAATACTGCTCCACCAAGGTTCGGGCGGCTTCCACTTCCAGATCGCCGATCACCACCACGCTCTGCAAATCTGGCCTATACCAATCTTCATAAAAGCGCACGATCTTATCGCGCTCAAAGCTGGAGATGATCTCATAAGTCCCGATGGGCTGGCGGGTGGCATAACGGCTGCCGGCAAAGCGCACTTTGGAGATGGCATCCCCAACCCGGCTTTGGGCATTTTGCCCCATGCGCCATTCTTCGATGATCACCCCGCGTTCGCTTTCCAGCTCATCCGGAGTAAAACTCACCTTACTTGCCATGTCGGAGAGGATCAAAAAACCTTTTTCGAGCTGTTCCTCATTGTCCGTGGGAATCTTGAGCTGATACATGGTAAAGTCATAGCTGGTCATAGCATTGAGTCCATTGGCAAAGCCCATGCCGATGGAGGCCAGATAGTCCACTACTTCGCTTTTAGCAAAGTTTGCAGTGCCATTGAAAGCCATGTGTTCGGTAAAATGCGCCAGACCAAGCTGATCCTCATCTTCCAGAATGCTGCCAGCATCCACAAAAAGCCGGAGTTCGGCACGATTAGCCGGGCGGGAATTTTGCATGATGTAATACGTAATTCCATTTTCCAGAGTTCCGATCAGGATATCCGGGTCATTGGGTAAGGGCATTTCAGCCACTTGCGGCGGTAATTGTGCGAAGACGAGGCTAATCGCCAGCGTCAGCAGAGAAAGCCAAAGGACCTTCATTTTCATTATGTTCTCCTTAGGATTTATATTATATTTTCAGAGTGTGTATTATATTTCCTCAGGTGGATCCACCTGAAGCACCCACTGCTCGTCATTGCCCAACACGGTCGGCGCAAAATAAGTCAGGGGATTCTCCTCTCCCTCCAGGTAGATTTCTAACCGGTAGGTAAAATTATCCTGCACACTGGCATATTTCACTCTATACCAATAAGATGTTCCCGTGGGTATATCCCTTTGCACAGTAGCTACCACGAAGTTTGTGGTAGGGTTTATCTGGCTGATCTCAAACAAATATATCTTCTCAGGACGGTTGTTTACGATCTTGATCGAGGCCCGGTTTGGCTTCAAAAAGGCATTGGTAGTCCTTCCAGCTCTCACCGTGGCTACTGTGTGATCCACATATTGGCTCTCGGCACTATCATACAAAGAGAAAGTCTCGCCCACCACATGCACAGGAACGGTGTGCGTTACTTCTCCAGTGAGGAAACTCTGGCTATCGGTATCAATATTGAACGCATGATTCGTTTGCGCAGGGATGGTAACTACAGGCTCGCCATCCACTGAGGCGTAAATAGGGTATGAAGTCTGGTTTATTATGTTAAACTTCCCCCCGGATTCACAGGCACTCAGCAGAAAAAGCACGCTGCCGAGCAGGATATAGTATATCAGATTTTTCATATTACTAACCTCTTTTGTATTTTGTTTGCATTTTGCACAGGCATAATTTGATGTCAAGTAAAATCGGGAGATCGGGGATAGATATGCTACTGTAGAGTCTCAAGTAATTCTGCAAATCGTATCACCTTAGCTGCAAGCCATCGCAAAACGGTAGCTACTTTGGGAAAAGAGCTTGACTGAAAAAGCAAAGATTAAAAACAATGTAATTGGCTATTTGACCTTAGATAGATTGCAAGAAGCGAGAGCTTGTCATGCTCTCAAATAGCCATAAAACTATGAGTTGATTTTACGCCAACATCGTCTACGTGACTGACTTACACTTAAAGATAGTTCACAGGGAGACAATATGCGAGACCAAAGATTTGTAGCCTGGCACCGTGGAGGCCTGCTCACTCCAGGACAGCATCGGCTCTTGATCCAGTGGGCAATTGAATGTTCAGAACATGCTATCCTC